>JAABUK010009076.1_pt1 | contig 13722 bp, 12 predicted proteins | sample 5559141 | NCBI WGS metagenome assembly JAABUK01 (sample SAMN10711869, study PRJNA513367) | rock metagenome | isolation source: Antarctica rocks | place: Antarctica: Victoria Land, Pudding Butte nord | collected 2016-01-03
CCGGAACATTCCAGAATTCGGCGAGTACCTGCGCATTCCCGGCATGGTCGAAATGCCCGTGCGTGAGCAGGATCGCGCGGGGATGGGTACCGCGACCGAATCGTGCCTCCGCTGCGCGCCTGATCCGACGTGCGAAGCCGGGCAGGCCCGTGTCCACGAGAACCCAATTGCCGGCTCTCCCGAGAAGATAGGCGTTGACCATCGCCGTCTCGACGACAGCGAGTTCGGGTGCGATCTCCTCGGGAGGGCGCTGCACGACTGTCTCCGGACGATGTGAACAAAGACCATACTGGAGCGGACTGTGCCGGCCAAGTGCGCGGCGTAACTTCGGCCAGGTCGTCGCCACCGCCTCGCAGCAAGGGAAGCTGGCGTCGTCGGCAGCTCTCAGTCTGGTCTCGTTTCATCCGGAGCCGGCGTTGTACCGCAAGTTGAAGGGCCGGTCGGGATCACCTGAGAGGAGAGCTTGGCAGTGCTGGGTGACCGCCAGGTCTCGTAGTAGGTCCAGAAGTCCGATACGGATGTCCGGTTTTCGCGCTCTGCGACTGAAAACTGCCGGTCTGTAATCGGCCAGTCATGCCTGGTGATTACTACTCTGTGCCAGCCGTCGTGGCCGCAATCCAGTCAACGGTGGCCGATAGCGCCTGTCGGGCGTCGCCGCGGGCCGCAGCGAATACGGCAAGCTGCCGGTCGGCACTTGCGCCCAGCGCCGCGACCGTGCGGAGCCATTTTAACTCGGCCTCGCAGCCCAGCGCCGTTGCGTCCTCCTCCACCTGCGACAGGACCGCCTCGAGCCCGGCGGCGAACGGCACCGTGACGCCGCAAACGTCTAGGAATTCCGCGCGGATGCCGTCGCGTTGAGCCCGCCAGAGGTTCTCGGTCGTGATCGCCCGTGCAGCCCCGGTCTGCCCACGATTCAGCGCCGGCGAGCGGTCGAGCAGCCGCACCAGGCACCGGTACAACGCGGCGATGCCTAACGTGTCGTTCAGCCGGGTGCAGCTATCGGCAACACGCAGTTCCAGGGTTGGAAAGTGGATCGACGGTCGTAGCGTCCACCACAGGAAGCTCGCATCAGTGATTGCGCCAGACCGGATCATGGCAGAGACGTAGCGGTCATAGTCGGCCGCATCGTCGAACAGGTCGGGCAGGCCGGTGCGCGGCATCTCGCCCCAGACCGAAAGGCGATACGCGGCCAGTCCCGTGTCGCGGCCCTGCCAGAACGGCGACGATGCGGACAGGGCCAACAGCAACGGCGTGAATGGCAGCATGCGGTTCATCAGATCCACTCGCTCCGCCGGTCGGGGCACCTCGACATGCACGTGCATGCCGCACACGAGGTTGCGTCGACCCAGCATCTGCATCTGCTGCATCAACTGGTCATAGCGCTCCTTCCTGGTCTGTAGCTGCCGGTCCCAGCGGGCGACCGGCTGCGTCCCGGAGGCAAGCACCAGGATGCCGTGGTCGCGCCCGGTCTCGGCCAAGCCCGTGCGTAGCTCCACCAGCTGGGCACGGGCAGAGTCGGCGCTGTCGGTCGGCGCTGTCGCTACCTCCACCTGGGCGGCGAACAACTCCCGCTCGACCGTGGGGACCCGCGCCCGGACCGCTGTGTGGAACGGCTTCGTACGGCGGGGAGTGCCCCGGCTGGTGGAGTCAGCCAGGAAGAACTCTTCCTCGATCCCGAAGCGAAAGCGCCCGTCCATTTCGATCCCTCTTGCTTGCCGGAGGACGGCAATGGCTTGCGTGTGACCGCCCGATGCCACCCTATCACACGTGCAATGCGTCGCCGGGTCCGCCATAGCGCTCGATCTGGATCGCTCGCATCATCGCACCTCGCCCGAGAAGCTTGCGGTGAGTTCGGCGACCCGGCGCAGCGCCTCCGCTGACAGCGGCCCTTTCAGCACCGCCGCGAGCGCTCCCTCGAACTCGTCCACGCTCGCCATGCCGACCAGGATCGTCCCCATCGCGGGATGCGTGATGGCGAAGCGGATGGCGGCCTCTGGCAACGAAGCCGCGAAGCCCTTGGTGACGAGCGGCATCAACCGTGACGCCCGTTGCACATCGGTGTCGTAGGACAGCGCCGAGCCGATCGGCTCGGGTGCCGGGCTGGCGACGGCATGGCGATCGGTCGAGCCGCTCAGGGCGCCCCCGGCCAGCACGCGGATGCCGACGACGCCAGTGCGAGCCCGGCGGGTCTGCTCGAAAAGACGGCCGAAATCCTGCGCCGGGTAGCCGGCCGGCAAGTGGCTGCCGGCCGAGGAATTCAGCATGTTGTAGACGATCTGGGCGCTGCCGAACGCGCCGGCGTCGATGACCTGCTGCAACGCCACGGTCTCGCCGACGGCGGTCAGTCCGAGTAGCCGCAGCTTGCCGGCGGCGCGCAACGTCTGGAACGCGGGCACTACTTCCTCCAGCAGTTGGCGCACGCTCAGGCTTTCGCCGCCCCCATCGAGGGTGACGGCGTTGTGCAGGTGGAAGATGTCCACGCAGTCCCGCTGCAGCCGGCGCAGGCTGCCGTCGACCGACTCCGCCGCCGCTTCCGCGATGCGCCCGAACTCGGCCGGGCGCAGGAGCACCTTCGTGCCGATGATGGCGTCTTGCGCGCCGAGTTTCCGGAGCACGCTTCCGAGGTGTTGTTCCGAAGCGCCGTTCCCGTAGGCGACGGCGGTATCGAAGTAGTTGATGCCCGACTCAAGCGCACGGGCGACGGCGCGCTCCTGATCGGCTTGGGCGCCGCGCACCATCAGCCCGCCCACGGCCCCGCACCCGAAGCCGAGCAACGAGACGGGCATGGCGTCCGGGCCGAAGGGGCTTGTTTCGACTTGCATGGTCTGCTCCTGCTTCCACGTGGAGCTGTATCATGGCGCTCCGATGGGTTTGTACTTATGGCTTCTTGCAATTTCGCGTATGACTTTTCGTATCCAACTGTGCGCCTTGTCCCTGTGAGTGCGGTCGTGCCAGATGAGCGCGATCTCGACATCGGGAACCGTAAACGGAAGTGGCACGATCTTGAGCCGAAACCGTTTTGCTGGGCGCTCCGCCACTCCGAGGGGCATCGTAGCGATCAGGTCAGTTTCTGCTACGACCGAAAGTATGACCGAAATGCTTCCTGCCTGGAAGGTGGTGACGCGTTTCACACCCAAGTCAGCCAGGGCAGCATCGGTGACCTTCTCGATGGTGGAAAGGCCTGCGTGAGAGAACCCGGCGAAACAAGCATGAGGGAGGCCAACGTAATCGGTCAGACTGATACCATTTTTAATGGAAGGGTGACGGTGACGCGCGAGGCAGACGATCCGTTCTGTAAAGATCGTGGATGAGTACAAGTGTTTTGGCAAGTCACGAAAATACCCGATGACGAGATGACTGCTTTCTTCCTCGAGTTCTTCCCGTACCCGCGATGGGTCCATGTTGCGTATTTCGATCCTTAAGTTAGGTGCCAGCTGGGAAATGCTGCCTAGTAAGGCGGGCATGAGCATCTCTGCGGCGTAGTCCGTCGTCATGATCCTGACCGTCAAATTGGCTGTTGTCGGATCGAACGGCCCGCTTTGTGTAAGCGCGTCATCAATATGCCGCAGGCCACTTCGAACGGCTTCGACAAGCTCGAGCGCGCGGCTCGTTGGGATCATGCCTCGAGGAGTCCGCACCAAGATTGGGTCACTGAACAAAACACGCAGTCGCCCGAGCGCGTTACTCATGGCGGATTGGCTCATTCTCATCCGGTCAGCTGCCCGCGTGATCTGGCGCTCTGTCATCAGTGTGTCGAAGCATGCCAGTAGATGCAGGTCGACGTTCTTGTACAAACCCCCTCCCGGAGCTCCGTGTCATGCCGGAGCTTCCGGGAATAGTCACATGGGCCCGGGCTGTGGACAAGCATGGTCCGGGCGGGCCTGGAGGATCTAGCCCCGGCGCCGGATGGGGTCGCTGCCCTCCCAGCCGACGGAGGCCGCGGCGACGGCATCGAACGCCTTCTTCTTGCCTGGCGACAGCGACGACAGCTCGACCATGACGCCCGGATGCGGATCGCGCCGGTCGGAGAAGTAGACGATGCGCCCTGCCGGTTCGATGGTGTACCCGGTCAGCACCGGCTCAAATCCCGCCTCCATCGCGCGCGCCAAGTCCGCGTCGAAATGCTCGGTCCAGAACGCGACGTGCTGGACGCCCTCTCGGCCTGACTTGAGGAAATCGAGGTATGGGGAAGGACGATCGTCCCGGGGCTGCAGCAGCTCGATCTGCAGCGGACCGGACTGTCCAAGGGCCGCGCTGATCTGTGCGTCGCAAGGCTGGCCGAGATACTTGAAATCCCTCATCGGTGCGCGGTCATAGTAGAAGAACGGACCGACGCCCAGCTGCTCGGTCCAGTAGCGCATGGACGCCTCTATGTCGCGAACGACGTAGCCGAGTTGCCGTATCGGCCCGAACTGCTGTTTCATTTCCTATCCCTTCCCACAGTTATGATCTGTGCGCACCCGGACGCCTGTCAGCTATCAGATCATCAACACGACCTTCCCGAAGTGCTGGCCGCTCCGGAGATAGTCTTGCGCGGCGGCGGCCTCCTCGAGCGGGAACGTTCGGTCGATTACAGGCCGCATCTCTCCGCTTTCCATCAGCGCGGCCAGGTCCTCCTCAGTGCGGCGGACGATCTCGGCACATTCGTCGACGGAGCGCGTCCGAAACGTCACCCCGATCAGGGCAATGCGTTTGCGCGAGTGTTCGTCGAGGTCGATCTCGCCAGTCCACTTGCCGAGGCGGCCAACATTGATGATCCGGCCACGGATGGCGGCGGCCTTGACCAGGTCGCCCAGCGTCTCCCCGCCGGCGTTGCCAATGATGACGTCGGCCCCGTGCCCGCCAGTCGCTTCATGCACCTTCGACGGAACATCCTCCTGTTTGTAGTTGATGCCGACGTCGAGCCCGAGGCCCATCATGCGCTCAAGCTTTTCCGGCGAGCCCGACGTGCCGATCACCAGTTGCACGCCGTGGTGCTTGGCGATCTTCACGGCGGCCAGGCCGATGCTGGACGTGACTGCCTCGATCAGCACGGTCTCGGAAGGCTGGAGGCGGCCGTTGGTGATGAGCGCGTCATGCGCGGTCATCAACGCAACCGGGCTCGCGGCCGCCTCCGCCCAGGAGAAATCGGCAGGAGCCCGCATAGCCAGGCGGTAGTCGACCGTGCAGAGCTCGGCATACGCGCCGCTGGCCATCGCCATCACCCGGTCCCCAGCCGAGAAGCCGTGGACCTCATTGCCGAGCGCCAACACCTCGCCGGCCATCTCAAGCCCGGCCACGGCGCCGCCCTCGGCCCGGTGATGGCCATAGTGGCTGACCCAGCGGTACAAGTCGGCGAAATTGACCGCAGCCGCCTGTACGCGGACGAGGAGTTCCTCCGGTCCGGGCACCGGATCCGGCACGTTTCGCACGAACAGTTCTGGATGTCCGGCGACATCCTCGATGCAAACCGCCTTCACCACGGTGTTCATTCCCTCCGCCGGGCGGCATTGCAGCAACACCCGGAGAACGGGAGGAATACAGCACCGCCCCAGCGGCTTCCATCCGAAGACCGCCCAGCCGCCAACGGCCGCGTGAATGGCGGTATTTCCGCGGCTGCATTGCCCTCGCCCCCTGCCCGTGCGCGTCTCAGGGCCAGGCCGGCGCCAAGGCAGGCCAGAGGAGGAGCGTTGCAAGCAACATGACATCGCCTGAGAGCACTTGGCCGAGCAAGGACGAGCGGACGCTTGGCGGCATCCTACGGTCGCGTTCGAGGACCATGCCGGACAAGACCCTGCTGCGCCACGGCGACGGCTCATGGACCTATCGCGAGGTTGATGACTGGGCCGACCGGGTCGCGGGTGGCCTGCAGGGCCTGGGGCTGGTCAAGGGCGACCGGCTGGCGGTCATGCTACCCAACCATGCCGATTTCGTCGCGGTGATCTTCGGCGGCGCCCGGCTCGGCATCGTCCAGGTTCCGGTCAACACGGCGTACAAGGGCCTGCTGCTGCGGCACGTCATCCAGCAATCGCAAGCCCGGGCCGCCATTGTCGCGGCGGAATACCTCCCGCGCCTGGCGGCGATTGCTGCCGAGCTGCCGGACCTAAAGACCGTGGTCGTCTGGCCGTTGAGACCCCGGGACATGCCGAGCCTGCCGTTCGATCTCGTGAGCTTCGAGGCGGTCACCGTGGCCGGCCAACACGGTTCCGACCCGGAGATGGATCCGCGGGACCCGCTCGGCATCGTCTACACGTCCGGCACGACCGGGCCTTCGAAGGGCGCGGTCTTCAGTCACAACTTCTTCTGGTGGCATGCCGAGCGCGCGCGGGTCCTGCGGGGCGCGGCCGATGCGGATTGCCTCTACACCTGCCTGCCTCTGTTCCATACCAATGCGCAAATGTTGACCGTCGTCTCCGCGCTCGTCACGGGAGCGACCTGCGCGCTCGACGATCGGTTCCACGCCTCCGGCTTCTGGGACCGCATGCGGTTCTACGGGGCGACGCAGTTCAACTACATCGGCGGCATCCTGCCGATCCTGTTGAAGCAGCCCCCGTCCGCCAGAGACCGGGACCATGCCGTGAAGGTGGCCCTCGGCGCCGCTGCGCCGAAGGACCAATGGCGTGCGTTTGAAGAGCGGTTCGGCGTCCGCCTCTTGGAAGCTTACGGGCAGACAGAGGACGGCGTCGCCACGGCCAACACGCTCGATGCGGTGCGCGTCGGCTCGATCGGCCGGGCCGTGTGGGGGTTCGAGATGCAGGTGGTCGACGACGACGACCGCCCCGTCGCGGACGACACGATCGGCGAGTTCGTCGTCCGACCGGAACATCCTGACATCATGATGTCCGGCTACTTCAACATGCCGGACGAGACGCTACGGACTTACCGCAATCTCTGGTTCCACACCGGCGACTACGGCTGGCGCGATGCGGACGGATATTTCTATTTTCACGACCGCAAGAAGGACGCGATGCGCCGTCGCGGCGAGAACATCTCGGCGTTCGAGGTCGAGCAGGTCGTCAACGCGCACCCCGCGGTCCTGGAATCCGCGGCGTATGCGATCCCGTCCGACGTGGGCGAGGACGACGTGATGGTCGCCGTCGTCCTGAAAAGCGGCCACACGCTCGAGCACCTCGACCTGGTCAGGCATTGCGAGCGGCTGCTGCCCTACTTCGCGGTGCCCCGGTACGTCGACATCCGGGCGGACTTCCCGAAGACGCCGACCTTCCGCGTCGAGAAATACAAACTCCGCCAGGAAGGGCTGACCGCGTCGATCTGGGACGCGCAAAAGGCCGGCTACCAAGTCGACCGGAAGGCCTAGGAGGGATTGACATGATCTTCGACTACACCAACCCACGCGAGTACTTGAGGCGCGCCGGCACGCCCAAGATGCCGCCTCTGATCATCTGCTCCGCAATCACCGGCGGGATGCACGGCAAGGAACTCAACCCGAACCTTCCGGAGACGCCAGAGGAGCAGGCGGCGGAGGCCCGGCGCTGCTACGACGCCGGCGCCACCATGGTCCACATTCATGCCCGGAACCCGAAAACCGGCTACGCGCTGGCTGCCAACCGAGCCGAGGACTACCTGGCCGTGAACCGCCTCGTCCGCGAGGCCTGCCCGGACATCATCATCGACAACACCTCCGGTGGCGGCATGAACCTCGATTTGGAGGAGCGCCTGTCATCGCTCGACGCGAACCCCGAGGTGTCGGACATCGACATGGGACCGTTCACGGTCTCGCTGAAGTTGAAGAAGCGCCCACCGCCGCTTTCGGGCCGCGACGCCGATGAGACGCTCAGCGGCGTGTTTCCGGTCACCGTGCAAGAAACCGAGATTCGGGCGCGGCGCATGAAGGAGCGCGGCATCCGGCCGATCCCGGCTCTGTTCAATTCGGGCCATTGGAGCCTGGTCTACAACCTCATCGACAAGGGCCTGATCGAGCCGCCCTACACCTTCGCCTTCGTGCTGGGAATGATGTCGTCGTCATTGCCCACGCCCGAAAGTCTGGTCGAGATGGTGCGGCACGCGCCGCAGCCCTCGACGGCGCTGGTGATGTCCGTCGGCCACCATGACCTGCCGATGTCCACCATGGCGATCGTCATGGGCCTGCACGTCATGATCGGTCTCGAGACCAACCTCTATATCGGCCAAGGCAAGCTTGCGGAGTCGAACGCGCAATACGTCGAGCGCACCGTCCGGATCGCACGCGAGCTCGGCCGGGACATTGCGACCCCGGCGCAGGCGCGGGAGATGATGGGGCTGTCGGCGCCCCCGAGTTTGTATGCGCAGGCACCGGCACGTGAGGAGGCCCACGCATGACGGGACGGCTGGACGGCAAAGTCGCGATCGTCACAGGCGCTGGGTCCGGCATCGGCCTGGCGATCGCGCGCCTGTTCGCGGCGGAAGGAGCGAGCGTGGTCGTCGCCGACGTGAGCGGACGGGAGGCGGCGGTCGCGGATGAGATCGGGCCTCCTGCCTTTCCCTTCCATTTCGACGTCGCTGACGAGATGCAGGCAGAGGTGCTCGTTGACGCAGCGGTGGAGCGGTTCGGCCGGATCGACGTCGTCTGCAACAACGCCGGGTTGGGCGGCGAGCTGGCGAGCGTACATGAGACGCGGCTGGAGATGATCGACGAGATCCTGCGCATCAACCTGCGCGGTTCCTTCATCGTCATGCAGAGGAGCATAGCCCAAATGCTGCGGAATGGCGGTGGGGCGATCGTCAACACCGCATCTATCGCGAGTTTCCAGTCGACGCCCGGACATTCCATTTACAGCGCGTCCAAGGGCGGCGTGATGGCGATGACGCGTGCTGCGGCCGTGGAGTACGGGGATAGGAACATTCGGGTGAACGCGTTGTGTCCCGGTCCGATCGAGACCCCAATGATTGCATCCGCACCTGAGTCGGTTCTGGCATCGCTTAAGGCAAGGATTCCTATGGGCCGTTTTGGAACTCCTGACGAAATGGCTCGGGTTGCAATGTTCCTCGCTTGCGAGGACGCGTCGTTCATAACGGGACAAGGCATTATCGCTGACGGAGGAAGGATAGCTGGCTGCGTATGACGTATTTGATCAAGGCCGCCAGCTGTAGTGAAAAACCACGGAGGACGTTCCAATGGCTGATCTAACCCGCCGCGTTGCGATCGCGACCGCCCTTAGTACTACGCTGCCGTTACGTTCTCGTGCCAAAGGCACAACGGCAGCCACAGGAATTCGTATCGGTGTCCTTACCGACATGTCTGGGCCGAACAGCAGTGCGAGCGGTCCAACGTCAGTCGCATGCGCTCGGCAAGCCGTCGAGGAATTCGGCTCCAAGAGTTTTCCCATCGAGGTGCTTGTCGGCGATCACCAGAACAAGCCGGACGTGGGGGTCAGCATCGCGCGTCATTGGTTCGACCGTGAGAATGTCGACATGATTCTTGACGTGCCAAACTCGGGCGTGGCGCTCGCGGTGAATACTCTCGCGAAGGAAAAGAACAAGGCCTACGTAAACTGCGGCGGCTCCACGGCCGATCTCACCGGCAAGGACTGCACGCCGGTGACCATTCATTGGTCCTACGACACCTTCATGCTTTCTGCGGCGGTCGGCGGCGCAGTGACGAAGGCCGGGGGCACCAAATGGTTCTTCATAACCGTAGACCTTGTAGCGGGCCACCAGTTCCAAAGTGAGACCTCCACCATCGTCACGAAGCTCGGCGGTAAGGTGATTGGCGCCGCGGTCTATCCTTTTGGGACTACTGACTTCTCCTCGTTTCTGATCCAGGCGCAATCGAGCGGCGCAAACGTAGTCGGCCTCGCCAACGCGGCTGACGACACGGTCAACTGCATCAAACAGGCACACGAGTTCGGCCTGACCGCCAACGGGACGAAGCTGGCGGCGATCTTCGGGTCAATCACCGTCGCGCATGGGATCGGCATCGAAACCGCCGAAGGGTTACTCATGGCCGAGAGCTTCTACTGGGACCTGAACGACCGCACGCGGGCCTTCGCCAAGCGTGTCCGCCCGAAAACGCCGAACAACATGCCGAACGCCATCCACGCCGGGTGCTATGCGGGAACACTGCACTACCTGAAAGCCCTCAACGACCTCGGTGCCGACCGGCAGGGCGATGGCGCGGCCGTGATCGCTCGCATGAAGGCGATGCCCGCAGAGGATGATTGCTTCGGCAAGACCATCATCCGAGCCGACGGCCGGGCCATGGTCACGCCCTACCTGCTGCAGGTGAAGAAGCCTTCGGAGAGCAAAGGCGAGTGGGATCTGTTCAACGTCTTGTCCTCGATGCCCGCTGATCAGACCGCCGAGCCTGTTACCACATGCCCCTTGGTGAAAGCGTGAACAGGACAAGGCACCATGGCTGACCGGAGGAGCCGTGCGATGCCGAGGCGGCGGTCACTATGAATGCCACGTTCGACCTAAGCGGAAAGGCTGTGCTGGTATTCGGCGGCACGAGCGGGATTAATCTCGGCATCGCCCAAGCGTTTGCCGACGCGGGCGCCACGGTCGGCGTGGCGAGCCGGCGCCAGGACAAGGTCGACGCGGCCGTCTCGGCGCTTGGCCGGCCCGGCCAGCATGCGCTCGGCTTCTCCCTCGATGTCCGCCAAGCGGATGCGGTTGCGGCAGCCGCGGCAACCTTCGCTGAGGCGTGCGGGCCCATCGACATCCTCGTCTCCGGCGCTGCCGGCAACTTCGCCGCAGCCGCGGCGAAACTCAGCCCGAACGGCTTCAAGTCGGTGGTCGATATCGACCTTCTCGGCACCTTCAACGTCATGCACGGGTGCTACCCGCACCTGCGCCGGCCAGGCGCAAGCGTAATCAACATCTCGGCGCCGCAGTCGATTATCCCGATGGCTATGCAGGTCCACGTATGTGCAGCAAAGGCCGGCGTCGACATGATCACGCGCACCTTGGCGATCGAATGGGGCCCGGAAGGAGTTCGCGTGAACTCGATCATTCCAGGTCCGATCGACGGGACCGAAGGCATGGCGCGGCTGGCGCCAACGCCGGATGCGACGCAGGCCGTCATCAATGCAGTGCCGATGCGCCGACTGGGAACGCTGGGCGACATCGGCAATGCTTGCCTGTTCCTCGCGTCGGACGCCGCCCGATATGTGTCCGGAGCCATCCTCCCAGTGGATGGCGCGTGGTCGGCCGCAGGAGCGACTGGGTTCAAGTTAGAATAGGGGCAGGAACGCATAAAGGGTGGTCCCGAGTGCCGTCCACCAGTCCGTGAGGATTTCCTTATCGGCGGGTCAGAACTGCATCGTCTCGGGACGACGGCGTGCCTCAAATGGCGCCGAACTCAGAAGGAGAACGACAATGCCTGGGTACACGGCGCCAATGAACGACATGCTTTACGTGCTCGGCGACCTCCTGGGCGCGGAAAGCGTTCTTGCGGCACTGCCGGGCTGCGAGGATGTCTCGCTCTCCTTGATGGAAGAGGTTCTGCATGAGGCAGGCCGGTTCTGCTCGGACGTCGTGCAGCCGCTCAACCGCTCCGGCGACGAGGAGGGTTGCACGTTGGAGAACGGCGTGGTGCGCACGCCCAAGGGATTCCCGGACGCCTATGCGGCCTTCGTCGACGGCGGCTGGGCTAGCTTGTCGCACGACCCGGCCAAGGGGGGTCAGGGGCTGCCACGCGCGTTGCAGCTGCTCCTGGACGAGATGTTGTCCTCGGCCAACTTCGCTTTCGGCCTCTTTCCTGGCCTTACCCGAGGGGCGGTGGAGGCAATCGCGCACCACGCCAGCGATGAGTTGAAGGACGCATACCTCCCGAAGATGATCAGCGGCGAGTGGACCGGCGCCATGGCCCTGACCGAGGCGCACGCCGGGACCGACCTCGGCCTCCTGCGCACGAAGGCCGAGCCGGCGGCGGACGGCACCTACCGCGTGACCGGAAGCAAGATTTTCATTTCCGCCGGCGACCACGACTTGGCTGCCAACGTCGTCCATCTGGTGCTCGCGCGCTTGCCGGATGCCCCGCCCGGGAACAGAGGCATAAGCTTGTTTCTGATACCCAAGTACCTGCCGGACGGCGCTGGCGAGCCCGGGCCGCGGAACGGCCTTTCCGTGGGTTCGATCGAGCACAAGATGGGCATCAAGGCCTCGCCAACCTGCGTGATGAACTACGACGGTGCAACGGGCTGGCTGATGGGGCAGCCGCATCGCGGCCTGGCCGCGATATTCACGATGATGAACGCCGAAAGGCTTTTCGTCGGCATCCAGGGCTTGGGGATCGCCGAGGCCGCCTACCAGGGCGCTGCCGGCTACGCCAAGGACCGTCTGCAGGGCCGCCCTCCCGGCGTGGACGGTGGACCGGCGCAGCCCATCCTTGGACACCCGGACGTCCGCAGGATGCTGCTGACGATCCGCGGCTTCACCGAGGCAGGCCGCGCGCTGGCTGTTTGGCTCGCGCTCGAAATGGAGAAGGCCGCCCGTCACCGCGAGGCAGCAGCCCGGGCGGAGGCAGACGGCTTGGTCACCCTGTTGACGCCGGTCATCAAGGCCGCTTTCAGCGATCTCGGCTTCGAAGCAGCCGTGCTGGGCCAGCAAGTGCTGGGCGGGCACGGCTACGTGCGCGAATGGGGGATGGAGCAGCTTGTCCGCGACGCGCGGATCGCACAGATCTACGAGGGCACCAACGGCGTGCAGGCGATGGACCTGGTTGGCCGCAAGCTCGCCATGGAGGGAGGCGGCTTGCCACACGTTTCTTCGCCCTGATCAGGGAGACTATCCGCGCCGGCGCGGCCTTGCCCGGCTCGGGGGCGTTCACCTCTCCACTCGCCGCCGCACTTGGGCGGTTGGAGGCCGTCACGGATGACCTGACCCGCCACGCGGCGCAGGATCCGGCGGAGCTTGGCGCTGCGGCGACCGATTATCTGAGACTCATGGCGCTGGTTGCGCTCGGTTGGATGTGGGGGCGCATGGCCTTGCATGCGCTTGCGCTGGGTGAAGCGGCGCAGCCTTTCCATCGGCAGAAGCTGGCAGTCGCGCGTTTCTACATGGCGCGCTTGTTGCCGCAGGCGCTGGGACTTGAAGCTACGATCTCCGCCGGGGCGACGACGCTGATGGCCCTCGAAGCCGAAGGTTTCTGAGGTGCTCGGGACCGGCCTCCGCTGCTACACAACCTGGGAGGGCGGCCGTTGTCTCACGTCAGAGCACCACCGCTTTCGCCGGTGAGCCAGAAAGCATCTGGAACAGGACGCGCTTGAACCGCTCAATCGGCCAGAGGTAATGAAACGTCTGGATTTGATACGGATTCCGGCGGATTGACTCGCGAACGCCTGGATTTCTCAATCGCGTCTGGGCGCAGTACGATTCTCCGTCTTCGATTCGGCGGGGGTTTTCCATGGTGCTGTCACGCTGCCTTAAATGCTGCGACTCACGGCTATGAAGGAACAGGAGGTTACGGACCGTCTCTCATTTCGTGACTGCCTGTAATTCGAGAGGCCAGCTTCGATTGATGAACGGGTGCCGTCGCGGATGTGGTGGAATCGGTTGGTGGCGTAGTCTCTGGCTTGTTCAACGAGCCATGACCGGCGTTGAAGCGCCGGCGGACCACGCCATGAAAGAGCATAGCACGACGACGTCGGACGGCACGACGGGGCTGTTTACGGGGAAGGCCTGGTTTGACCCGATCGAGGTGGGCATCCGGGATCGAGTTCGCGGGTTTATCCAGGAGTTGCTGGAGCAGGAGCTGACGGCGGCGCTGGGCGGGCGGTCGAAACACGAGCGGGCAGCCGAGCC
>JAABUK010009077.1_pt1 | contig 13721 bp, 20 predicted proteins | sample 5559141 | NCBI WGS metagenome assembly JAABUK01 (sample SAMN10711869, study PRJNA513367) | rock metagenome | isolation source: Antarctica rocks | place: Antarctica: Victoria Land, Pudding Butte nord | collected 2016-01-03
GGTTGGTTGCATGGGTGCATCATTCAATGCTGCCCAAGTTTTGGTTGGCAACAGTTTCTGGGTCACGGAAGGCCCCGCTGCCGGTCCTTTTCAAGCATGGCATAGGATGTGGAATGTTTCTTTCTTGCCTCTGGTCAGCACAACCACAAATAAAGCCAGCTTTTGACACCCTTGACAGCCACTACAGGCCTTTGTAGCCTTGGGAAAGGCACTTTGAATGTGGTCTGAGCTGTTTACAGTTTTCTCATTGATCAAAAAAGCTTGCTCACTCATGCTACACAAGCTCTTCCAGCTGTCTGCATGCTGCATGTAGATGCCACATGATCACTCATATTGTCTGCAGCAGTCAGCTTGCATGAGTAAAGTCCACCTGACAGATATGCATGCGTCATGTATGCAAGCGTACCTACCTAAACCCTTATTGGAGGGAACACAAGAGATTGTTTTGATCACACCTCATTCTGATCTGCAAGGTGAGAAGGCACTTACGTCAGCCCTGATTCCCCGACTCCTTGATGCAGTGTCTTGCACCTGCTGAGCGCGAAGCGCTTCGTACGTACGCCAAACCGGATATGCAAGCTTGTTTGAGATTGCAACTTGCCTGAGGCTTGCTGTCTTCCCGAAGATTTCGTGTTCAGCAGTGAGGGGACTGTAGGTTGCCTCAACATGCTTGGGAATCACACATGAGCTGCTCACAAGACAGTCAGTGACACTCAGGTTTGTGTCCTTTGGCCATAACACTGCTGCTCTGTCACAGGAAGCATGTCCAATGCACCAGCAGCCAGGATATGCACTGGAGAGGCTGTGAGCTACACTTGCAGCATTGGCTGAAGCGACACGCTTCACTTCAAGCCAAGGTCTTGCCTCTCAAACCTTTTGCATACACCTGCAGATTGCAGTCAGGCATGTTTTGCAAGCATGCCCAAAATTGCATGGCAACAACAGCCACTCTGCCTCAACTCAGATGCACTGGCAGATCTGTGTTATACTGCATTGATGTTGCTGATTCAGCAACATAACATGCGTTGGTCTCAGGCCTCAAGTGGTGCTGCAGGTCATCATCTTTGTCAAGCAGCAACCGCGGTCATCTCTGGAGTGGCTAGCATACTGAACAAGGTGAGAATGAAAGGAGTTTTGTGTTGCATTTCTGCTTGGTCTCCACAATGCCAACAGTGCTTTTCTTTGGGTCAAAATATAAATGCTGTGCTCGAGGGTTGATAACATTGGCCTGTTGTGCATAGGACATCAGCATTTCAGTCACTTGCAATGGGGTGGTGTGGCAACAAGCAGTGAGAAACACTGCCATACATCAGCAGCACGCAGCGCTATAGATGGAAGTCATTCTGTTCGAACAGAGCTTTGATGTAGACATTCATGAACCACTTGAGCAGCTTGTGATCCTTTTGCATGGACTTTTGATCCCAGTGTCCGTATGTGGACTTTGACATAGCTGCTGAGCACAGCCACCTCACCATCAGAAAGATTCTGGTGTGCATGATCTGCACGCTTTGAAGCGTGTGTTGAGATGGTGCTGCTGCTGCTATTTTGGGTGTCCCCATTTGTTGTACCTCAAGCGCTGACAAATGTGTGTGCGTGTTTGGGTGTGTACACATGTGGCATACTATGTTGCGGTGGCACTTCTCACATTGACTGGTTGTATCACACCAGAAGGTGCGTCACACTGTCAGTCATGCATCATGCAAGCGTGTTACCATACATGCATATTGAATAACTACACCATATGCATGTAAAAACCTGCAACGCTGTGCACCTATGTGACACAGTCAGTGCCTATCAGTATCTTAATTTGGCAGTCAGAAACATTGAACGCCTCACAAGTGCCGTGCAGCAGACTTCACAGCAATTCGATGAAGCTGTCATGCTGCAATCAGTGTTGATGGTACTTTTGTGGCTGCGGCAGGTGGCATTGCGCAAGATCGATCGGTTGATCGACATAACATCAAATCCCTTGTTGTCACAAGGCCGCTGCCAGTCTGTTTGCAGCAAGTGGATGTCTGCTCCAGAGCTGGTGCACATCATTCACTCAGCTGAGCTGCAGCTTGGAAACATGCTGAAGTGGACCTGCAACCAAAAGGTGCACGTGTTACCCGGGGCCTTGCCTGCATCCTGACTGCAAGCTGCCTGGTCGTGAGTGTACATCATCACCATGCTGCCCTTGCTGATGCGCGTCAAGCTGCCTCACCACAAGAAAGCATGCAAGTGGGGTCACCCATAATTTTTTATTAGCCAGAAGAGCTGGCTGAGCTGTTGTACACCTTTCTATGAGAGCCACGTAGGACGCTGCTTGACCACCACTCGCTGATTGGTCAAAGCTGTCCATACGTGTTTATGGACATGTATGGTAAGGGCTTTGCTGGTTCAAGTGGTGTCACATGCAACAATGTTCCAAGCTTGCTCAAAATGCAGTAAACATCATGTAGCTTTGGCAGACTGCAATGCTCCACAATGTAAGTCAAATGCACTTGCTGCTGCAGCAGTGCTCAGCTTGAGCACAGTCCCACATTGCAGGCATGTCATCATGTCAAATTCTCAGTCAGATTTTGAGGAGGACCGGTAGTGCAAGTTTGGCAGCATGGAGGACCGGTCCTGCAAGTTTGGCAGCATGGAGGACAGTGAGATAGAGCGGGATCAGCAATCTGATGATGATACATGTTGAGCACAACCTGTGGTGATGTGTCTGAACTGCATTGATCAAGGCAATGTGCATGTGCAGAATGTGCCGGCATATCACCCTGCTGAAGTGCATTTTGGCATCATACATTCAGTTGTTTCTGGACCATCTTTGCATGTGCAATGAACAGTGATGCCTCTTGGGCAGAATTTGTCAGCTCTCAGCGCTACCTTTTGGTGTCACGGAGAATGAATCGTGTGGAGGCATGACACAGGTTGAGATCGTTTTGTTGTGTTGCTGCCCACCGTTTCATGGCCCATTAACACTAACATCACAACGACTTGATTTACCTGCGCTTGTTGCTGCTACTGTGCATCTCACTGACATCGAGGATATCTAGTCACAGTCACAGACACGTAATCTGCTATTCAGGTCTGCCATTTAGGTCATGTGCTGTAAGCCTCACCTCCCGGATCCGAAGTCCGTGCTAAACTAATGGTAGCAGCTTTGCGCACCAGCAGTGAATGAAGCAGACAGCAATGGCCTGCCGCCACACGCAGCAAGACTAAATGTCACAACAGCAACTCGACGCACCAGACTTAAGGCACGATATTTCCCTTCACCTACCTTTAATGTTCACAAGTAAGTCACCAGAAATGCAGCAGTAATCGCTATCAGACATGTGCAACTGTGTTGCTCATGCTGTGCAACAGCAAGCTTCAGCTGCACACACACTGGCTGGCCATGGCCTCATGCACAGAAGTTGCAAATGATGTACACAGGCCCTGTCCGGTATTGCTAGTCAGCAGGCCTACCTGGGACTGAGCCAAATAGCCACTGCACAGCCAAGGCAACTCTGCAACACTGATGTTTCAAGGAAAGTGACATGTAGCCTTGACATGAATGAAGTTGAGCTGAAATGGCAGCAGGGTTGAGCAACTATCCCACCCTAGGCCTCTCCTCTTTGCTTACAGCAACCCTGGGGCGTGATGAGATTTGTCAGGTCCGACTATTGGTGTGTTTACATCTGCAGATTTGGTAAATCACCATGATGCATGGCCAGGTCTGCTTAAGTGATTCTGTGCTGTAAACATTACATGCAGTAATTTATGAAAGTGTATACAATTACGGTCATATAGTATTATTCAATACACTTGGATCTCTCCATCCATCTCAGTCTGAGATTCTCAGATACACTTTCCCCAAAATACACTGATTTGCAGAGCTTGGTAAAGGTGTGCAGCATTTGTTCTCCACAAACCATTCGCCGGCCAGCTGTGCCTCACAACAGGTACGAGCGGTTCAGTCTGTGGCTAATATTCCACAGCAACATTACAAGTACAGCTGCACAATGGTGCTTGCGACTGTAAACGAGCTGTGTGGCATGCAGATCCCGCAATGAAGCAGCAGTTGTGCTGGGAGCAGTTGCCGGTTCACGTCCTTGAGCTCATCTTTGACAAACATGTCAACGCTTTGGATATGTGCACCTGCAAGGCGTGGAGATGTGTAGTGCATAGCAGCAAGATCAACGAGATGCATCTGCATGCCACCTCAGCCTCTGCCGCGAGTCATTGGGCGGTCTTCCTTAGGGCACGACCTGCCATCCAGCACCTGCAGCTTACTTCTGTCTTTGACTACCTTAAGCCAGAACACAGCTCAGAGGAGAAAATCAGCAGTCTTGCCCTCTCAAGCTCTCTCTGTGGGGTGCTCCTGAGCTGCAGCAGCGTCATCACCACTGGCTATTTCGCTGGTGCGTTTGTGCAAATGCCGACAGATTCACCTTCTGCCTTGACGGAGCTGACAATAAAGATGAGTGGCCACTTCTTGACGTCCCGTTGCACTGACTTGTGGAGCAGCATACCTGGTCTACAGCACCTCCAACAGCTTACAAACCTGCACATGAAGGTTGCTCCTGACACATATGGCAAATTGGATTCTTCGTTGTGCAGCTTGAGCAGAACGCCTAGCATGCTGCACAGCCTTGCTGTAGAGGGCTCTGACAAATTCTCGACATCGCCTTTGAATGTGGAAGTTCCGCAGGTGCTGGCTGCAAGACTCCTTACGCAGCTGAATCTTGTCAACTGCACAGTTAGGTGTCTTTCAGGATCTCTTGCTGACTGCCTGCAAGGCCTGACTAGCTTGAGTTTGCATGAGAGTACTGTGTACGAGGACAACAATTTCACTGTGACCCGACTCACCAACTTGGTGCAACTGGATCTGGCTGAGGCAACTTGACTGATTGATGATCATTATCTCAATTTAGAATCTTTTGTTGGGTGGCCTTCGCTGAAGGTTTTGAACATATGTGAAGGCTTTGCGCCGCAGTCTTTGTTCTGCAAGATACAGGTCCTGGATTTATCTTTGGTGCATGAGATATATGCTAGCTGTTTGACGCCTGGGATGAGTGGTGCCAAGATCCACATTTTGAGCATAGAGGTTCAAAATCATCCTAATTTGATAGCAGACATGCTCAGCCTACCATTCTCTGCATTACTGGTGAAGGTGAGAATAGGTCTGCCTCCTCATACCTTAGGCTCTGAGGCTTCTGAAATTCTGTTGGATCTCATACGCAGTTGTAGGTGCTTGCAAACATTGCAGCTTATTTGTCAAGATGATCAGTCTAGGCAGGGTCATACAAGGGTTGTCGTGCCAGCTGGAGTTGGAAATCAGCTGAAAGCTCTAGTGCTAGATGGGATCTGGTTTACTGTTGTTGATTTGTCCTTCACAACAACATTGTCTACTGTCTCGTTGATCACAATAGACAGCTGCAATCAGCTATGCCAGCTTGCCCTTACAAGCAGCTTGCAAAGCCTTACATTCTTTGGTGAAAGTCTGCTTGGTATAGAGGTGAATGAAGGCCAGTTGGCGCCTCTCAGCCATTTGACAAGGTTGACTCTTGGCGTAGATGGGCCAAATGGTGGGTGTGCATCTCAGCGTGCTTTGGCATCACCAGCTGGTGTCGTGCGGTTGCCACTGCTGCCCAGCTCCCTGCGGCATCTTCATCTATGGGCAGACGAAATGAACTATATTTTCGACTTTGACTATGTTCCGGGTCAACCTTTTGTTGACTACTGTGACTGGCATTGTTTGGATCCATGCACAAATCTTGAAAGGTTGACTTTGCCTACATGTTACAGCTTGAAAGGACACTTGAAAGCTTTTGTACAGTCTGCCCGACATCTGCATATTGTCGAGTATGTGGACGAACAAGATGACACTGACTAAGCTGGAAGTTTTTGCTGGAACTGTGTTGTGCGATAGTTGATTGATGCTGGTCGAGTGTTTGACTGATGAAGCCATGGCCTTTGCAATGCATGGGATCTGCACTGCTCAGTGTCCATGTATCATTGTCAACCTCGCCTGCATGCACTGCAGTTTACAACCGAGCTTAGTGATACTGCAAATTGCAAATGTGGTGTTGCACAGTACTTCATGACCCATGACCTGCAAGAAATATGCTAGTACTGACCATCGGCTAAAAGCAACAGCTGCAGCAAGGCCAGTCAAAGTGCTGGCATTTGTGTGCGTGATTCTGTCTCGAGGCTGTGTAAACACTTTTGTGCATGCAGGCGCAGCCATTTCTGTTTTCATCAGCGTGCACATGACATGAGATTGTCCAACGATTTTCTGATCTGCGAGCAGTCATCCACGTGTCCCCCGTTTTTACTGACTTGACGCACTACTGGCAGCACGCGCTTGGAGAGTAGAAGCAGCAAACGGGCTAATGAACTGAGCAGGAACAACTGTAGCATCATGTGGGAGTTGCTGTCTGCTTGCAATAACTACATGAGCTTGAGTTTGCCCATCAATTGTGACTGGTACTGGTGTCTGCACATAGCCATCTGTGCCAGGGACAGGGATAGGGTCTGCTCCTCTGCTTTGCTGATGGAGTGAGTCCACAAAAGCACTGGCCAGTGTATCGTCTGGGAGACTGTCATCCCCATCACTGGCATCGCTAAGACTGCGTGAGTGAGGATGGTGCACTTCATGGAAAGACTCGATAGAAGCACGCGGCTTGTCCTGCACAACACTATCATCTCAAGTTGCTGCCAGCATTATGTCACTGTGCCGTCTAATGCTGCTCAAGGCCTGCAAGTGCAGCTGGAGTTTGTTCACATGTACAAGACATGAAACTTACAGCTGAAACATATCATCAAGCCAGATTCGCTGGTCCTCAGAGAGCGCGCTATGCTTTGGGCAGGACAGCACTTGCACAATCATAGTGCAATGCACCCAGTCATCATATCGACATGCTCTGCAGTGCTGCCCCATTTGACTGATACCTGATGTGTGGCTGTGAAATGCTAGGACAAACGTATTTACATTCGGCATGCAATACACCACAACCCAAACCCTTGAGCTCATGAGTGATCACTGCTATACATGCTTTAATTTGACATGAGAGACTGGTCAGTGCAGGTTTTGTTGAGCTAAAGATTGCACACATCCGCCACTGCAGAGCCTGGCGTGATTATTTTGACACTGTGCTTCAGCTTGGAGACACAGTGGCTAGTGGTTGACAAAAAAGTAGAAGAGCGCACCTCTTTGAGCCAGAGAGGCCCCAGAAGGGCTATCACAAGCAGCCCTATGGGGGCACTTAGAATGATGGAGAAAGCTGTAGCATGCAGAATCTGGTTGCCCCAAACCTCATACTGAGCATAATCTGGCCTGCCTTTCAAGCGTGTTTGAATTAGCATGAGGGGAGCGCTGCCCAGCGCTCCTTGAATGGTAGCCTGCATCATCCACTCCTCAATACATGCTCTGTCACAAACAAGACTACAAGTACACAAGTTTTTCAGTCTGCTTTGCTGCCCATCCATTGATACATGTATGTCCAAAGCGCAGGTCAGCACAGCAAGCATCAGATACAGTGCCTTTTGTAACACCAGAAGCTTTCTACTGGAAGCTTTCTTGCAACAGCTTGTCAGTTCATGCAGCCTCGCACATTACAGTAATGGAATGCAGCAAGACAGCAACTCAATCCCATACACCGTCAAGAACATCTTGCATGAGGACATATTCACAAAAGTCTTGACAGGTACATGTAAGTTTGAGAGTAGGGGGGTGGGGTGAGGGCGGCATGCAGGGAGCAACCTTGGGTGTCCAGGAGCAGGCCATGAAGACTTGCTCACGCCAGGTGAAGCCTCCCCGGAACAGCACCAAGAAAGCCGTTGGCAGGCGTGTGCATACCATGCCTGCACATGAGAACTCAGGCCGTCAGACATCTCTGCAGGTATGACATGCAATGGCTGCTCAGCATCGCCTGTTGAATGCCTACTTTGTGAGACAACATGTCATGTATAAGTAATGCTGACATTGCAGAAGGCAACATGTTTGGCATCGCCGTTTTCTCCCAACGACAGGCTGACATGCAATGCAGAACAGGCAAGAAGAGGATTAGAGTGCAAAGGCAATACCAACCAAGTATTGTACTAATGTACCATGCACCTTGCAGATACGGGGAGCTATACATGAGCAGCATCTTCAGAACACGAGCTTGCCAGCGCACTAACAGTGCAACAGCACGCACAGCAGGCATGTGAGTACCTAGGGCAAGGATGATGACTGTCTTCCAGATGAGGGAGCCTTGAATGAGGCGGAAGTCAATCTCAATGCCAATGGCCCCAAAGAGCAGGGGCTGCACCAGGATGAGCCACACCACTGACAGCTTGCTGTCTGCGTCCTTGGGGTAATACTTCTTGGGGCCTGCAAGTCAGGCTGCACACACTTCATACACCTGCTGCAGCCACCCTGCACATTCTTGCATGCTTTGAACTGCAAAAAATGGTAATCAATGCCAATGACAAATAGCTCTTTGACGTGCTTAATTGTGCAAAAACTCTGCCTGTAAAGCTTAGGAAGTCCTGAAAAGCTGATCATGCCGACTACTTGAGCAGGCAAGCAGCTATACTAGTGTGTAACATGCAAACAGCAGGTGGAGTACCTTTACAAAGCCTTGGAGGGAAGCCGCGCTCCCAGGCCAGGGAGACCAGGAAGGTGAGGCTGAGGCACCCCACTGAGCTGGCTCCCAGGTAGTTCAGTTTCAGGCCCAGCCACATGATGGCCAGCCCACAAAACAGCACTGCTGTTGTGCGCTTGAAGCCATTGTTCCAGATGCGGGTCAAGCTGCAGATGAAGCAGCCGACCAGTCCCAGAATCAGGCCATACACCACCTTCAGGCAAAAGGCAAAGAGGCATTTAGCACGTTCATTGCTGCAAGGCAACATGCTGATTCTGTGTGAATGCCAGTGTTGCAGCATAGATGTTCATGTACACAGCAGCCTCGCATGCAGAAGGGAAGGGCAGAATGGGGTAGGGCAGAATGGGGCAGGGCAGATGAGACAGGGCAGAATGGGGCAGGGCAGAATGGGGCAGAGCAGAATGGGGCAGGGCAGAATGGGGCAGAGCAGAATGGGGCAGGGCAGAATGGGGTAGGGCAGAATGGAAAAGGGAAGAATGGGGCAGGGCAGAATGGGGCAGGGCAAAATGGAAAAGGGAAGAATGGGGCAGAGCAGAATGGGGCAGGGCAGAAGGGGGCAGGGCAGAGTGGGGTAAAGCAGAGTGGGCAGGGCAGCATGAGGTGGGGCAGGGACAGACAGTACAAGGCAAGGCAGAGCAAAGCATGGTGACTTCACAAAGACTGGGGGTTCTGACCAAAGCAAAACAAGAACAGAAAAGACTATGAGAAGCCAAGCATTATACTGGGCTGCCCAGGTGACCAAAACAAATTGTAGCGGGCTCATTCAGGGACAAAGAAGAGTCTTGACCACAGGTTTCAAGTGAATATCAGGTGCAAAGTGGCAGTAGCAAGGGCAGAGTAGGGCACCTGCAGAGGGCCAGACAAGATGCTGTAGACCAGACTGCCGCTGGTGATGCTGATGCCGCTGCAGACAGCATACCCCACAATGGCCCCAATGGAGTCCAGCCCCGCCGCTGCCATCTCGATTGAAGGAATGACTGCAACCACGCTCCAGCCATTAGTAAGGACACACTGGTGTACTGACAGTGCATTCCCCTCACTGAGTTGTGCTCTGCAAAAAGCATGCCTGAGCCATGTTATGCTGTGCCCTGCTAGGCTGTGTGACAAGAAACAGTGCAGAGCATGCTCTGCAAACAAGTATGCCTGAGCCATATTATGCTGTACCCTGCTAGGCTGTGTGACAAGAAGCAGTGCAGTGCATAAAGCCATCATGACACAAGCAGATAAAGGTGTCAACAAAAGGTGCTTACTCTTGGCTTCACCGTAGCCGCGGCGCTGCAGCTCCAGCATGCCTGTGACCAGCACTGTCGGGGAAATGGCTGACTGGATGAAGCCTGCTGTGAAAGCAAGCGCTATTGGCATGCTGAATAGCCTGTACGTGCAAGATCCTGTGTCAATCATCACAAGCTATGCTGTCTTGTCTGTTCACATGCAAAGAAAGGCTGTGACTGAGCAGTGACTGAGCAGCCTGAAGTCACGGCTGTACACACTGACAACACTCAGCAAGGCTGAGCCACATGCAAAGAATAAGCAATGCATGACTGCTTTGGTGACAACTGCATAAATGCATCAGGAGGACCAGTGAATGTCTAAATTCCCAAAGTCTGTGTTCAAATCACAGCTGTAGACAGAAACTACATGTTGATCAGCTAGACCACTGATTTGACGGCAACCTTCTTGAATTTACAAAGCAACGAGCAAATCAACATGAGGAATGAAGGAAGGAGTCACCAGTAGTAGCTGCCAGTGTTGACCAGGGCCTCAAAGAGCATGGGGAAGAGAGCCAGGCGCAGCACCACCTTCCCTGCCCGCGCAAATGCCAGCTTGTCAATCTTGAGGCCAGCACGCAAGAGGATGACAGCCAAGCCACCTGTCCTGAGCTTGGTGCCCCATGACGTGGGAACCTCATGCACCGGATCTGCAGCAGCAAGCCTCGCATGGAAAGTTCTACACAGGGTCCATGACATGCTTGTGACAGCATGTGTACGCTGTGTTGAGGCGTGAGACGTGTTACTTATAGCGATTGGTGCTCTTGTTGTTGCCAGGAGCTACAATACATTCCTGGACAATGCTGCTGGTAACTGCAACCGCCAAAACTTTCTCAAGACACAGGTGAGCAACAGCAGCAGCAGTCACAGCCGTTGCAGCAAATGCAAATAGCTTTGCAGTGAGATACCTGTATTGGTGAACTGTCAAAAAGACGAGACTCAGTCATGCAGCCTATGATGCTCTTTGTGCATCTGCCGAGTGACAGCTACCAGCAAAGTGCAAAGTGACTGACCTTGTGGGATGTTTCTGAGGATGATGCCGGCCACCAGCATGCCCAGCAGAGGTGGTAGGTTGACTTTATTGGCGGTGAAGCCCCCTATATGCGCACATACCCACAGCAAGAACAGACCCCAGCCCTCCTTGGGTGGCAGCATCACCTTTCCCAATAGCAGGTACAACGCTGCATGTCACAAGTGAAAGCCTTACATGAGGAGTCTTTGAAGACGGCTGTCAAGAAGTGCCATCTGTCTGTGAGGTTTCAGCAATTGCATGGAATGCAATATAAAGACTCATCAGAGTGACATAATCATGAAAGCATCAATGTACATCTGTCAGACGACAGGCAATAAGCTTGCAATGTCTCTTCATGCAACAAGTGTGGTGCATGCATCGTGAACCAAACACTTGGATGTAAATCTTGAAGGTGATGGCATCGTTGTGCCCCGACTATAAACAGGTAACAGTCACCTGCATACAGCACCAATCCCAGCCCGACATAACTTGACACATCTACAACAGTAGCATAGTGCCGTCGAATGCTGGACAAGATGCTTTCTGCAGCGCGCTTTCGCCTAGTACGTCTGAACTGAAAGGAAGATGCCCTTCTGGAGGGGCCCTCCTGTTCTTCTTGACCAGTTGGCAAGTTGGGTGAATCGTTCGTGTGATGCGCTGGTGCATGCTCAGGAATGACCACAATCCTGGCCAAATCATCACTGCCTGCTTGTCGTGCCTGAAGAGCATGTGTGCTGCTCCTGCAGTGATAGCAAAGTCTGATAAAGGCATTGATCCCTCCATGACTTCAAAAATGGCAAACAGTGCATCATGGCTTGACAAAAAAGACAGCAGCAGCACCGTCATCAAAACAGTAAAACTGATCCGAAAACCTACCTTGACAACAGCTGCACGTCGTCTAGCTTCTTGCGTGCGTCAGGTAGGCAATCGGCTGCTTTGACGTCTGCACGGGATCCCGCACGCTGCGACGGATGCGTTGCACCTGCAGCGTACCAAACGTGATACAGATGCTGCTGAAGAAGGTGCAAGCTTGACTTGTCGGTCAACCAATACCTCTTGGCAAGGGAGGTCCACTCTGCGTCATGTGCCTGTGGGCGCCATCTGCGCGAGGATATCAGCGATAGGGAGACGCTTTCATGGCCACATATGGCTTGCGCATGCGTTCTCTTGCGCACGAAGCTTCAAGTGCATGCAAGGATGCTGCACGTGCCAAGCCTGAACACCTGCCAGAAGAAGAAGCTGATGCAGATAAAAGTCGCACAAACCCGGTATGACTCTGTGACTAGTAGGGCGAAGCAGATTTGGACGCAGCGACGTAATGATGAGCTGACGTAATGATGAGCTTGTAGAGAAATCCAACAAGGACTCGAGGCATTTCTGGAAGGTGTACAAGACCAGAAAGCGAGACTGCTGCCCTGTTAGCCTACCTGAGCAGAAAGAAGCTTTCCAAACTCTCTACGGTGCTCAGCCTGCTGAGCCCCCACAGAGACCTGCAGCATCAGGTGTATCTCCAACCAGTAACACTGATGATGAGTGTATGTTTGCCTGCATCACTGCAGAAGAGCTGCATGTTTGCATTAAGAAGTTGAAGCGCGGCAAGAGTCCTGGCATTGATGGTGTTTCTGCAGATATGGTCATTGATGGTGGTGACCTGCTACACGATTGCCTTTTACAGCTATTCAATCGCATGCTTGCCACTTCCTTCCCTGAGTGCTTGTCTGTTGGTGTGATCACAGCAGTGTTTAAATCTGGAGAAAAGTCTGACATGAGCAACTACAGAGGCATCACTGTAGGACCAGTGTTTGCTAAGCTGTTTGCAATGATTATAGAGCGCAGGCTTGCCTCATGGGCTGAGGAACATGGTGTCAAAGCCAGAGGTCAATCAGGCTTTCGCAAGAACTATCGCACAACTGACAACATTTTTGTTCTAAGGTCACTCATAGAAAAGCAGAAACAGGCTAGGCAGAAGGGAGGAAGTGGCAAGCTGTACTGTTGTTTTGTGGACTTCAAAAAAGCGTTCGATACTGTACCTCGTGCTTTGCTGTGGCAGGTGCTAGAAGACCTGGGTGTCCAAGGGAGGGTTTTGGACATCATCAAGTCTATGTATGCACACGACAGCGCTGCAGTACGCACATCAGAAGGACTTTCTGAGATCTTCAGATGTCTTATGGGAGTCAAGCAAGGATGTCCCTTAAGCCCAGCACTGTTTGGATTGTATGTGGATGGACTAGAAAAGCATCTTTTGGAGACTGCTGACATTGATGCACCAGACCTTTGTGGCATCTTAGCCCCACTATTGTTGTATGCCGATGACCTCATTCTGATGTCCACTAGCCCAGAAGGCCTCCAGCGACAACTGGATGCACTGGCCAGCTTCTGTGAACAGCGCCAGCTCACAGTCAACCTCAGCAAAACAAAAGTTGGGAATGGCTGCTGCAAAAAGGACAGTGCATGCCATGCGACGGCGTTGCATCTCCTTACATCTGTCTGATCCTGCTACCATATGCAAGCTGTATGACATTTTGGTATTACCGATTTAGAGCTATTCTTGTGAAGTTTGGGCAGTCAATCCCAAAGTAGGGGCAAAAGCTGAACTGGTACATAGGCAGTTTTCTGAAGCAATTGCTTGGTGTTAGAAAAAGCACTACCACCCATATAGTGCTTGCAGAATTTGGACGTTTCCCTTTACAGATTCATTTTTGGCAGCAGATTTTGCTTTAACACAACAGAGTTCGTGCTCTACCAAACAGCCGGCTTGACAAACTAGCATTGTTTGATGGTTTTTGGGACATCAACCCTCCTCATAGGGTTGAAGCACTTTCAGGCAAT
>JAABUK010009079.1_pt1 | contig 13718 bp, 17 predicted proteins | sample 5559141 | NCBI WGS metagenome assembly JAABUK01 (sample SAMN10711869, study PRJNA513367) | rock metagenome | isolation source: Antarctica rocks | place: Antarctica: Victoria Land, Pudding Butte nord | collected 2016-01-03
ACCCACCCCTCACTCCCCTTCCCGTGCCTTTTCCTTGTTGTCCCTTCATCCTAACAGCCTAAATGTCGTCTTTCAACATTATATGCAGAATGCTTACCCCCATTCAACAAATCTGCCAACATTTGTGGACATGTGTGTGCATCATGCCCATCATTCTCAGCTCCATAAGTTGCCTCACAGAGTTTTCTTGCATCGTCCTGTAGGGTTTTCTAATCTGGACGATCTTGAGCTTGCAAGGGTGAAACACGGTATTGTACATTAGAAATGCATTCAGGCTGCACATCCTGCAGTCACGATATGTGTGGCACATCCTGCAGGACCCTCCACAAGCCGCTGCTGGTGTACGTAGTCAGTGAGATATGGGGAATATGTGTGCACATCTTCTTCTGCTGTGTGGGCTTCAAGCGTGTACAACAAGGGGTAAGCATCTGAGCATATCTGTCACTGTTGCAGCAAGCCCAATTCTCACCCCTCAACCCCACATTGACAGCCTCTTGGCAAGCTATGGCTTCTCTTACCGACACAGATCTTGTGCTAAATGTGTCAGACAAGAACTTTTGCTGTCAGCACTTTTGTTACCGCTCTTGACTGCACATACTGATGTATGTGCTTGCATGTCTGTTGCAAATTCTGCATGTAGCTGCCAAGTAAGCTGACCAGTCTCTGCAACCATGCAGAGCATCTCATTCTGGATCAAACATCCATCCACCCAGATTGCAGACCTGCCAAAAGTCTCAAAAGTCGGTGATGACTCATTGGGGGAGACAGCCGCAATTGGGGGGGTGTCATTGACCCGACCCATAGTGTTTCTGCATGGAGTGGGCTGGGGACTGGTGAGCTTTTTGATGTTGTTGACAATGCACTCAATTCTGTATGTAAATGCACAATTGGGATTTGTCATGTCAAAATCCATTGTTAATGCACTAGTTTTTGCACTGTATGATTTGGCCCAAAGTGGCCCAATACAAGGCTGATGGGTGGATTCTGCTTTACCTGTATGCAGACTGTGCTCAAGCTCTTGCTGTGCTGTGCTGTTGTGCTTGATGGTTTTGTGTCTGCCAACAGCTTTTACTGTTTATGCCAACACGTCTGCTATTTTGTTTGACTTGTACCTTTGCATGATGCTGCATTCTGGCATGCATTGCCGTGCAATAGGCATTGTCTTTATGTACTTATGTCTTTATGTATCATCTGAGCGCATATGATATCCGTGGAACACTTACAGCACTTAGTTGTGTTATGAACATCACAAACATACACCTATTTGACACCTGTGGCCTGAAACACGTGTGACTTCCTACTTGCAGTTTCCATACATCCGCTTCCTGCGGATGCTGTTTGACCAGGCATCCTCCCATCCCATAATACTGATGGAATTCAATTTCATCTCTTTGCGCTTCTGCTGGCGAGCTGGCGAAGTTGATGATGCTGCGCATGCTGTGGTTGACTTTGTGCGCCAGCATGGTTGGAGCCAGGCCTGCATTGTGGGCCACTCCTATGGCACCTTTGTGGCATCTCGCATCTGCCAGATGCACCCAGACATTGTGCAATCCCTGGTCAGTCCTCTAGCCTTCTTCTCTCATACATGAGATTCTAGATACATGTCCTCAACAGTGCACTGCTTTGCAGAGCTTCAATCATACAGACATCCAGCATTTGCAGTAGCCTTGTGGATGCATGCAAGGGGCTTTAGGTAGCAAAACGTCTGAGGGTGTGTGCATGCCGATCAACAGCATCTTTGTCAATATTGTTTGCACAGAATAGATGGTTCGTGCATGATGTTGTGCGCGGGGAAATTGTGTTTTTTGTAAGCTGTCATTGTCTTTCAATGAATAGAACAGGCGTGCATGCTTGAGGCATACTTTGACACATTTGCTTCCAGAGTCAACATCAGAACCAGCCCTGCTCTGAAGTTGCCCTGCATGCAGATGCTGATCGACCCGGTGTGCTTGATGACCTACTGTGCTTGATGACCTCTAAAATTGTCTGAAATTGCCTGGAATTGCCTGAATTTGCCTGAATTCGCCCTGCATGCAGATGCTAATTGACCCGGTGTGCCTGATGACCTGCTGCCCTCAGCTGCTACACTCCTTCATCTACAAGGTCCCCACCTGGAACTCTAAACTGCTGACCACCCCCACCGGCTTCATGGACCTCCTGCGCTTCATCTTCTCCCGGGACCTCATGGTCGCAGAGGTTGGCCTTCATTCCTGCATGCCCTCCTTCCCATCTTGTCATCCAAAGGGTCAGCAAGGCTGCATTGCCTTCTCACCTATCTAGCAGGGTCACAGCAGCTATTAGCTGCGCTCATACAAGTGCCGCTCACTTGTTCAATCATTGATTCAACGAACCTATGTTTTTGCCTAGTATCAGGTATGTACAGCCCCGAAAAGCGCTCTGTATGCGGTCCAGTTTTGTCAGTCCGTTGACCAACAGTGAGGTGCTGCCTTGTCAGTTGACCAAGGTGTGTTGGAAGTGCTGTAGATCAGTGTCAGACAGGATGGTGTGCAGCTTGACGCTCTGTGTGTGCGCTTGACAAGCTTGCATCATTGTTTGAGCTATGCAAGCTGTAGGATCATGACACTAAAGCCTCTGCCAAAGACAACGAGATTTGGTCAGAGAGTACGGTGCACGATGCTTTCTTTCCTCTTGATGCAACTCTGGTGTTTTACCCATTTTTGACTTGCGCTTTTGCCTTCAGCATTAAGCCTGCTGCTGTTTGGGCCTTGTTTTGTGTTGTCTGTCTGTCTGTTCAGCTGTCTGCAAGCGCGCCTGTCAAACACATGAATCTGATGTGGAGGAGACAGCCTAGAGTTCAGCTGCTGGTGCTGATGTGGGTGTGTTGTGTTCACCCGATAAACACAGAATGATTTTTCAGCAGCATTCTGTGGTTCTGCTTGTTTTGCCAAGCTTGCCATTGTATGGCCTCAGATTCAGTTGCTGTGAACAGGACACAATCTGCTCGTGACAGAAAATACAGTACATGTTGCTCCAGTTGCTTCAGATCATCTCAGCTATGCAGGCTTCTCTGACTCCTCTGTTTTCTTCAGACTTTCTGCCGCAAGTTCTGCTGGCACTCTGTGATGTTATGGCCGCAAGACATGCCCAAAGCCACAACAGTGGTGTTTGCCCAAAACGATTCTTTAGTCCCCCTGGATTTGGCTGTTGCTCAGTTGAAAGCATCACCCCTGGATGTGAAGCTCATTGTGCATCCCACAGCCACGCATGGCGGATTCTTGTTGGACCACTTTTTTCAGCTGCGGCTGGCTGGGGAGGTAACAGAGCTGGCCAACACAACGGCATCAAATGCAGAAGTTCAGACATCAGTCAATAAGGGGTTGTCATCAGATGAGACCTAGAGGCCTGCTGCAATGCCTGTACTTGTGCCACCTGCCAGCACCATTGTAGGCCTATGTTGCACTCTATTGAGTGCTGCTGCTTAGCTAGATTAGTGCTTAGCTACATTTAGCCAGTCCAGTACAGTGTTGCTCTTTACAAATCTTGCATTCATTGTACAATCTAGATCCTGGAGTTTAGGGCAACAGAGCCGCAAGTGTTGGTTGTTGGCCAACTTCTCTGCCTGTGATATGCTTTGGCAGTCTTGAGCACAGTCCCTCATGTTCCTTCATTTGATCAAGCAAGTAGGTGGTGCACATTGCTTCTGCTCTGCTGAGCATGCACTTGCCTTAAGTGTTAAGCTCAGACCATGTAGACAGAGCCTATCGTAGACGGAATATAAGAGTAATTTGATACCTGTTGCAATTGCAACTGGGTACATTGACAGTAATACAGGCATGCAAGCAAATAATAAAGCCTGCCGGCTACTGTCATGACTGCAACTGTGTTGTGCTACTCTTTGTAAGTGCAATTGTACAGGTTTGACTTTTCACACGACCTCAGCAGAGCAGTATTGCTGTGAAGCACTTGATTTCTGAACTGCCTTCAAGAGGCAAGGTGACTGGAAGTGGTGGCAACTCATCTTTGCCATGTGCTGACGGAAACTTGCTAGTATCAGATGCTTAGACAAAAACCTAACAAGGCTGCTGCTGAAAGTTGAAATATATCGTGACTATAAACATGTTTGTTGGCCTTTTGATACGTCTGGCATCGTCATGTGGACATGCTGGACGCGTGACATGAGAATGTTCTGCCCTGCAGATCGTATTGTCTCCATGCATTTGCTTGAGTCTAGTTTGCACCAATGCCGCCGCGTATGCCTGCTTTCTCGTAAGGCACTGGCATGATCATTGATGTGATATATATCACAGTGACATGCATGTATGAAACAGAGTATCAGAAGACATTATTAGCATCAACTCTTCCGCACCGTTCATGCACAGGCGCAGTGTGGCACAGTGCACCTTTCCGATTGAAGTATGTGACTCTAAATGTATCATGGGCAAAAGCTGCAAATTTTGAACATCTGTGTACCGTCGAATTAGAAAAACACGCAAAAGAAACAAACTGCGTGGCACTCTGGGGGTCACAGTTTTTGGCGCAACGCCCAGCCCTGGGCAAGGAATGCGTACTACAATATTCCAAGGTCGGCTGGTGACGGGGGGCGACCGATCGACCTTTCCCGTCACGTATATTTCGACGGGTATATTACTGCGTATATATAGAAAGACTTTTCACCCGAGCGCGGGTATGGGTTGTATGTATGCTGAAGATCAAGTCGTGGCTGCGTGCTGCCGTTGCAGGACGCTGATTGCTCAGCCTCCACATGTACAAATAGTTGTTCCCCACAAGTCCCGCCACCGGCATCACTACGCGTTGATATGAAGCTACGATATGGTGCATCTGTCAGTTGAGCTTTAGCTCATCCTGCAACATACATACAAGTCAGCGCGCGACTCACATAGAGTCAGCACTGTGCAATGAGCGCATGGACAGCGCCAGGCAGTCTTCTGTTGAACCGCAGAGACATCACGAAGTTCAGGTGAAGCAGCATCAGAGAAATTGCCATAGAAAGATTGCTGCCGCAGGTATAGCAGATATTGAACGACATTAAGTTCATAAACAACCGTCAAAAGCATTTTTACATTAGTTCTGCTGTGACTAACAATGTACTGAAACAGCCTAGAGGTTCCATGTGCTTAAGCCCTGATACGCTCAGAAAGGCTGTTGATGTTGTTTCTGTGTTCTTGTACATCTGGAGGCATGTCAGCCCTGAGCATGTAAAAACCAATGCTGATCGGTCCTTGTGACACCAACTCGATTTATACCAAAATTGACTGCGTAGTCAGCTGTGACATGCTGCTAGCTACATTATCTACACCAGAAGGCATGAAGCCACTGGACTGACCCTGCATGACAACTTCAGTGGGCAGCTTTGCTGGCAGCACATGCACTCTTTTGCCATGGCAGGCATTCAGGACAAAAGAATGCTGTCGGGATGTCAGCTCAATCTGGGGAAGCAGGTGATAGCCGGAGCTGTAAGCAACCATCTGCCATGCCAGCACAGAGTCTTGATGAGGCAGCACAGAGACAGATGCGTTCCTGGGACCTGCATAGGGGCAGCCAAGCTTCAGTTATGTTGCGTCTTATGACGCGCCAAACACCCAGCTGTGTAAACAAAGAAAACGAACAAGTCCAATTTCAAATTTCAATCTCAAAAATGCCAGGTGGATGCAGTCCAGGTCAATACAGAGGAGGCAGTGTATGGCCCTGCCCTACATCAAGTCACAGACAGCAGCTTGCTTGGAAGGGCAAGGCGGCTCAAGCACAGCGCAGCACAGCACAGCATGGCTCAGCATAGCACAGCACACATAGCCTAGCAAAGCCTGGCGCAGCCCAGTCAGGTTGGAGGTCAGCATAACAATAATGATAATAACATTCTTAATAATATTTACGCTTTCCAGCTCATGATGATCAAATCAGCATGCACAGGTAGGATGGGCACTGACCAGAAGTGACAAAGCCTGTAGAGTCCTTCAGGACCACATCCAGAGTTTGCAGCAACGGTGCATGACTCTGCAGCGTCACTTTCAGCACAAACGGCGACCCAGCTGTCACCTCTGTTGTGTGCAACATGCTTGCCTGCACATTGAACATGTCCATGCGCATCAATCACAAAGCGTAAGCAAATACAGGCATGGATGGAGAAAGTGCTTTGGTATGCCTGTTGATGTAACCTGTGTGGGCCATGCTGGCTGTGTGAAGCAATTCAAGCAGCAGGTCAGAATGTGCTGCCTGGACATTCAGCCCAAGCAATGTACAGCCAATCAAACAGAGACTCAGACAAACAACCAGACGAGGCTTGCAGCCAAGCATCTTAAGTGCACATACAATTGTGTAGACAAGCACTGTGCTCAGAGCTTTATGCACATGCAGCAGCTCAGAGCCAACTGCAGAACAAGTGGCTGTAGGCCCTTAGGGACCACAGGGTTTACGGCGTATGGTTTATAGTAAAACCCTAAATCAATCTCCAGAGATGCAGTTAAGTACCTGCAGGAGTGGCTTTTGGAAGCTGACAAGTGGAAGAGGAAGGCGAGTCGTGACGGTGCTTGGTACAGGCGCTTCTGATGAGTTGGCAGACCTGAAAGGCACACAAGGCACGTTGCTGCCAATGCCTTGCAGCAGCTTGTGGGCATTTGGCCAAGGGAGGACAGACCCACACACACACACACACACACACACACACACACACACACACACACACACACACACACACACACACGAGCTTGCCCGGCTGCACGCTTATGTTTTAGCTCGCACACACTGTGTCAAATTACTCCTGTGGCCTGGCTATTGTTTTGGACCTGAAACCAGACCTAGCAACAAGACAGCTTGAATCCCAGCTTGGTGCACCTGCTGCATGTCTTGCCAAGTGACAACAGCTTGCCACACCTCATTGCGCAGCCCAGCAGAAGGCAATGGCCGACGGCAATGAGACAAGCAGAAGGCAATGGCCGGCCGCGGTCAGTCAAGCAGAAGGCAGACAGAGGGCGACGATCGGCCGCAGATCGAAAGGCAGACGGCAGGACGCAAAAGGCATCATTGGTCTGGCAAAAGGCAGCAAGTAGGACACAGGAAGGCAGAAGGCAATGACCAGGCGCAGGCAGACAGGTGCAAGGCACCAGTTAGCACAGGCAGAAGGTGTCAGCCATATGCCAGCATTTTGCAGCCTGCACAGAGCAGCCGTACCCTGCGCGTGCCCAAACAATCTGGAGGTGCCCCAGGGGCAAGTCCTGGCCAGCTGCATCGGCCTGCACTTGCACCACGCAGCTGTGCTTGTCTCCCTTGCGCAGCGCAGCGGGCCTCTGTGGCGCCACAGCTGTGGCACTTGCCACCACCGCCGCTTGGCTGCCGCCACTGCTGGCTGGCTCTATTTGTATGTCATGTATAACAACCTGCAGAGGTTGACCAGTTCTCTTGTATTGAGATAGTCTAGAGAAGATCTTGGCTGACACATCACAGGACGGGTTGTCTCTTGACCTCAAACACAATGTCCATGATCTGTCATGCATTTACAAACTGCAGATGTAGTTTCCAGCAGTGCTGTGCTGTGCCATGCTGGGCCAAGCAAGAGTTGTGTACGCGACCGAAACCTCAGCAGATATGTGAGTCTGCACATTGTGCCGGGAGGGTGCCGGGAGGGTGGGGGGGCTAAAACCGTTGAATCTCCAATGTCCTGCTCTCTTGTGGAGCAACCTGGCACTGTTTGACACAGAGGCATGCACCTTACTAGTCATAGGGACAACCCCAGCTCACATCAGTATTCTTTGTGAGTGATCACACTAAACCCTTACAAATGATGATCCAACACCCTAAAGGGATGAGTTGTACCTGGCATGGCGCCACAGCAGTGACACACGCAATCATGACAGCTGGCGGCCCCAAGGGTAGGGTTGCAGTCGCCTTAGGGTTTCCAGCGTGACCTGCAGCGGGTGCCAGGAATTGGGAGGGCTCTGCCTGAGGAGGCATAATTGACTGAACCCTAGGCGGAGCGCTGAATTGCCAGTCTAGGGTAAAGGGCTGCTCGACAACCACCTCCAACCCGGCCAGCTGCTGACATACTTCTGTTGACTCCTGCAGACCGTTTTCAGTTTTTGTCACAATTTTGTCAAACTTTGATAATGTTTTTGTCTTGTTCCTACAAAGGCCAAGCCAGTGGCTGCTGGACAAGTAGTTTGACCAGACAATCTGGTTGGACGACTTGGTCAAACCTGCAGAAAATAGTGCCAAACAGCAGCTGCATGTTGGCTATAGTCAAGCTGCACTTGACACCTGGTCTGACAGGGCGACTTTGACGTCATGGCAAAAAAAACGGATGCACATTGTGACTCACTGCAAGCAGCTCTGGGACACAGTCTTATCACAGTGCCAACAGTACATAGAAGATTGTAGGATGTCTGACCTGGTGTGTGTGGTACTGCAATCTGGCTGTCAGATGGACCTGGCCAGGCCGGCTGACTGGCACCAACAGCTGCACTGTATGCCCCGCCTCTCCTTCCAAATTAGGCAACTGCAATGGCACCTGCACTCCACACAGCCTCATCAGTGTTGCAATGTCTATCGACAGCTGAAAAGAAGCCAAAAGAAAAGTTTTCGCTATTCAGCAAACATGACGGAAGCCTCCTAAGGCGGCAGCCCGGAGCTATTACCATAGGCCATAGCCTACAATCGACAGCTGTCATCACACGTAGAGGCTTGTCTCTGTGGCTTTGTCCAACTGATATCTGCAGGATGCCAGTGTCAGTTGGACAACAGCCTAGCATGCTAGGTTGACAGCAGTGCTTGCTTACCAGGACTGTTCTCACTGTCAACAGCATGCAGTCTGTTTCTTTGAGGCATGACCTGCCTCATGAACAGCATTGGCCCAGCAAACACCTGCTATGAAGAGTTGAGTCAACCCTGTCCTGTCAATCAGTTCCGGCCGCACTACTGTGAGCTTTGCATGTGTGATTGACACATGTGCTCCCGACATTGCACAGGACTAAAAGTGCATGCAGGGATGACAGGACACGCAAGCTTTCTGTAACGATTACAAATATACCATATATACCACCAAAAAATGGTGCAGACAAATACATAGATGTTATACTACGTCTTGTGTTTATATAGTCATTGTTACTGTATATTAAACAATCTACATACAGTTACAAGGTCCTCTTTAAGTCCACAGAAGGTCTTGACGACGCACCTGCAATGGTTGCATCGTGCCATCTCCATTGTCCACCAGGATTTGCAGCTCAGAGTGGCCGCCGCCCTCAAGATACTCTGCCTTCACAGCAACCTCTGCTTTCCTGACTGCATCTGCTGCTGATGTGACCAGAGAAAACGGCATCTGCTCACCCACCATGGCAAAGCCGGCCCCTTGGACCTGCAAAACTCTTTTTTGGTGTCTCTTCCTTTTCTTTGCTTTGTCAATTGATACAAAAACAGGGGGGGGAAATGAAATTGTGACCAATAACAATTGAAAATATGCCTATACAGTAAAAAACCAGAATAGCATAAATTGACTAAGGGGGGGTAGTACCTGTAGCTTGGGTGGCTGGTGATGTGAAGGCACATCCATTTGAATATGTCCAATTCGGCCAGCTACGGGAGTGTGCATGAAGGGATTCTGAAGCGCTGACAAGGCTGCTCCAGGTCGCCCTACCACCTTATGCTCTGCAGCCCATATCACAAGCGTTTATAATCATAATAACAATGATAATACAAATGCGTTCCAGCTAATTGTTCTTGCCAGGTACCCACTAGGTGTGCCTAACTCCTAGTTCTACAAGCGTTCATCAGACATTACAACCTGGCATGTGCACTTTGTGTGTTGCTCAGGTGCACCCATACACAGCTCCAAATTTGGTGCTTCTGCACTGTCACTGATTGAAGAGACAGAGAATGAAGGATAGGCTCGCTGTGAATACAGTGTGTCCATGTGCATAATTGAGTCTGAGGTAGGAGTCATCCCCAAGGTCCACCCCGAATGTGGGAATGCATCAAGGCATGTCGAAACTCATCCATGTCTGTCTGATCCCTTTGGGCACGTTTCCAGCTGTCTCTCTGTTAACGCTTTGCCAACAGTGTCAAGTATGGTTACATGAAGTAAAGCCTTGTCACCAGTTCTGATCTGAAGTTCAGAGAGCAAGCAGTTCAAAGATTCGTGCGCATGGGCAATGTATACCTATGCAAAGCACATCAAACAAGAGCTGTCGGGTTACAAAGTTTACTCCCATCAGGGCACTTCCCTCTCGTCAAATTGTTGTAAACATCAATTTGCTCAGACATGTTTTGCAAACACACATACCGGGTGAAACATGCTCCAAACTCCAAGATATAGCGCTAGAATCGCCTGTGTAGGCAATCACTGCCTGTGCCTTCAGTCTGCCGGGTTGCCGTGGTTTCCACTCTACAAAGGCAGTGACCCACTTGTGTGGGTGCAGTGTCAACTGCTGCTGTGCTCCTGGCCGCTGCTGTGCAGCTTGCTCCTCTTGCTGCTGCGCTGCTTGATGATAAGTGCCTTCACTATCAAGGAAGACCACCTGCAATAAGAAAAGAGAAGAAAAGACTACGCTTTGCAGCATTTATTGAGGAAGATACAGAGCTGGTTTTAATCCCAACACGTCTTTTGTAGTTCAGAAATGCCATCCCTACACTGAAAATCTAATCTCAGAAATGCCTGGGGACAGTTGAAACGTTTCTACCTTGTGAACATGTTTTAGGGTGAGATCCTACCTGGTCAACATGCAAAACCTCACCCTTCAAGCCCACCCATGTGCCAGGGTTGGTCATATTGGGCTTCCTTGTGACCACTTGCAACATTCACAAAAGCAAGCAATGGTGACCACACACCAGAGGCAGTGTGCAAGGTACAACTGAACAGTGCATACCATTTGGTTCATGTAGCATAGCAAACACAAAGATGGTTAGCACGTTTAGTAGCGTGGTCAACTCACTGTGCTGAGGTTACAGCAGTGAACAGGAAACTGTACAGGAATCTAGTGTGAAGCAAAAGAAGAAAATGGGAACCCGCCAGTGCCCACTGCAAAAGTACGCAGCATAGCTGGCACATGACCCCTAGAGCACAGGGTAAGTAGGCAGGCAGGCTTCCTTTGATTGTAGCCTACCTCCAGCTTCCTGATGGGCAGGGCAATGGGAAGACTGCTCCACAGGGCAACCCCAAATGTGACCAGACCATCCGCCCCAGGGTCTTGCAGGGGTGCCATAGGGGCAAAGCCCGACTGTAGGGCAAAACAGGTGAAGAGGCCACTGCTTGGTGACTGGATGTGAAGCTCAAGTGGCAACCCAGTCCTGCTTTCAACAGAGTCTGCAATCACACCCAGACCATGTTTCTGTTTTCAAATGAGGTTGAAAGATCTCTAGCTTACTTTCATAACTTACTGATGTTCTTCGTAGCTGGTTTATGAACTGCTCCAAAAGAACTGAGTTTGCCAGACTCTGCAATCACACCCAGACTCTGCATTGGTTTCCAAATTACACAAGCTCAAATCATTGACGGGGCAATGGTGCTTTGTAAACACTCTGCATAAACCTTTCTTGACCAAGTAAAAGCGGGGTGTTTCAAACAAGACAGCTGTGTCAAATGAGGTCAGGGTGACTAATTTGCAAGGTGCAGCAAATACTTCTGCACACTTCTCACAAATCTGGAAGTACACCTTGGAGAGAAGGTCTTCAATAAGGGGAAGGTCTTCAAGCTAGGAAGGCAATTGTGGGACAGTACCAGGTTCAAGATTGCCCACCAGCAATAGCGCACAAAGCTGTGCATGCAGCATGTCATACCACTCAACAGGCAAATCCTGCCCGCTCCACAGAAAGTGTGTTGAGAACAGGTGTATGTACCTGAAGTTCTGGGGGAGGTGTGGGATGATGGTGGGGGTGTCCTAGATTGCAGGGCACCTACCGCTGCCTGCGCAATGGCCCCCCTCTGTGCATCCCCCAGGAAGTGCTCCTGGCATGCAAGCTCCAGCGAGCATTCCACATGCTCCTACACTCCACACAGCCCTTGTCATGCAGCTGTGGTTCCTCCTTCCCTTTTTTACATGCAGCTATTCAGACAGCTTGGTGTGTTCTGTTCCTTTCCTTTCTTATCAACATGAAGCCAATCAGACAGCTGGATGCCATGCCATGACCTCAGCACCAAGCTGTCATTGGTGAGCAAGTCCGAGCAGCAGCTCACACTTGGAGCAGCGGATGACGTGTTAAAATTACAGCATATTGTAATTGCTTGAGGCAAACAGGGTTCAGTGATACTGCATAGCTGTAAGGGCCGTTGGCTTCCTGAGCATGCATCCACACTTTGCAGCCTGTGACTGTATGTTGCCAACTTATATCAGCGGCAATGTGTCTTCACACATGACCAGCAGCACATCAGCTGCTGGTCATGTGTGAAGACACATTGCATGCCTGACTGTAGTGTGTAGGTGAGTGAGTGAGCAAGCAAGCACATTGATGAAGTTCACCTTGGTCTGCTTCTGCTGGTGGGCACATTCACGCAACTCCAGCAGTGCAGCTGCCAAAGGCACCCCCCATTGCTCTTTCCTGTACACCCCTGTACAGAAAGCGTATGTTCAAGGATAAGGGACCTGGACTGCACAAGCAGCATGCAGAGCAGGCGCATCATGGACTGTCTGTACCTGACCCTGGGGGGATGAATGAATGGATGAGTGCATGAATGAACAAATGAATGAATGGGCAAATGGATGAATGGATGAATATATGCATGGACAGACGGCTGAATGAGCAAATGCATAAATGAAGGATGGATGCATGGATAGACAGATGGGTGGTTCTGTCCGTTTGTGTGTCCATGCATCCATCCATGCATGCATCCACCACAGTGAAGACACATCATGGCATGGTGCAGGGGGATGACTTCAGCCTGACCTGCAAGGCGTTGCTGCACCCTCTGTTGCATCATGGACACACAAAGAACATGCACAAATGCACTACAGATAGCAGACCTTTTCTGGACCTGATCTGTGAGTTGCACAATTATGACATGACGGGACAGGGCAGGGCAGGGCAGGGCAGGGCCATGAAAGCCTTACAGGGCAGGGCCACAGCAGGGCAGGGCCACAACAGCAGGCTCACCTGCAATGGAGTGCAGCAGCTTCTGAGCAGTGTCAACATCCTCTGCTGCAAGGTGCTCCCTGGCCAGCAAGGCACCGATGTGATAGATGAGCCGGTTTGCCCTCTGTGAGCCCCTCTTGTACAGCTCATGGGCTGTGGTCAGCATGGCAATGGCTGCTTTGGCATGATGCTGCTGTACCTCCTGGGCCTGAGCACAATGCAGTGGATCAGCATGGGCAGCCTCTTTGCACTTGCATGCATGGCAATGGCTGTTGTGGCATGGTTGAATTGTCCATTTTGTGCCTGAGCACAATGCAGCAGATCAGCCTTGTTACATGCACTGCATGGCCTGTGGCATAAACCTGCACCACACGTCAAGCCAGAGATGTGAACTTGTGATGCAATCACATCCCAGGTTGTTGCAGATAATGGTGGCCCAAGAATGCTGCAGGGATTGTGACCATCCCAATCTGTTCATGCATGTTGTGCAGCCAGAGACAGAGCCTGAGGAAGAAGAGTGAACGCACCTCAAGCCAAGCAACGAACTCTGCATCTGTCAGACGCCGACTGCCCTGTGCCATCAACTGCCCCACAGCCCTGCCAGGGCCGACATCAGCAGGAATCTGGACCTGACTCGCGGTGCGAGACTCCCTGGCTTGCTGAGCTGCTCGCCGCCGCTCTATGAA
>JAABUK010009080.1_pt1 | contig 13716 bp, 18 predicted proteins | sample 5559141 | NCBI WGS metagenome assembly JAABUK01 (sample SAMN10711869, study PRJNA513367) | rock metagenome | isolation source: Antarctica rocks | place: Antarctica: Victoria Land, Pudding Butte nord | collected 2016-01-03
CCTACCACATTGGGTTGGTTAGTAGCCAGGAAAGTTGCTACTGAAGGTGAAGCCTGATGGAAAAGGTGGCTATACTGCTGACGTATGTGAATGTATGCGGGGCAGTCAAAGAGAAAATGGTGACGCAACCTGGTACGACAGTACATGTGACGCTGACTAATGCATATCTTACGCTACTCTCGTCTAGGTGACTGAAGCTTTGGTCTTGAACAGCAGCAGCGTGTGCGGCACTCGAGTGCCAGATGTAGCGACAGTTCTGTCGATAAGAGACGGCCAACTGTGCATACACGCCTGATGTTGCTCGTCGTGGTCTCTTGCTCGTTCTCTTCGTAGCGTCGCTCACACCTAATGCCAGCCCTCCGGTTGTTGGGCAGACGGTGGCAAGTCTCGACTGATATTTTGCCGCTATTTGCTATATTTTCGACGTGCTTCTACGTGCTGCTTCTGATCTACATCGTTGTTGCCTTTTTTATTACGGTCAATGTCCGCGGCTGCAATGACTCTGCGGTCGGTCGGAACTATCTTGCTACCGTCTGCTTGTTCCTCACCGAGTACGTAGTTTCAATGTTCACAGCACTGTGTATCACGTTCATCGGTCTGAGAGGTAAACGCACCGGCAAGCAGGACCAGGCAACTTTGTCTCGCGATTCTGCTCCTGCTTATGCACATTGCAGGAACACTGCACAATTTTGCTCAGCCCTGGAACTACCTATGCACATTGCAGGAACACCACTTGAGGCCTCAAAAAGAAAATTAATGGTGCCATTCTTGCATCTGCAAGTCCTGAACTGGGTGATACAGCTTGGTGTATTGGGTGAGCTGCCTCATGCTCAAGCTTTAACTTGTTAATTCAGTACACATCAAGCTTGTGAAACCACCTTTCCTGCCTTGCGCAGGATATGGTACATATGTTGTCGCTTCACTGCAGCCGACGCATGATTGTTGGAAAAGCAATCACCGAAGGGACTTGACAAGAGTCCTTGTGTATGTGTCATGGGTGATGATCATGATCCTTGATTGGTAGGGACTTTGTTTGATGTTATACTGTGCTTGGATGTTGACATACCTGCTCTGTCCTGTAGCTTGGTGCTTGTTTGAGCCCTAACATTCATGCCTGTGTTGCTTGTCGTGAGGATGACACTGCTGACATATGTAGGGGACGGATGCTGATACTGTACAACATAGCACCAGACTTGCAGAGAATGAGCAGTTGGGTGTGGCGTCTGCGCATCCTGTCCTGGCTCACTGGGAATAAAGATTTGATCAAGCGCCTGCGGAGCACCGAGTGAGCTCTCCCTGCACTTTGCATGCAGACATAGTTGGCGGCTGAGCATGACATCATGGCTTGTGCTTGACGATGTCTTGCCGTCAGAGACCATGATGGCATACCTTGCCAGAAATTCACAAGAAATGCTGTTGTCGTGTTAATGCTGACTCCTGGATGCATGCAGGGATCACCCTCTGGAGAGACTGACACAATTGTATACAGACCTCATGCGGGGAGTCGACCTAACTCCTGCAGATGAAGTTGTTGCGTTGCTACTGCTGGCAGCACATCAGCGCAACATGCGCAAACGCCACATCAAGCGCAAGCTGGCAGGCAAGAGCTGCTGTAAAGGTCCTCCAGACCTTTGCAAGCCAAGCAGTGCGCATCTGTCTGAGGCCGTGACACAGCCGGACAAGCAGCAGCCTCACCATTACCCAGAGGAGCAAGGCAATACTCAGCATCAGCAGGATGCAGAGGTGCAATTCAACGTCAATCAAGGGGACAAACAGAAGCAAAGTCAGCCAGATCTGTCTTCAACATCAGCAAATGACTCACGTCATCATGACTCGTCAGGGTCTTTGGCTTTGACACCACGGGGTACAGAGCCTCAACAGGATGCTGCAAGCCAGCCACAGCATGGCTCAGCACAAAGTCAGCATAAGATTCTTCTGCAGCAGCAGCCTACTAGCCACCATGCTCATGATGACAGTGCATGTGAGCATAGTCAATATGCTCAGCAGCAGGTACAGCAGCAGCAGCAACACTCACAAAGTGGTACCCAACAAGCTGAGGTGGCAAGCAGTGATCAGGGCAGCATATTCGGCAAGAAGCAAAACCCCAGAAAGCAGAGGCCAACACTGCGGCAGATACACTTGCCAACTGGGATAGACGCAGAACAGGGGTGGGGTCGGGGTGCTGACACAGACGATGATGATTCAGATGTGAGCTATGATGATGGTGATGTGGCTGTGTTTGAGGAGGGGAGGGGTTGTGGCTTCCCCTGTGTGCTGACCCCCTCCAGTATGGCAGCAGATCTGGCTCCTCATCTCACTCACCACCAGGCTGCACAGATCTACCTTGGTAGGCGGCTACCTGTACCATTTCTTACATCGTAGTGTGGTTGTTGCAAGCGTGTGCAGCCGTCCTTGTGCTTCTCACCCACAAATGTGCTTCAGCAAGTCGCAGCAGCTGTCACCTCTGTCTGGCTTTGTCAAGTCTTCACTATTCACAGCATATACAGGCGGTCTTGAGCAGCCCCAGCGTTGTAGCAACCGGCAGATAGCTAGCTTGACTTGTCATTCAGCATGTCAAATACTGACAGCAATTTGTGATGTTCTCACACTGCGGTTACATGCTCTAGGAGTCAGATGCTTATCTATTTCTGCATCAGCATATTCAGGCGTGCACATTTCTACATTCGCAAAGTAGCCCCAGGGTTTTGGCAAACAGACATGGAGTGAAGCATTTGCTCAGGTGACAGAGATGCAGTGGATGATGAGACCTTGCTCACTGCTTCCAAGTTTGCCAAGTATGCTATTGCTGCGTATGGCCAGTTTGGGCTGGACTACAAGGATGAAACTGGGTATGCCTCCCAGCTGTCGCTTCAACTTGCCTTTGCATAGCTGACTGTGTTATTTGACCCCAGCACATCTGACGCACCTGACAGACTTGGTACACTGGGTGGCTTTGCAAGCTGCTTTCTGTCTTGTGCTGACGCCATCTGCTAAGGCTCATCCTATTGTGGTAAATGTCAAGCATCATCTGGTTCATTGGCTTCTCATTTGCTTTGTGGAGACATGTGGCTGTGAACAGTCAGCCAAAGTCATATGGTGATGCAGTCACCATGGGGCATCTTGGAAGTTGGCCATGGGGAAGCGCTTCCACTCTTATAAAAAGAACAAGCTAGTGCGATCCAAGGTGAAGACTCACAAGCAACGGCTGCACTATGAAGCCATCATCCAGGTGGCTCAGATTCAAGATGAAGATCTGCTATACCTCAACTTCACCAATGCTGCCGCGGGTATGTCTCGTTGCAGTGTACGTGTGCTGTGGTGTGCACAGCTCGCACAATCAGACGTTTCAGCAAAGACCTAAGCAATCAGCCAGCCAAGATATCTCTTGATTAGGGAGACTATGCAGTAGTCAGTAGGCCATGGCCAAGGGCATGTACATGTGCGCATTGCCTCACAACAGCTGTACAGCCTCCATCAAGAGCACTGCTCTCATCATCTGCATGCGTTATAACATCTGTCTGCGCGCATGATCAGCTATCAGCACACAACAGTGCCCTTGGTGTTGGCAGTGGCCGGTGAGACCGCTTGCAGCACTTTGGTAAAACTCTCCTGTTTCGGCACAGGGGATGTGCCATACATCATATGCCTGGACCGGCCAACCAGATCTGTTGTCTTGTCCATACGCGGCACACAAAGCCTGGCAGATGGTGCCACAGACCTGCTGGCCTACCCTCACCCTCTCCACCATTGGCTGCCTGACTGCTACAGAGAGGTGCCACACCACCATATCTGCTGCCCACATGCTGTCATCTGTCATTGCCATATTCACATGTATCTGACAGATGTGACATCATGAAGCTGTACAGTGTTACAAGCTACAGACAGCATACAGCAGTGCACACAAGCAGGCAGTCGTGATGTGCAGAAAGAGGAGGAGGCAATGTATGGTCATGCCGGCATGCTGGGCGCAGCTGCAGCCGTCTGGGAGGACTTGCGTACCAACCACTTTCTGGCAGCCCTGCTAGACCTGCCTGCTGATGAAGATTGCAAGCCATTTCACCAAGACAGGGGTGAGCAGAAGTATGACTCCAGGATGTCCCACAGCGAAAAAGATCGCCACATGGCCTGGGAGTCTGGCAATGCATCTGTATCAGATGAGGCGAGTGGCGAGGGCTCACCCGCAAAGGATGCTGCTAACGCTGGCAAACACAGAAGTCAGGGTCGTCCAAAGTTCATGGATAGACGTAAGCAGTCTTTAGCTTTGGCAGTCACACTAAATTTGTCAAGGCAACAGGCCCACATGCTGCATTTTGACCTGCAGCAGTTGCTGCTGTCAATGTGGACCTCTATGGCTTGTTGATGCATTGGGATGTGCTGGTGGTCCTTTTATTGCTGGTGCCATTGCTTTGCAGCAACATGCTTGTTATGATGTCTGTCCGTACCTTGTGTGCTCAGCATTGCTGTGATGCTGCTGCAGATAGCAGGCATGGACATGCAGACAGGTCGCCTGCTGCCTTGCCTCCTGCACAAAGACCACACAGATGCAACCAGCAAACTGGAGAAACAAATGGGACAGAGGTTGAGAATAGTCACAGTGGGCAGCATGAAGAGCAGAAGGGCAAGCAGGAGGATGACGAGCAGGAGTGTGGAGTGAGTTTGGATGAGCTGGGGCATGAGAATGTGGGCAGCCAGCAGGCCCTGCGCAATGAAGACGAGCAGAACAAGTTTGTGGCAGGCATCATCCGCAAGGGCCTGTATAAGGAGGGCTGGAAGCTTGTCATCACAGGTGTGCCTGCTTGTCATTGTTATCGCCAATCATGGATGCACCACCTGCTGTTGGCTGCAGTACTATTTGTGCCTGGTGCTTGCTGCCATGCCAACATCAAAGTGACCGAGGCTTACTTCAGTTTTGATCCCAATCACCCCATAACTTGTGCATGCTCACACACTGGATTTATACAATTCAGGTGGGCTTGTGGGCATTTGATGTGAATGAGCTGCTCCAAGAAATGTTTGGTTACACAGGTCACAGCCTGGGTGCTGGGGTGGCAGCCTTGCTGAGCCTGAAAATGCATCAGAGGGCCCAGGGGGTCAAGTGCTGGGCCTTCTGCCCACCAGGGGGTCTGCTCAGCCAGAACTTGAGCCATGCTGCAGAGGACTATTGCACCAGCATCATTGTCAACAAGGATATGGTGCCTCGCCTGTCTTTGAAGACTGTGTACAGACTGTTTGAGGGTATGTCTTTTGGCTTATCATGCCACAGGTAGACCTGTGTACAGTGTATAACGCACAGGCAGTAATCATCATCGTTAGTCCTTGCCCACTCACCAGATTTTACAAACCTTGATGATGTCCAAAGTGGATGCTTTTGCTATGCACTGCAATAAACATGAATCCAAATATGCATTCTTCAGCTTGTGCGTATAGCATGTGGCTAAGGGTGCCTCCTGCAGCTTTTATGATGCAAGTGCTGCTGTGGTGGCTCTAGCTAGTTTGCTACCTCTGACTCGCAATGGAAGCATTGTTTTACAGGATGTTTGGCATCTCAAATTTAACATTGTATTGTCAGTCAAAAGCTGTTGGCTTGATGTACACATCGCAGAGCCTTGAATTGACAAATGTCACATCAGCGCAGTGAGTGTTCCTGCCCTCTCTCCCAAAAAGATTGTGCCCTTTTGCATTTGTTGGCAGCAAGCCCATCTACCCATGGAGTTGCTGCTGCCAAACTAATGCTTTGACATGCAGGCAAAATGATTGCTTTGGCCCGCTGCAACAAAACTGCTACCAGGGTGTTGCTGCACGCCCTGCGAGCTGGCAGCCGTCGTGTGCTGCTTTCTGATCCTGGACTTTTTAGGCCATGGGGTCAGGTCAGCAGCGAGGCCAAAGACATGCTGCACAGGTGTGTATGCTCTGTTAGCCTTCTTATTGCTTTTTCAGCCTGCCAAGGCGTCAAAGCCACAATGCTTGTTGTTGTGCTGAATGCCACCTTGCAATACATTGACTAAGTCTGCAGGTTTCAAGAACGGCCAGCTGAAGATTCCATCACCACGCTGGGGCTGGAAATTGGTTTGTATCCCCCTGGTCGGCAGATCTTCCTGCGTCGCTTCAAAAAGGAGTCACAGCCCAAGCGTGCTGAAGATGTCACCTGGGATGCTGTTTGGATTCAGCCCGAGGAGATCATTGGAGAAGGCATACTTGTGTCCAAACATGCTGCCAGGGATCATTACCCCTTTTCTTTGCTTTCAGCATTGGAGCAAGTGACAAATGGTGCTGCCGGTCATGTCAAGCGGAAGACGTTTTGAACCAAGTTGTGAAAGATTTAGGGTTTCCCTTGTACTTTTGATCATGATTGTTGCAGTTGTAACTGTGATCATGATCAGGGTGACAAATGTTTAGCTGGCAGGCAAGTTTGCAGGTGCATTATGAGACAAGAAGCAAGAGTGGGATCAGCAGTCTGCACCAGGTGATGCATGTGACAAACAGGGTTCAATGGAGGCATGTCTCAAATTTTACTTTGAAGTAAATGGCACTAGGGCTGTACAAGTTTGATTGAAGTGAGCAAGCAATCTCTGTGTACCTGGCAAAAACAATTTGCTCGAACGCCTGTGTATGATTAGGCAACCTCTGTCTGTCTGTCGGGACTGAAAAGCGTGAAGCATGTTGCGTACTGCTGCTTCCTGTGCATCAGTCCACCGTTGAACTCGAAAGCTATGTATTGTTTGTAATTATGCCCTACGCTAGCTGAGCCATATATTACCAGCGCAACATATTGCTATTACCTGAGACACACGCAATACGTGTATGCATATGGCTTGCTGAAGGCGACACAGTTAACATGATCAGTCAAATGGCTGCATAAAGCACTTGACTAGTCTTCACCGCTCCCATCATTTGCCTCACAGCATGCCCACTTGGCGAGACAGCTCGCTTTGAAGGCCATGATTTACAGCGACTGGACAAGGTGCAATGATAGCATCAAGCAGATTTCTGGAATTAAATTTTGCTCTAGTTGGTACGGGGAAAGGATCCCACCATGACTCTGGCTGCTTTCCAGAGCGTTTGGTGCCCAAAAAGCATTTTGGCTTCTGTCACATTGCAATCAAGGAACGTGGTGGGCCGACTGGAGCTGTGGATACATGCCCTGTGCTGTGATTTTAGCATTCGCCTCTTTTTTTCTTTTTTCTTTTTTTCTTTTTGTGACAGGGGAATCGTCCACCCTCGTCAGATGATGAAGGTACCGAACGAACCTAGGCTGAGCCCAAACAACGGCCTAGAAAATGTGTAAGCGATCAGTCCAGGGCAAGCAATCCCCGCAAAGGGCAAGCAAAACGAAACAGGTCTGACTCTGTGGTCTTCAGTTTGCGGAATCTGGCAAGGGATCCTGAATCGGTCGGGCAAAGAGCCTTGTCTTGGCGTTGACTTGGCGACATATCTACGAGCTTCACCACGCCTTGTCTATTTTGGGAAGCGTTCGGGAAGCGTGATGGTCTAAGAGCAATGTCTATGCCGCCCAGAATACCCCCAAATAGGCCGCGTTCAGACGCATCGAAGGACATGTGAGTACCCTGCAGATATGCTTGCTTGTCATGTATGTTTGACATGCCGCCCTTCCTGTCAAGCTATGCACCCTATACATGGGTCGTAAAGAATGTTTGACAGAGCCCTGCGCCCTGTGCAGGACTCGCAGCCCGTACGAGGAACTGCTAGCTTTGCGGGTCCAGAAAGACACGAAGCAGGAGGTCAGTGAGAGACTGGCTGGAGAGCAAGACTCTCTGTTTCGCAAGGTGAGGCATTTCAGCCCTGAGCAATCATTTGCACTCCACACTGACAACTGCCCAGCTGTTGCTGCCCACTGCTGGGCTCTGCGGTTATCACTATTTTCGTCCTGCAGATTGATGAGATTATTGTGGGAATTGGGCTTGCTGCTGATGCAAGCAGAAGAGGGGTTCGTACGCCCACCCAGAATGTCAGGGATGCGCTGGTCAAGCTAGAAGGCCTGGTCCAGAGCTGGCAAGCTGCTGTGCAGGAAGCACAGGTACTCTATGTCTCTTCTCTCTTGTGAGGCCCTTTCATAACCCTCACATCTGTGTTCTGCATCAATCAAAGCATTTTGAGAGGTACTTTGTCATATGTATGAACATCATAGTGCCTCTGATATTGCACGTCCTGGTGAAACTAGCTATGTGAAGCTCGCTAGGACAGTAGTCATGTATCTGATCAGCACAACGCAGGAACAGTATCCAAAAATTGATAGATAAGCTACTGTAATACGCCTTCATCTCACACATTGTTTGTTTTATGGTGTGCATCACCGTGACGGCAATCACAGCCACTTCAGGCAGCTGCAAGGTATGTGCTTCAAGAGCATGAAATGGCTTTTGTCAACACTGCGCTTTCCAATTTACATCAGAAGAATGCGTGGCCAAAGGTCTGTCAATATACACACACTTGCCAACTGACATGTTCATGGGGAATGAGTAACAGGAGCTTCAGAGCATTAGGAAACAAGGCTGTACATGGCTTATTGCAGAGCGATGCTGTGCAGGTCAAAGACGCAAGGGATGAGAAGGACTTGACCAACTACAAGAATACAACAGCATCTTTGGTAGCATACGAGAGGGACGACAACAAGGTGCTGGGCAAGAAGAATGGTGAGCTGGAGGGAAGACTGGCCGCTGCTGCAGGCACCATCCGGGAACTTGAGAAGAATCAGGCAGCTCTCAAGTCACAGCTTGCCATCAAGGTGAGCACTGACCTCTTCTGTCCTTGACGTCATGCAGATCAGTTTGCTGTTATCGGGATCAGCAGAGATTGGACAAGGGGACTGGGTGATTTTGACATCTCAAAAGAAACAAGCAAGCAAGCAAGCAAAAGCCTCTTTCTGGTGTTGATGGTTGTCACTGGCCTCAGCAATGGCCAGATATCCCTGTGCCATCTCTCAAGACTCAGCTGGCTCCCAGAAACAATCACGATATCCATGATGTGACTCACCAGTGATGTTAGATCCCAGTGGAAAGCAAACTAGTTGACCCAGGGCAGCCCGGTGTAATATTTGGCTTCTCATTCAATTGACGCCGAAACGCGTAGTCTAGTCTTTTCTTTGCTTTTCTTTTCTTTTCTTTTCTTTTCTTTTCTTTTCTTTTCTTTTCTTTTCTTTTCTTTTCTGACTTGTTGGCGCTGCTGCAGAACTGATGAGCATGTAAATGAGGCGTCTCATGTTTGGCCAAATGCATGCAGTAGGCAGTGATCAAAGGCGGTCTGGTGTCTTATATCAGGCTTGAGTGATGACAGCATGCAAACTCAAGTCCAAATGGCTAATTTGTACAGTATATTGCAGGACTATGCAACCTTAATTGTTGCAGCTCCAGGCTTCAGTGCGTGTTGCAGCTCCCCATCTTGGCATATCCCATCATGCCCGTATCCCAGCATTGCGTGCCAGTATGATTTCTTGCATGTAAGCGGAGACTGACACGATCCCTTATCAGCACCCCTGACCGCTCTCGCCTGCTGCTGTCTGGCAGTCAACTGCCAAACTTGCTGCAGGCGGCTCACATCAAGCCATCCTATGTTTTGAACGCTGAATGTCATAGCAACTTTGTTCAATCCCAAAACATCCATCCTAGGTCAAAAACCTCATCCCTACACTGGAAATCTAAACTTAGAAATGTCTGGGACAGTAAAATCACATTTCTACCTTGCGGAGATGTTTGAGGCGGCTCACATCAAGCCATTCCCTGTTTTGTTTGCTGACTGTCACAGCAGGACCTGGTGTAGGGAGCCACCCAGGGCTAAACCTGTTCCCCTCTCAACCCAGTAGTGCAGTGCAACAACAAACAGATCTCCAAGAGCAATGTGCGCCTGATAGAGTGCCTAAACTTGGTGCTGGTGGTGTACAGGACCAGGTGTGCAAGGATGCCCAAGCCAGACTCCAGTCCAGCATCAGCAGCCTGGACACACTGACTCATCATCTGAATGACAGGTGAGTCAACTTTTGGTGCTGGTGACAATAGCTGCCCCATCTCTCAGGTCAGTTGTGCAGGCTTGCAAGCCTTCGAGAGTTGAAGGAATCTTGCTGCTTTCATGGCAGGCTTCACTTGGCATCCTCACTCATCAGATGTACCTGTCTGGGGTCTGAAAACAACACGTGTTCAGCATATGTAAGTTCTCAAAGTAGAGCAGTCCTTGGTATTAGGGTGGTGAGCTGCAATAGGCTGTGCGAGTGCCTATCATGACCAAATACCAGCACCACACACAGTGTGTCCTGTTTGTTGTGCCTTTGTCATGTGCATGACGCCCATGCACATTCTGTGCAACAGGATTTGATGATTGGCTGCTGTGGGTGTTTGGAGCACTTCTGGCTGAATGCATTGCACCTGGCCTCAACGTGACCATTCATGTTGATGTACCAAGGGTCTCTATCTTCTGAGACTAGATTGCCTTTGTACACAAGCTGTCTGATTGTATGCGTATGGTTGGACAGGCACACGCTGGAAATGGATGCTTTGAGGAACAGTCATGCTGTACGTGCTGCCGAGCTAAGTGAGCAAGTCAACCAGCTGCAGGTAAAGCTGTCCTTCATGGGCCTTGTCTGAGCAGCTTCACATGTACAGCGCATGGAGGCCTCACAGCTGTAGCATCTGCATGCACACAACCAAGCAGCAGTCACATGCCTGTGCCTGAAATGTCATGTGAATCACACCTTGTGATGCTCTGCTGCTGCATGTCACCTGTCACTCCCTTGATTGCATCTGTGAGAAGCACATCTCATGCACTCCTGTATGCAAATTGAGTTTTGCTGCATGTCCACTTTTGCTCCAACTTATGCACTGCAATATGCAACTCGCAATTATGCATTGCATGAATCCATAGTCAAGTAGTTGGTTAGCCTGACTTTATCTGATTTTGCAGGGCGAGCTTGAAGAGGAGCGCTGGGCCAGGAAGCAGCAAGGTGAGGGTGCTGAGCTGGCACACAAGGCCCTGCATGACAGGCAGGCACTGCTGGAGCAGGCCTATCAGCGCATCACCGCTGCAGAGGCAGCTTCACACCAGGGCGAGAGCAAGGCCCAGGTAATGTTGCAACCATCTTCAACATCTTCCTTCGCATTGCGCTTGCCCTTGTCGCATGACCCCTGCTTGGTGGTTCTGTCTTCAACTTCGTCACACGTGCCTTTGCCGGAGTTGATGTTCACTGATCAGGCGTGATGTTCAGGGCTGAAGCTTCTGGCTGCCTGACATCCCCACTCATTCACTGCGCTCTTTTGGTGCTCTTCTGCTTGATGCATTTCAGCTCTGCTTGCATGATGCATGCTGGCAACCACATGGCATTCACACGTCCCCGTTCATATCCTACAGTTTAGTCTTGCCTGTACATTGTTTGGCTTTTGGTACATATTGGTGTCTGCAGCCAGCTATTAGCATATCTGTGCGTGTGTGTGTGTGCGCGTGTGTGTGTCTGTGTGTCTGTCCCTGTTTATGTTGCGCTGTGATTGGTCAACGCCTGATGTGTGACTTGCACAGGCACTACAGGCAGACCTCACCCAAGAAGCCGTTGACCTGAAGGGCCACATGGATGCTGAGCTGGCACATCTCAGGCTGCAGCTGGCTGCTGCCAGCAAGGAAAACAGCACGCTTGGCCAACAGCTGGATGATGAAATGCAGAAGAACAGCAAAGTCTTCCAGCAGCTGGATGACAAGGCCAAGGAGAACAGCCAAGTCCTTCAGCAACTCAGCACTGAGATGGAGAAGAATGGCCAAGTCGTCAGGCAGCTAGATGCTGAGCGCAAGAAGAGTGCTGAGGCTGAGCAGCTGAAGTTCAGCAATGCTGAGACCATCAGTCAACTGAGAGGGGAGTTGAGCAGCCTGCAGGTACATCTCAATGCTGCAGCGCACAAGGCAGAAGCTGAATCAGCAGCCGCAGCACAGCATGCGCAGCATCAACAGGAGCAGGTATCCTCACTCATGTCTCAGCTTAACAGCTTGAGCACGGCAACTCAGGCAGAGCAGCTGCAGCTAGCAGAGGCGCATGACAGTGCTGAGTCAGGTCAGGCAGAGGCCAAAAGGCTGCAGAAGCAGGTGTCAGATGCAAGTGTGAGGGCTGACCTGGATGCCAAGCAGCCCATCAAGCTTCAGGCTGACTTGCAGGAAAGCAAGAAGCACATGGCGCCAGCTCATCATGCCGAGCTTCCTGCAAAGGTAATCACTTGCACTCTTTCCCAGCCCGGTATGACATTTGGCTTCTCAAGAGGCAAAGTCTTTTCTTTTCTTTGACGCACTCCTTCATGTGTTGAAGCATCCTGAGCTTTGCTGCCTTTGCCAAGAATCTCAATTGCCCCGTATCATCACTGATGGTGTTACGCTGAAAAGTCCGTTGACATGTTGAGAAATCATCAGCTGCATCATTGCTGAAGTATAGTTGGTCAACTGAGCTCTGCTTGTCTGATGAGGCATGATACCCATTGTTTCTGATGTATAGCTGCATCATTGTGCAGCTTCTGAAGCTTGGCGTTCGATGAAACTGAGCCATGCTTGTAGCTTGTCTGATACTGGAGATTGCTTTCATGCTGCAGGAGGCTGCAACTGGTGAGCAGATGTCCACACTCCAGAAGGAGCTGGAGCAGCTTCACGCCATCGCTGCACACATGAAGCTGCATCTTGAGGCTGCTCGGCAAAGCCAAACAGGTGCACAGGTACCACACCCTTGTCTAGCTGCTGTTTCAATGCTTTCAAAGCGCTTGCAGGCGTCTTCCAGATGCCCTGCTGCTTTCCTTTTCTCTGCACGCAGGCTTTGCAGTTCTTTCTGCTTTTGCCTTTCTTGCTGTTCATTGATTGCCCGTTGTCAGAGCTGGAATTTGTCGCTGAGTGATCACCTAATGGTACCTGGCAAGAATGATTAGCTGGAATGCCTGTTATTATTAGTACTACTATTGTTATTGTTGTTATTATTATTGTCAGTGCTCAGGGTCCAGCACACAGCACTCTATGCACTTTCAGTCCATCCCACTTGGTTCAGGATAATATGATATCGTGGACACATTGGTCCGCGAAGGCTTCTTGCCTGCCTGCTTTTCAGTGACTGTCTGTTGTCAGACCTTGTTCTTGTCAGTGACCTAAATCATCTCCACAATGCAGAAACGCGTTTGTACTGTCCCCAGACATTTCTGACTTTCTAATTCCCGTGTATGGAAATGATGTCTCTGAATTAAAACAGACGTTTTGGGATTCAGAAGAGCATTCAGGGTCCATTTGATGCAGCTTCAAAGCAAGCCATCTGCTTGAGGGGTTGCTGATGCTTGCATTGTCTTGCCATACCTCACAACCCTGATAAAACTCAGCGTCAGGTTGCTAATCACAATGCATGTTACTTGCCATGCAGGCAGGAGCTTCAGTGCTCCAGCAGGAGTTGCAAGGTCTGCGATGCAGCACTGCACAAACAGAGAAGCAGTTGCAGAACGACATCACCAGCCTACAGGGGCAGCTAGGAACAGCCCTTGCTGCCTCACACCAGGAGATCAGCAGCCTGGGAGGCCAGCTGGGAACGGCCCTTGCTGACTCTGCTGAGGTATGCCCATCCCCTGCAACCCTCACCTTCTCTGACCTGGCAGTCAACCAGCTCTTGTGTCCCTCTCTCAAGTGGTGTATGATATTGTGTGTGACATTGTGCACTCCCTTCACAAAGCTTTGGTGTGTTGCCAAGCTGCCGTGGGGATTCTAGGTGGC
>JAABUK010009082.1_pt1 | contig 13707 bp, 12 predicted proteins | sample 5559141 | NCBI WGS metagenome assembly JAABUK01 (sample SAMN10711869, study PRJNA513367) | rock metagenome | isolation source: Antarctica rocks | place: Antarctica: Victoria Land, Pudding Butte nord | collected 2016-01-03
TTCACGACATTGACGACAACAGCAAAGATGATATGTACTGCAGACAGGGTAGCATATACTATATGCCTCGAGGGGATAGAACATATACTATATGCCTGAAAACACGAAGATATGAGCTGAAACCCGTTCACCGTTGAATATTTGAAGCTGAATAGAAAGAGTCTGCTTGAATGACAAGAATAGTGAGCCTGCTACAAGGACAGATAACGATTGACCTCGCCGTCGAGCCCGTCACCCGAAAACAAGCCCTACCGAATGCGATAGGCATGAACAGAACAAGCTCTACTACATGCGTGTAGTAGGCACGAACGAAACAAGCTCTACTACATGCGTGTAGTAGGCACGAACGAAACAAGCTCTGCTACATGCGTGTAGCAGACACGAATCAGACGACAACGATTGACCTCATCGACTGAGCCCGTCACCCGATAGTGAGCCTGCTTGAACGGCACCCGAAGTGAGCCTGCTACAATGGCACGAAAAGAACAAGTTCTACGATGTAGTAGACCTGAACCAGAAGTGAGCCTGCTTCAATGGCATCCGACAAGAAGGAATAGACTTGGAACGCCTGATGAAATGAGCTTGAAACGCTCTATGTCAAGAAGAAATAGGCTTGAAACGCCTGATGAAATGAGCTTGAAACGCTCGATGAAACGAGCTTGAAACGCTCGATGAAATGAGCTTGAAACGCTCAAATAGAACGATAGCGAAACGAACAAGAAAGAAAGAAGCTGATTGAAGCAATGAGGTCATTGCTTAGCTGAAGAAGAGAGGGGTAATGTTACGAGCGTGCTCAGCCTTCTACTGAAACGCGTGTCCTTTGAGCGGGCCTAGGCCCTATCGAGCCTAGCGCTCACCCTTTCTTCTGTACATATAGCCTTCGCACCTAGATAGATCTCGCTCTTTAGCTTTGAATCCTCGTTTACCTGGTTTACCCTTCGTTTACCTGTACCTCTATGACTTGCTCTAGACATGGTTTTAACAATTATGAATCTTGATTTCAATGTCATACTGTTGACATATGTACTTGATAAAAACAATGAGATCATCTGCTTCATAAATGCTTATTCAAGCATTCAGTTCAATGCTGATGCTGATCTTGATCATTTTGTGATCAAAAAGCAACATGTTCATGTTCTTTTCTTCTGTATTTAATGATGCATTTATGTCTTCTTCTTCTGATGCTGTTTGATTCTGTGATAGAAGTGCTTCTCTTCTAGCATTTCAAAGTTCATAGCGAGCATTGCTCACTGATTCTGATTCTGTGCTTCTAGTCATTGTGTAAATAGAAAATTACTGATTGAAATTTAACTGAAATTTCTGATTTCAGTTCTAGAACAATGCATTCATGTTCTTCTGTTCTTCTGTTCTGACGATGAACTCAGTAAAAAGTTAGTTTAGAGCAACATGTTCATGTTCTTCTGTTTTGTTCTAGAAATTTCTTGATTTCTAATGAGTTCTTTGAACTCAATTTTCGAATTTCGATTCTGATTTGAGTTTGAGTGATGTAGCTTGTTTTTATATTATTTACACATTGATAGTAAGATTGATGAGCTTTGAACTAATGTTATAAGTTTGCATAAAGCGAATCATATGAATGTATTCTAACTAGAAGTTCAAAGCTGAAGTAGAAAGAAGATGCAACATGACATGAGTTTTACTCATGAAGACACGTTAAATCGCTAGCGTGTCAATAACAGCTTTACTCACAGCTTTATACTAGTTTATGTTAGACTAATCAGACTAATCAGAAGTAACAAAGATGCATGCTTGTAACAAAATATTACTTTAGCTAAACTTTAAAATTTTGTTCACTTTACAAACTGTCGATGATGTGCAATCTGAACTCATTGCAAACGTGTTTGATCTTTTGTTAATATCATAACTTTCATTGTTTTCAAAGAAGTTTGACTATCATTGTATACTTTGTATATTTTTTCATGATACTTTCAATTCTTTGTTGCTACATCTGCAAGATATTTCACTCTTGCAATTAATTCTTTCAATTTTTCATGATGAGTAATGATTAAAGTCAATTCTTTCAATCTTTTATTTAACTTTCAGTTAATTCTCATTACAATTATCATAACATTCTCTTTACTATCACTATTGTTCAAGTAAACTCTTTGTTTCAATGTGAATATGTCAAGATGATGTTGATTTATTAACATTTTCTTGTTTACAATTATAACTATTCTCAATGACTTTGATCAAAAGATCATCATGTAGAAATAACTTCACTTTATTTTCATTTGTTCAAATGTTTCTTGTTGCAAACATGCATTTCTGTTACTTCTGATTAGTTTGATTAGTCTAACATAAACTAGTATAAAGCTGTGAGTAAAACTGTTGTTGACACGCTAGCAATTTAGCATGTCTTCATGAGTAAAACTTATGTTGTGTTGCATCTTTTTTCTACTTCAGCATTGAACTTTTAGTTAAAATACATTTATATGATTCACTTTATGCAAACTCATAACATTAGTTCAAAACTCATCAATCTTGCTATCAATATGTAAATAATATAAAAATAAGTTACATTACTTAAACTTGAATCAGAATTGAAACTTGAAAATTGAGTTTAAAAGACTTATTAAAAATCAAGAAATTTTTAGAACAGAACAGAAAAACATAAACATGTTGCTCTAGATTAACTTTTTACTGAACTCATTTAGATCTGTCGTCGAGTTCAAGTTGCTTAACTCAACTCAAGTTGAGTTTCAGAGTTGAGTTGAGTTGAGAGAGATCAACTCAACTCAATCAAGTTGAGTCAGACTCTCGACTCAACTCAGTCAACTTGATGAGTTGACTCAAACTTAATTGCAGATCTACTTTCTACCAAATTCTCTATCAAATTTTCTATCATATTTCTCACCATGTTTTCATCATGTTCTTCATCATATTTTCTATCAAATTGATTGCAAAATTGATTGCAAAAAAATTTGAAAAAAAATAAAGAAAAAGTATACTATTTTTAGTACATAATATACTATATTTAGTATCAAAAATCGAGTTCAAGTCAACTTAACTCAATTCTGAGTTGAGCTTGAGTTAAGAGAAATCAACTCAATCTCAGCTTGAACTCAGACTTGAGTTGAGTTAATCTCTCTCAACTTAACTCAACTCTAACTTGACAACAGATCTAAACTCATCATCAGAACAGAAGAACAGAAGAACATGAATGTGTTATTCTAGAACTGAAATCAGAAATTTCAGTTAAATTTCAATCAGCAATTTTCTACTTACACAATGACTAGAAGCACAGAATCAGAATCAATGAGCATTGCTCATTACAAACTTTGAAATACTAGAAAAGAATCACTTTTATCACAGAATTGAACAGCATCAAAAGAAGAAAACATGAATGCATTGTTGAATACAGAAGAAAAGAACATGAATGCATTGCTTTTTGATCATGAAATGATCAAGATCAGTATCAGCACTGAATTGAATGCTTGAATAAGCATTCATGAAGCAGATGATCTTATTGTCTTTATTAAGTACATATGTTAACAGCATGACATTGAAATCAAGATTTACAATGACATGATTCAAATGTTGAATGATGTCAACAAGATTAACATTAAGTTGAAAGTTATGCAAATAACGTTGAATGTTGTTTGAACATGTTTACAGAAAGAGATGAAGAAAAAGAACGTGATTATACATCATTTAGAAGCAGCATCAAGTCAACTAAGCACTTCAATTTTGAAAGATCAATTCTTGAAGTTAATCAAGTTATTTGACTCATCTTTGTTTAAAGATTTGAAATAGAATGTGAATAATTGATTGTTTCAAATGCAAAACAAGTTGAAGATGAATAAAAATCATTTTTCTATTAAAGAAATGAAGATTGCATATGTGAAAAGTCAAGTCAGTAAAACGATGATCAAATACATAGCACTCAGAATGAAAAACATGATCACAAACTCATTTCTTGAAGCAGAAGAGATACTGTCAATCATAAATAAAATGTACAATGATTTCAATCAACATTACATGATTCAATAATAGTTCTTAAAGCTGTATTAAAACAAAATCTTCTTTCATGAATTTTGAATGAAATTTCAGAGACTTAGTATAAAATTAAAACTAAAGTATAATAATGAAACTTTACTAAATGATCTTCAGCATAAGATTAGCTCAGATTTTCAGTGAATCATAATCAACAAATGAATTATGAATTTGAACAAATTCATTAACATCTGCATGCAAGTTGACATTCAATTGACAAAATTGAATGCTTGATCAGCTTTCAAGACATCAATGACTCAAGTCACTCGCTTTATCACTGACATCTTGATGATGATCACTACTGCGATCTCAGCTTCAATCTTTGCATGAAAGAAACTTAGAATATCAAACATTGACTTTGTTAAAGAGAAGTTGTTTAAAAAAAAACTTTGCTTCAAATGCAAGAAGTCAGAACATAAAGCATGTGATTATCTTGAATCAGCTCAAATGCATGAAATTGCAGCGAATTCAAAAAATGATCTGCTTTCATCAAAGTAATGATTGAGAACGACATGCTCATATCTTGCTTCATCAATATGCTTGATGACTCATTTGATTTCAAATTATTTATTATGAATGTCATCTTAAGTAATTTAGAAAAAATATTTCGATTCTTCGTTCTGATAGACATCAAAGTCACTGACATGATGTTCATAAATGATTCATTGATTTTAAAGTTATGTGAATGCTTTGATATTTAGTCAATTTTACTGTTCAAATCAAAGTTGATTCATTCATATAACAAAACTCTTGATTGAAGATTTATTACATCTGCAATTTGTAAAGAGTGACAGAGACAGATTTTAGCGCTTTTAACGATCAATATTTCAAATATTCATTTAATCTCATGTCTCAGATTTGCGTCACTTTTAGCTGATGCATATTCATAAAAGCATCAATATTCTCAACATTTGTAGCATTTCTAGCATTCTCATGAGCGCAGTATGCGTCTTTATCGTTTAATTCAATAATCATGACTATTTTAACATTTGTAACATTAATACATAGTTGCAACGTTGAATAATTAATGATTGATTTGACTATTTAAATAATAGCTATTTAATATATGCATCAGAAAAGTTAATGAGAAAGTCAATGAGAAAGTTAATGAGAAAGTTAATGAGTAAACTAGAGAGGTAGAAAGTCATGTAGAATGATTGATAGAGTTGTGTTTGAAGCTTGATAAAGAACAAATTTGATTCTTGATTGCAAAGCAATTCAAAGCTTGGTGAAAAGTCATGTAAAGAGTCATGAAGAAAGTCATGTAGAAAGTCATGTAGAGAGTCATGAAGAAAGTCATGTAGAAAGTCATGTAGAGAGTCATGTAGTAAAAAGATCAGTAGATGACTTGATCAAAAGATCAGTAGAAAGCTTACTAGTAGAAAGATCAATAAAAAGATTGATAGAAAGATTGATTGAAAGATCAATAGAAAGCTCACTGAATGACTTGATCAAAAGATCAGTAGAAAGCTCACTAAATGACTTGATTGAAAGATCAGTAGAAAGCTCACTAAATGACTCGATCGAAAGATCAGTAGAAAGCTCACTAGTAGAAAGATCAATAGAAAGATCGATTGAAAGATCAGTAGAAAGATCAGTGAAAAGCTCAGTAGAAAGCATTGTTTGAAGCATTGTTTGACGTGTTTTGTGCGCTTGATCGACGCATTTGATAAAACGTTTGATAGAGCATTTGATAAAGAGTTCGATAGAAAGTAGGTAGGCAAGTAGAGTGAAAAGTAGATGAGCGAGTAGAGTGACGAGTAGATGAGCGAGTAAATAGACAAGTAGAGTGAAGAGTAGATGAGTGAGTAGAGTGATGAGTAGGTGAGTGAGTAGATAGATGAGTAGAGTGAAGAGTAGATGAGCGAGTAGAATGACGAGTAGATGAGCGAGTAGCTAGACAAGTAAATGAGCGAGTAAATAAGCGAGTAAATGAGCGAGTAGATAGATGAGTAGTAGACTGAATGCAACGAAAGAAACGAAAGCAATGAAAGCAATGAAAGTGATGAAAGCGACGAAAGCGCAATTCAGTTCAATGATATATGAACGAACGCAGATTTAGTTCAACAACATATGAAATGATCGCAGATTTAATTCATAAAATCTGATCATATTCAGATGAGCTCAGCTAAAATCTTGACTTTATCTCGCTTTAAGCGACAAATGTTTCTTTAGCTAAACTCAATAATTCAGTTCACTTCTTAAACTGCAAATGTACACATACTTTGTATATCTTAATCATTATACAAGAACATAAGAATGAAATGATATCTTTATTAATAACTCGTTTAAATCAGCACAAGATAATCATTAATAATTTCTGATTGAAAAGAAATCAAATTTTGATAGATTCTGCAAACGATTGATTAATATCTTCATCAAATATTCAAATCTTGAAACTTATCATTTCAAAAACAAGCAGTCAATCAGCATTTCATTAACTTGAATCAAGCGAAATCTGCAAAATGAAATGAAAGAACTTGAAGTCTATGTCAATGATCATCTTAAAGCAAACTACAAATTTGAAATCAGTGAATTGATTCATTGAATCAGCTTTCATATGAAAGCAAAGCACTTAAGTTGACTTCAATCAACATGAACTTATTCAGTCATTGAAGAAGAAAGAATTCGTCAGTATTATCATGATTGAAGTCGTTGCTTATCAAACTTTAGTCAAGAAAAAGAATGTCAAGATCTTTATATTGATCATTAGTGAAATCAACAAGATGCTTAGCTTGATTAAAGATTCAGCGAAACTAAATAAATTGATCGTCATCATGTCATTAAAGAAACTGAAGAAGAAGCTTTCAATAGTTTATCATGACTTTCTGAACATTTTTGACAGAGAAAAGACAATTCAGTTGCTCTTGCATTGATCATATGATCATAAGATTAAATTAAAAGATGAAAGTTAATCTTTTAAAAGTCAATTGTATCTCATGTCGAGTCACAAATTGCAAAAGATTAAGAAGTATCTAGAAAAGAACTTGAAGAAGAAGTTTATTACATTCAGCAAAGCTTCATTCGCTTCGTTAATACTATTCATTGAAAAGAAAGATGATAGTCTTTGCTTTTGCGTGAATTATTGAAAACTGAATGCTCTGATTAAAAGAAATCATTATTCAATACTCTTGATAAACAAAGTACTCGCTTGAATTCAAGACAGTAAATATCTGACTTGACTTAACTAGACTGATTGCGTTAAGTTGAGTCATTGAGATTGAGTCGAGTTCTTGACTCGTCAAAACTTGATTCGAGTCAGAATTTTGAAATCAAGTATTCAAGTTAAGTCAGAATTTTGATATTAAGTATTCAAGTCAAGTCATGATGTTGATATTGAGTATTGACTTGAATTTTCAACTCGACTCGTTAAAATATGATTTACTACTACTAATATTTATCTGATAATGCAATAAAGTAATGCAATTGATTCAATTGCATCTTCATGATTCATGAGAATACTGACTACTACTGATAGAGATTTTCCCACGAGTATTGATCAGAACTCACAAGAATACTGACTACTATTAATACGTGTTTTTCCAGCTTAGTAATTACTACGTAGTCAAGCATAAGCTTTAATTAATTGCATTATTCTGTTGCATTATCAATAGTACATTATCAATAGTGCTTGAAAAACTTCTATCAGTAGTAATCAATATTCTCATGAGTCATGAGCTTTGAAGATGTCGATCACTATCTATGAATCATGCTTGAGAAACCTCTATTAGTAGTAGTCAGTATTCTCATGAATTCTGAAGATGCTGATTCTGCTCAAGAAACTTCTACTAGTAGTAATCAGTATTTCTTTTCATTGAACTCTGAATTTTCGATTGCTTAACGAGTCGAGTTGAGAACTCAAATTCTGACTCGACTTGAGATCAATATTGAGTCAAGTCATGAGATTGATATTGAGTATTCAAGTTGAGTCACGACATTGATATCAAGTACTTGAGTGAGTCAGAAAGTAGATATGAAAACTTGACTTGACAATCAATCTAGACTTAACATTATCATCACGTTCAATAAGCTTTGCATGAGCATTGAAAGTGAGAATCTAATCACATTTATCACTTTCTTCAATGTTTACAAATATAAAGTAATGCTTTTTGAATTAATCAATGAATCAACATTCTTTCAGCATTATATCAACGATGTATTGTTCAACTGTCTGCATAAATTCTGTCAGATTTATCTGAATGACATTCTCATTTACAGTAAGATCTTGAAGAAACATAGAACTCATGTGAAAGAGATGCTAGACAAGCTTCGTGAAGTTGATCTGCAGATAAACATTGACAACTGCAAATTCAAGATTCAAAAGATCTCGTTTCTAAAACTATTAATATTTCTCAATGATTTACAAATGAACTCTTGAAAAGTAGATGTGATTCGAAGCTGAAAAGTGTCTCGATCATTGACTTATGTACAGATCTTCATTGACTTCTGCAATTTCTATTGATGATTGATAAAAAACTTCTTGAAGATTGCTCAATTTATGATAAAGCTGATTTGAAAAAATCATTTGTTTGAATGAACAAAGATTTGTCAGATGATCTTTGAGAAACTGAAGTAACAAATGATGACAATTCTCATTCTGAAGCATTTTGATTCAATCAGAAAAGCTATTCTGAAAACAAACTTCTTAAACTATGTCAACGACAAAGTATTATCTCAATATGATGATGAAGACATTCTACATTCAATGATCTTTTATAGCAAGAACATGATTTCTGCAGAATGCAACTACAAAATCTACGACAAAGAGCTTTTGACTATTATTTGATGCTTGAAGCATTGATGCTTCAAATTGAAATGTACTGATATTTCAATCAAGATCTTTATTGATCATCTGAATTTGAAGTACTTCATGATCATCAAGAAACTGATTAGACAATAGATTAAATGAGCTGAGAAGTTATTCAAATATAACATCAAGATTATATATCAGTCAGAAAAGCAGAATCTGAAAGCAGATGTGCTGATCAGAATGTCAAACATCAAGTCAGTTAAATCAAATAATGATCAAAAGCTATATCAGCATCAGATGTTATTATCAGCAAGCACATTTGAACTGCAATCAATAGAAGATGATCAAGATCTGACTCAAATCTTGCTCATATTTAACTCAGATTCAAAGCAGAAATCGAAAGCTAATGAAGATTCAATCAAAGAGATAATTTCTATTCAGAATCAAATTATAGTTGAAAATTGAATGAATCAACAATGTATCAATATTCAAACAATCATAGAACAGAACAGAAGAATTTATCAAGATATGAGTCTAGACAATTGCAGAGTATTGAACGAAGTACTCTGAAAGAATGATAAACTGTGAGTTTCTCAATCAATAATCATTCAATTGATAAGAAAAGCATATGATCTTTCAATCAATAATTATTCTGACATGAATTGAACATTAAACTTGTTAAGATGATCATATTGCTGATTGAAGATGAGAACAACAATCAAACACTACATTCAAAACTGTTACGTTTATCGTAGATTAAAAGCATCAAGAGATCAAATCAATGAACTATTGAAATCATTGTTTATATTTGAACAACGATGACAAGACATATTATTGAATTTCATTATTGATTTATTGAAAAGTGATGAAAGCAACGCGATTTTGACAGTGATAGATCGATTGTCTAAAGAACATCACTATATACTTTGTTGATCAAATGACAAAGAAACTTTCGCTGAATAAACAGTCAAGCTATTGCTGATATGAATCTTTAGAACTCATGAACTATCAAGATCAATAGTGTTTGATAGAAGTTTGCAATTTATATTGATTGTCTGAAAGTCTTTATGTTTGAGACTCAACATTAAGATAAAACTATTCATCAACTATCACTCACAAATTAATGATTAAATGAAAAGAGCGAATCAGAATGTAGAATGATATCTACGAAGTTATTATTCATACATGCAAGATGATTGATTTATCTGACTATTTATGACTGAATTCATTGATAACAATGCTATTTCATCATCAATTAAACAATCAGCATTCTTTCTGAATAAGAGCTTTCACTCTCATATGAGCTTCGATTTGAATTCAACTGAATATGAGATCACTTGAGCTAGAATTCAAGCGAGCAAAGCAAAGAATATATTCAAACATATGAAATGATCATTAACGTTGATCAAGCAAACATTAGCAAGAGTCAAAGTCATAATGAAGAAATAAATTAACAAGCATTGAAAGAAAATGATTTACAAGATAAATGACATGATGTTTCTGAATTCTAGAAACATTATGATTGCAAGATCATCAAAGAAGCTGAATGATAAAATGCTAGAATCTTTCAAGATTTTAACTGAGATTGAACATGCATATCAATTGAAACTGTCATTGACAATGAAGATTCATTCAAAGTTCGCTTTAAATTTACTACAATTGAATTCAAAAAACTCTCTGAAAGAACAATGAAATAAGTCGTCTGATTTTATAGTGATAGATAATGAAGATGAATGAAAAGTGAAGAACATACTGAACTTCAGACACTACAAAAGATGACTGCAATATCATGTTAATTGAAAAGATTATGACGTTAATTTACATTGATACAATGTCAATGAAAATAAATTCAAAGATTGCTTAAAGATTGTAAATGACTTTTATCAGAAGTATTTAAACAAGTTAAGTTAGAAATTGACTCAACAAAAATTGATTAATCAAACTGCAGCAATGAAAACATTGCTAAATATAAACTGATTGCGTCAAGTCAAGTACTTGAGTTCAAGTCAAGTACTCGACTCGAAAAGTGTTGAGTTGAGTTGAATTTTTTTTGAAAAAGTGTTGAATTGAGTTGAGAAGTTGAACTCAAGCACTTAAGTTGAATTGAGAAGTTTGATTCAACAACTTGATTTGAAAACTCGACTCAATTCAACAAGATATTAGATAAATGTAAATAGCTTAATTGAACAGTCTACATGATTTTTCTTCATGACTTTCTATCATGTTTTTCAGTCATGACTTTCTATCAAAGTCAAACGATCTTCATGTTTTCTTGTCATGTTTCTTGTCATGTTTCTCTTCATGTTCTTCTTTATGTTTCTCTTTATGTTTCTCATCATGATCTTCTATCAAACAATCTTCATGTTTTCTCGTCATATTCTCTTTATGTTTCTCTTTATGTTTCTCATCATGACTTTCTATCAAACAATCTTCATGTTTCTTCTTCATGACTTTCTATTAAAAAGATAATGCAAAAAGATAATGCAAAAGTTGAAAAATTTTCTATATTTAACTTTCTTGATGTCAAGCTTAAGTTCTTGATGAGTTGAATCAAGTTGACTCAATTTTCAGTTGAATTGAGTCATGTTGAATTGAAAATATGCGCAACTCAACTCAAGTCAAGTTGAAAATGTGAGCAACTCAACTTTAAATTGAGTTGAATTCAAAATGTCAACTCAAAACTTGACTTGATGATCAGTCTAGCTAAATAAAGAAGAAAAATATTGTTGCAAGCATGAATCTCTGTTATCTTTGATTAGTCTGATTAGTCTAACATAAACTAGTATAAAGCTGTGAGTAAAGCTGTTGTTGACACGTTAGCAATTTAGCGTGTCTTCATGATTAAAACTTACGTCGTGTTGCATCTTTTTTCTACTTCAGCTTTGAACTTTTAGTTAAAATACACTCATATGATTCACTCTATGCAAACTCATAACATTTCTTTCATTCACTTTTGCTTCAGCTGCAAAGATGTCTTATGCAGCTTTGATTTTCGATTTTTTTTAAATATGAAGTTGTTGCAAATTCAATGCATCATTATCTCAATAACTTCATCTGATTTTCAAAAGTTTATGTTTATTATTGACTTTTGTATCAACTTTCATAAATAAATATTTATCAACATTATGTTTATTTCTATTTGTAAAGAGTTGATGATGAGATTCATCTGTACATGATGTCAACTACGAATCTTTTGATTCTATTCTGCGTTCGAATAGAAGTCAAAAGAGTCTAGAGATCTTAATTCAACACAGTTCAAATGATGTTAGAACGTTGTGTGATTGTGAAAGCTGTCATGAAGAGTTTTCATTCACATCGTCATGTGACAGCATCTCTTCTAACAGTCACAATCAATCTACGAAGAAGATTAATGACAAGTCAATGTCAGTGAGAGATGAAGAGATATACTACTAGTAATAAAGTCGATTCAGATGTAAGTCTGAAGAATCATGATTACAAGTGATTGAAGAAGTAGTGACTTGTTGACTGCGTTGTTACACTGAAACATCTTCACTCACATTGACGTCACGAACGATATTGTGATGAAAAGATACTGAGTAGAATAGTTGATTCAAATGTTAAGTTTTGAGTTCATGACTACATGTGATTGAAGAAGTAGTGACTCGTCGACTGCGCTGATATACTGAAGAGACTCAACGAGCTCAACTTCTGTACTTATAACAACAAGTCATGCATCTATCTACATGAATAATTGAAAGCGCAGAAGAATGATCAGAACGCATTCTCTACTATTGATCAGAGCTAAGCATTGAATGACTGCAATCGCACATTTATATCACGAACTATTAACGTTTATGTGACATAAGACAAGAGCAGAATAGAATTATTTGATATAATCACACTTTATCTTCTCATTGTACATGTTTTTCTTTCACGCATATTTTCTTGCTTGATGAATGACAATCATTGAGCAAAGAACACAGTTTTGACATTACAATCATGAGCATCACGAGTGCAAAGAATCATGATCTTCATGATCAAAGATTGAAACATCGTTGTATAAAATATCATCAATGAAGAGCAGAGCAAGAACGATGCATTGCAAAGAAACAGCACAGACACGCAGTAAGAGTTTACTTGAGCGTCACACGCTGAATAAAAGCTATAGATTCATTACTGAGTACATAGTCTCAGCGTTATTGTTTCAATGACGTGCAGTCGCTGTGTAGTTGATGAGCGATTTTCTTTCTCAAAGAGTTTTGTTCATTTGATACATATAGCATAGTGTTCTTCATGAATCGATTCAATATCAATGTCACAAAAATGTATGAAATAAATCAAATCAAATCTATTTGTAAAGTCTTTGTTAATATCACATGATAAACATTAATGATTTATCACAATGTTCTTTCTTGTACTGATTTCAGCTTAATGTTCAGATCTTTTCAATGACTTTTCATTCTCTGTAACATGTATCATATGATGACTTTGTGACTAAGCAGAGAGTGTATCATCACAAAGTATATTTAGATCTGTTGTCAAGTTTGAGTTGCTCAACTCAATTCAGATTGAGTTACAGTGTTGAGTTAAGTTGAAAGAAATTAACTCAACTTAATCGAGTTGAGTTTGACTCTTGATTCAACTTGATCAACTCAACAAGTTGACTCAAACTCAATGACATGTTTAAACATTTTACTTATTTGAAATAAGTACTAGTAGAATGAAATTATGAAACTTTAAAATGTATGTGTATGAATGATCTTTATTCTGTCACAATTTTAGCATGTGTTACTTGAAAGATGTTGAGAAAAGAGATGTTAAATCACTTAAATGATGTTGAACAATATTATAGATGATGATAGGCGTGAGATTATCAGTGATGTTATGAAAGTTTTTCGATACGAATGATACTCAGCGTTCATGAGGTATAAGAATCTCTGAATGATCTCTCTCTTTTCTTTCTTCTTCGTGCAACGTCCTGT
>JAABUK010009083.1_pt1 | contig 13707 bp, 14 predicted proteins | sample 5559141 | NCBI WGS metagenome assembly JAABUK01 (sample SAMN10711869, study PRJNA513367) | rock metagenome | isolation source: Antarctica rocks | place: Antarctica: Victoria Land, Pudding Butte nord | collected 2016-01-03
GCGGCGCCAGCTCGTACTGCGAGGGGGCGACCTCGTTATGCCGGGTCTTGACCGGGACGCCGAGCTTGTAAAGCTCCAGCTCGGCTTCCAGCATGCAGGCCAAGACGCGCTCGGGGATGGCGCCGAAGTAGTGGTCTTCCATCTCCTGCCCCTTGGGGGGCTTGGCGCCGAAGAGGGTCCGGCCAGCGTTGATCAGGTCGGGCCGGGCGTAGTAGAAGTTCTTGTCGATCAGGAAGTATTCCTGCTCGGGGCCGCAGGTCGCGTAGACGTGGGCGGCCTCGGACTTGAAGAGCTTGAGAATCCGCAGGGCCTGCTTGGAGACCGCGTCCATCGAGCGGAGCAGGGGGGTTTTCTTGTCCAGGGCCTCGCCGGTCCAGGAGCAGAAGGCGGTCGGGATGCAGAGGGTGGTGCCGTTGGGGTTTTCGAGGATGAAGGCCGGGCTGGTCGGGTCCCAGGCGGTGTAGCCCCGGGCCTCGAAGGTGGCCCGGATGCCGCCGGAGGGGAAGCTGGAGGCGTCGGGCTCGCCCCGGACCAGCTCCTTGCCGCTGAACTCGGCGATGGCGGTGCCGGCGTCGGTGGGGGAGAGGAACGAGTCGTGCTTCTCGGCCGTCAGGCCGGTCATCGGCTGGAACCAGTGGGTGTAGTGGGTCGCCCCCCGCTCCATCGCCCATTCCTTCATCGCGGCGGCGACGACGTCGGCGATCGTCGGGTCGAGCGCCGCGCCCTTCTTGATCGTGTTCCGCAGGGCCCGATAGGTGTTCTCCGGCAGGCGGGAGCGCATCGCCTCGTCGGAGAAGACGTTGATGCCGAAGAGCTGGCGGACCGGCGTCTCGCTGGCGTTGACGCGGGCCTCGTGGGCGGGCCTCGCCAGGACGGCGGCGATGGCATTCTGGCGGGCTGTGGTCTGACCCATGGCGAAGTCGTCTCCGGGGGAAGTTGGCGAAAAAGCGAAAGAGATGGTCGCGCCGCGGGCTTCGCGGCAATCCGGGGATCGGAATCGATCGGGGCCCGGCTCGGCCCTTCGAAAGGGGTAGAAATAGGAGGAGGGCGACTCGGAGGATGGAACGGATCGTGCAGGCTGAATGGGCCGGGGCGTACCGGGGCCCGATTCGCGGGCGACCTTCGCGAGGGCTCGATCGGGGAGAGCGATCAAGTCGGTGGGGAGGACCGGAAGGCCCGAGGGCCTCCGGTCGCCTCGCGAGGCCTTGCCTAGCCGGCGAGGAGGAAGTCGACGGCTCGCGCGCGAAGAAATCCGCCCCTGCTGCGTGGCTTGGGGGCGCATTATAACGACGCCCGAGGCCCCATGCCAGGGCCTCGCGCGTCGATGAGGGGAGAGATTGGCGTGCTAACGATTCGAATTACTTCTTGAGCTTGGCCAGGATCTCGTCCGGCTTGTTCTTGACCATCTTCTCGCAGCTGGCGCAGCAGATGTAGAACGACTTGTCGCCGATCGTCTGCTTGATCGGGGCACCCATCTCGCCGAGGTGGTCGCCGCTGACCGGGCAGGTCATCTGGGCGATCGCGATCGGCTGCTCGTCGGCCGGGAGCTTCTTGATCTCGGCCAGCTCCGCGTCGGAGAGCTTGGCCGACTCGGCGGCGGCCCCGTCCTTCTTCGGCTCGTCGGCCTTGCCCGGCTCGACCGGCATCGCCTTGATGTCGGGCGGCGCGGTGGGGGTAGTCGGTGCGGTGGGGGCGGTCGCTGTCGTGGGGGCGGCGGGCGTCGTGGGGGCGGCGGGCTCGCAGCCCACCAGGGCCAGGGCGAAGAGGGCGGGCGTGGCCCAGCCGAGTCGGCGGATCGTGGTCGTCATCGGTGGCGTCTCTCGGGTTGTGTCGGTGGCGAACGCGTCGGTTCCTCCGAGGCACGAGGCCTATCGGCCCGCCTCGGGACGCACCGATTGTAGTGCTTAAGGCCCGGACCGGCTAGGGGATCGGTCGGCCCGGAGCGGCATCGCACGCGAACCGCAAGGGGCGGAGACCTCTGGCCCCGAGCCGAGGCCCCGTCGCGGGGCCGGCCCGATCAGGGGAGCGCCTCGAGGTCGTCGTCGGCCGGGGCCTCGACCGGGATCCCTTTGTAGAAGGACCGATTGCCGACGGCCCAGATCTTCCCGGTGAACTCGCCCTCGGTCGTCGACCGGATCCGTTCGGCGGCGACGGCGTTGATCTTGGCGTCGATCTCGTCGGCGTAGTGGACGATCATCGCCTCGATGGTGGCGGGCTCCTTCGGGGCCCCGTATTCCATCCGGCCGTGGTGGGCGAGGATCGCGTGCTCCAGCAGCAGGAGCGTCTCCTCGGGGAACCCGTCGAGCTTCGCGGCGACGTCGCGGACCATGTCGCGGCCCAGCACGATGTGGCCGATCAGGGTGCCGTGCTTGGTGTACTTGGCCTCGACCGGGTGATAGGCCAGCTCGCGGAGCTTGCCGATGTCGTGGAGGATCGCCCCGGCGACGACCACGTCGCGGTTCAGAGGCGGGTTCAGGTCGTTGTAATAGTCGGCATAGTGCGAGGCGAGGAAGACGCTGACCCGGGTGACGCTCCAAAGGTGCTCGACCAGCCCGCCGCTGTAGCTATGGTGGAAGTTCTGCGCGGCGGGCATCTTCCTCAGGAGTTCGCCGTGTTCCTCCAGCAAGGCCCGGATCAGCCGCTTGATGTGCGAGCAGCGGACGTACTTCTCGACGATCTCGTCGATCCGTTCGACCCGCGAGTCGGGCGTGTACCGCGCCGATTCGACGAGGTCGAAGAAGTCGTAGCCGTCGGCCGCGTCGGCCTCCCCGGCGAGCTGCACCGAGGCCAGGGTTAGCTGGAGACCGTACCGGGCGTCGCGGGTCGCCTTGCCCCGGAGCCGATACCCCTCGCCGATCGCCCAGTCGCCGGCGAAGCTCAGCAAGGGGTGCGACGACCAGAGCGGGGCGACCAGGGTCGCCACCTTGTCGCGAAAGTGGCACTTGACGAAGGGGTTGCCGTGCTTGTCGGTCCCGGTGTCCTTCTTCACCAGGGCGGCGAAGAACTCCCCCTCCTGGCCGTCGGCCAGCTCCGAGAGCCGGATGATCGCCGTGTCGGTGCCCGCCATGCCCTGAGCCCCTTTCGGCCTTCGCCAGACCACGCGCGATCGCACCGGAGGCGCGACGCATCGCCTTCTTATCGGCACGCGACCCGTCCCGGGTTGAGGTAGTCATCTGACGACTACGGTTCAACCAGATAGCATGATCGGGTGTTCCCGGCAATAGTGATCGAAATGCCAGGTGTGGGTCTTGCCGATTGTGCGGGATGGGGGATGGGAGAATGATAGATGAGCCACGGATGGAACACGGATGAAACACGGATCAAGCCAGACAAAGGCGAGGTTTCTTTTGTGGGTTCATCCGTGTTCCATCCGTGGCTTCGATCGCCTTCAAGGGGCGAGGGGCTTGCGCTCGTTGCCGTTGACCTTCACCTTGCCGCCGACGACGGCGATCTCGTCGCGGCGGGCGACCTCGCCATAGTCACGGCCCCCGACGGCGAGGCGTCCGTCCTGGATCAGGAGGTCTTCGGGGATGCGGACCATGCGGACGAAGCCGGGGCCGGTGGTGGTCCGCTTCTGGTCCCCGTCGAAGGCGATGGTGTAGTCGGTCGTCTCGACCCGGTAGATGGTCGAGTTCTCGCGGTCGCCCCGGCAGCCGAGCAGGGCCAGGAGCAGGCAAGGGGCTACGGTCGCGCGGTTTCGGTGGGTCAAATGGTCCCTATTCTCGGCCGATCCGGCAAAAAGGCGGTTCGAAGCGGTTCGACGGGAACGAATATATCGGACAGACGCCAACGACGTCGACCGACCCACCCGATCACTCCTTTCGAGAAGGACACCACTGATGGCCACCAGCGAAGCCCGAATCGCCCCCAAGCCCGCCCCGGCCACCGTCCTCCCCGAACGCGAGGCCAAGGAGGCCGACCGGCTGACCGCCGCCTTCCGGGTCGAACTGAGGCCGACCGGCGAGGTCGGCCTGGCCCTGGTCCGCATGGCCGCCATGATGTCCGTCCGCGTGGAACGTTGCGCCATGCACGAGGCGGCCATGAGCACCGATCGCGTGCGCCGGGCCATCGCCGAGTTCGTCCCGCACGAGGGCTCCTCGGAGGCCGAGGCGGCCAAGCTCCGGGACGAGGCGGGCCACCGGGCCCTGTTCGACCCCGCACCCGAGATGGCAGCGGCGCGGCGGTACGAGGCGGCGGCGGGACGGACATTCTTCCGGGCCCTGAAGGAGTTGCGGCTCCACGAGCGGGCCGTCAAGGCGGCACGGGCCGAGGCGGAGGAAGACGAGGCCGACCGGCTCTTGGCTTCGTTTTCGCCCGGCGCTATGACCGAGGCCGGGTTCGACTCGCTGTGCGCCGAAGGAAGCCCGTCGGCCCCTCGGTCGGGGGTCGCGCGGACCGCTCCGATGCCGCCAATCGGGCCGGGCGGCCGGTTCGAGGTGCCGATCGCGATCGGCCGGAGGCGTTGAGGGCGGTCTGAGGGGGCCCGATGAGTCGAGGAGAGGGTGGCCCTGGCCGCCTCGCGATCGCCTTGCGCGCCGCCGGTTCCCCTGGCGAGCCTCGGCCGTTACCCTGGGGGGATCGAATCCGCCTCGGGCGACGATCGAAAAGGGTGAATCCGGCGATGACGACGACGCTGACGGCCCGGACGGCCGACACGATGGGGGTCCTCGGCCTGCCGATGCCGACGAAGGAGCTGGCCTCACGCCCCTGGGACGCGATCGTGGTCGGGGCCGGGCACAACGGGCTGACCTGCGCGGCGTACCTGGCGAGGGCGGGCCGGCGGGTCCTCGTCCTGGAGGCACGCGACCGGGTCGGCGGGGCCTGCACGATGCACGAGGTCTGGCCGGGGTTCAAGGTCTCCCCCTGCGCGTACCTCGTCGGCCTGCTCCACCCGCTGGTGATCGAGGAGCTAGGGCTGGCCGAGCGCGGCCTGAAATGGGTTCCCGCGAGCGCGGGGATGTTCGTGCCTTTCGATGACGGGACGAGCCTGCAACTCGGCGAGGACGACGCCCAGTGCGAGGAGGAGATCCGCAAGCTGAACCCCGGCGACCTGACCGGCTGGCGGGCGATGAACGACGTGAAGCGACGGCTCCGCGACGCCCTCCGACCCCCCGGCGAGGGGGACCTCTGGGTCGGCCCCGCGCCCACTCGCGAGCGGATCGAGGGGTTACTCCGGGGCGACGAGGAAGCCCGGAAGATGCTCTTCGAGTGGTCGATGGTCGAGTACGTCGAGCGGTATCTGGACGACGAGCGGATCCAGATGGCGTACCTCGGGCAGGGGGTGATCGGGACCAACGCGAGCCCGCACGAACCGGGGACGGCGTCGGTCCACTTCCACCACGCCTCGGGGCAGCTCGGTGGTGAGCCGGGGATGTGGGGGTACGTCGTCGGCGGGATGGGTATGGTCTCGTTCCTGCTCTGCGACGCCGCGAAGGCCGAGGGGGCCGTCGTCGCCACCGGCGTCCCCGTGGCGCGGATCGTGCCGGGCGAGGGGGTCGAACTCGCCGGGGGGGAGAGGATCCACTCGCCGGTGGTGGTCTCCAACGCCGACCCGAAGGTCACGTCGCGGCTGCTCGGCGATCGGGCCGACCCGGCTTGGCGGGCGCAGGTCGACTCGGTGCCGATGCTCGGCTGCACGGTCAAGCTGAACGTGGCGCTCCGGGAGCTGCCCGACTTCATCAGCCGTCCGGGGACCCGGGAGGCTCACCACTTCGGCCAGATCAACACACCTTTGACCAAGGCCGAGTGGCGGGAAAACCACCGGGCCGCCAGCGAAGGGCGGCTGCCGGATCGGCTCTGGACCGAGCTGTACTTCCAGACGACGCACGACCCGAGCGTCGCGCCGGAGGGGGCCCAGACGATGAGCGTCTTCGCCCAGTCGGTCCCCTACGCGTTCGCCGAGGGGACCTGGGATTCGAGGCGGGACGAGGTGGGCGAACTGGCGCTGGGCGCGATCGCGCGGTATTGTTCCAACATGCCCGACGCCGTGGTCGCCTCCGAGGTGCTCGGCCCGCCGGACATCGAGCGGAAGGTCGGGCTGACCGGCGGGCACATCTTCCAGGGGGAGATCCTCCCCGACCACCTCTGGGACCGCCGCCTGACTCCCGCGACCCCGATGCCGGGCGTCTACCTCTGCGGCGCCTGCACCCACCCCGGCGGCAGCGTGATCGCCGTCAACGGCCGGAACGCCGCGATGGAGGTCCTCCGGGGATCTCCGGCCACCTCCTCAACGTCGAGGCCCCTCGGACCATGAGCCACGGATCCCTCCCCGAAGTCTTCCTGGCCAGGCACGGCGAGACCGCCTGGGCGATCACCGGCCAGCACACCGGCCTGACCGACATCCCCCTGACCGAGCGGGGCGAGCGGAACGCGGCGAGCCTTGGCGAGCGCCTGGCCGGGGTGCACTTCGCCGAGGTCCTCACCAGCCCCTTGATCCGCGCCAGCAAGACCTGCGAGCTGGCCGGGTTCGCCAAGCCGAGGGTCGACCCCGACCTCGTCGAGTGGGACTACGGCGATTACGAGGGGCGGAAGACCGTCGACATCCGGGTCGACCACCCGGACTGGCTCCTCTTCCGCGACGGCTGCCCCGGCGGCGAGTCGGTCGAGGCCGTCGGCGAGCGGGCCGACCGGGTGATCGAGCACCTCCGGGGGGTCGAGGGGCGGGTGATCGTCTTCAGCCACGGCCACTTCAGCCGGGTCCTCGCCGCCCGCTGGCTCGGCCTGCCAACCGGCGACGCCCGCCACTTCCTGCTCGGGACCGCCTCGCTGAGCGTCCTGAGCTACGAGCACAACCCCGAGGAGCCGGTCATCAAGCTCTGGAACGACAACCGGCATGTCCTGGATTGAGCCGGGCGGGTGGCGTCCCGCCGGGGATCGGGCCCCAGTGGTCTTCAGTGCCTGGATGTCTCAGGGTCTTCCCGTCGGGCCGGCGTCGGCCCCGGGGTCGGGCGTGTCGGCCTCGACGGGGAACCAGGGATACCGGCCGGCCCATTCGTATTTGTGCCACATCCGGACGTGCCATCGGCACCTGGCCTCGATGCTCCAGTGGGTCCGCAACGTGCCGTTGAGCCAATGGTGGTTGGCGAGAAACTGGAACCGTTCGCGACGCCGTTCGCCCTCGATCCCGACCCCCAGCAACGTGCCGAGGACCGCCACGGCGGCCATCATCCGACGCACCGTGAACCTGATCGGGCACGGTCGCCGATGAGGATGGCCCCCGGATGTCGACGATCCCGCCGCCAGTTTGGAGTCCTGAAGGCTCGCCATGGCCGACCTCGCGTCAGAGCACCGAGCGGAAGTAGTCGAGGGTCCTGGCGAACCCCTCGGCCCGGTCGATCGTGGGGTTCCAGTCGAGGAGGGTCTGGGCCCGGGTGATGTCGGGGCGGCGGCGCCTCGGGTCGTCCTGGGGGAGGGGCTCGTAGGCGATCGTGCTTTTGGTGCCGGGGACCATCGCGATGATCTCCTTGGCCAGTTCCAGGACGGTGATCTCGGAGGGGTTGCCGACGTTGACGGGCTCGTGGAAGTCGGCGTGGAGCAGGCGGTAGATGCCGTCGACGAGGTCGGTCACGTAGCAGAACGACCGGGTCTGGTCGCCCCGGCCGTAGACCGACATCGGCTCGCCCCGCAGGACCTGGCCCATGAAGGCGGGGAGGACCCGGCCGTCGTTGAGCCGCATCCGGGGGCCGTAGGTGTTGAAGATCCGCACGATCCGGGTCTTCACGCCGTGGCAGCGGTGGTAGGCCATGGTGATGGCCTCGGCGAACCGCTTGGCCTCGTCGTAGCATCCTCGGGGGCCGATCGGGTTGACGTTCCCCCAGTAATCCTCGCGCTGGGGGTGGACGTCGGGGTCGCCGTAGACCTCGGAGGTACTGGCGAGGAGGAAGCGGGCGTCTTTGGCCTTGGCCAGGCCGAGGGCGTTGTGGGTGCCGAGCGAGCCGACCTTCAGCGTGGCGATCGGGTGGGCCAGGTAGTCGGCCGGGCTCGCCGGGCTGGCGAAGTGGAGGATGTTGTCGACCGGCCCGTCGACCTCGATCGTTTCGGAGACGTTGTGCTCGACGAAGCTGAAGCGGGGGCCTTCGAGCAGGTGGGCGATGTTCCGCCGGTTGCCGGTCAGGAGATTGTCGACGCAGACGACCTCGTCGCCTTCGGCCAGGAACCGCTCGCAGAGGTGGGAGCCCACGAACCCCGCGCCGCCGGTAATCACGGTCCTCGCCATCCGTCGTCTCCGCTCATCGCTTGGCCGGATCGGGATGGATCGCCTGGGCCGGGGGGCGTCCGATCCCTCCCCCCCCGAGGAGATCACCATACAGTCGAACCGAGGCTCCTGGCAACCCGCCCGGCCTCCGGTCAGGGGATCTCGTCGGGATCGGGCACGGGCTCGACGCGTCCCCCGACGCGCCTGGCCCAGGCGAGCAGGCCATCCCAGGGCCGGGCTCGCTTCGGCGGGCCGTCCTCGGGCGGATCGCAGCCGAAGGGGAGCGCCTCGACCCGGTAGCCGAGCAGGCCGAGCCGGAAGGTCATCTCGAAGGCGGCGGCGGCGTTATGGCTGTGGACGACGAATCGGGCCTTGCGAAGATGCGTGCGCGGCTCGCGGGCGATCCAGCGGACGACCTCCATCCCGCAGTCGTCGCGGCCGGAGTCGACATAGACCTCGCCACCGAGGTCGTGGTCGAGGTGGACCTCGTCCCAGGGCTCGGCGAGCTTCTCGACGCATTCGGCGACGGTCTGCACCCAGGCGGCGTCGGGGTGGGCCTTGAGGAAGGCCGAGGCCCGCTCCGGGTCGTCGTCGAGGAACAGCCTTCGGGTCGGTTTCATGGCCAAGGGGGGGGGACTCGGGCGTCGACCGGCTCGCTCAAGGCGTACGGTCGGGCAGGGGGGACGGTTCGGCCTCTCGCCAGCGGTCGCGGACCGATGGCAGGGGATATTCGGTCAGCGGGAGGCCCGAGCCCGCCAGCTCGCGGAGCCGGAAGTAGCCCTCGGTGACCCGGGCCTCCTCCTCGGCGACGAACTCGGGGTCGAGCTGGTCCTTGGCGAATGGGCCCTCGACCACGACCGGCCCGAACCCTTCCGCCACAATGAACTGGGCGAGCGTCGGGTTGCAGCGGAGGTGCCGCTCGGGCGCGAGGTGGAGCGTCTCGGGGTCGACCTCGCCGAGGACGTAGCGGAGGTAGAGGTCCGACTCGTCGATCGCCTCGACATCCTCTCGGCAGACCTCGCAGGTATACCCCTGGTCGCAAAGGGCCATCGCCCGCTCCTTTCCTTTCCCCGAGCCGCTCAGCCGAGCACGTCGGCCATCGTATAGAGCCCGGCGGGCCGGCCCGCCAGGAATCGGGCACAGTCGAGCGCCCCCCGAGCGAAGCCGTCACGGTTGAGGGCCCGGTGCGAGAGTTCGAGGCACTCGCCCATCAGGCCGAAGACGACGGTATGCTCGCCCGGGTTGTCACCCGTCCGCAGGGCATGCACGCCGATCTCCCCCCGGGGCCGCTCGCCGATCAGCCCGTGCCGCCCGTGGGTCAGCCGGTCCGACCCGATGGCCTGCGCGGCGACCTCGGCCAGCCGGAGCGCCGTGCCGCTCGGGGCGTCCTTCTTCAGCTTGTGGTGCCGCTCGACCACCTCGATGTCGGCCGAGTCGCCCAGCGCCCTCGCCGCCTCGCCCACGAGTTTGAACAGCAAGTTGACCGCCCGGCTTGTATTGGGCGAGATCAGCAGGGCGATCCGGTCGGCGAAGCCCGCCAGGATCGCCTTCTGGTCGGGCTCGAACCCCGTCGTGCCGACAACCAGGGGAATCCCCCGCCCGACGCAGGCGGCGGCAAGGGCCAGGGTGGCGGCGGGGCCCGAGAAGTCGACCATCACGTCGACCGGCTTCGAGACACCTGCTTCGAGCGAGACGCCCAGCGGGCCAAGGCCCACGAGGGGCCCGACGTCTGAGCCGACCCCGGGGTGCTCGGGGCGGTCGATCGCCGCGCCGAGCTTCAGGCCAGGGTCAGCCTGGATCAGTTGAATCAGCCGGGTCCCCATCCGGCCGGTGGCGCCGTGGATGCCGACGGAGAGCGGTTTCGTGGCCAAAGTCAGGGTCCTTCGCCGGATCGGGGGGCGGCACGTCCGGCACGACCGGGCCTCGATCGGTTTGACCCAGGATACCAAGCCTGCCCGCCGATCGCGAGCCGGCTGCGGGTCGGCGGGAAGTCAGGGCTTGACGATCACCCGGGTCGCGGGCGCGACGACGATCGGCCGCTCGACCTCGATCACCGGCGTGGAGGTCCGGGTCTCGACCACCGTGGCGGGGGCCAGGATCACCCGGGTCGTCTCCGCGATGGCGAGCTGATCGAGGACGCTGGTGACGCCGGTGGTGTTCTCGACGAGGTCGACGGCCCGCCTCCGGGCGGCGGCCGAAGGGACGGACCCCTGGAGGATGACCACGCCGCCCGGCCGGACTTCCAGCCTCAAGGTCGAGCCGGACATCTGCTTGTCCCAGTCGATTCGCTTGCCGACCCGGTGCAGGATGTCCCGCTCCTGCGCGGTGACCTGGCCGCGGGCGGCATCAGTCTCGATTCCCGAGCGGATGTCCTTGCCCGCCTGGTCGAGGGCCCGACCCGCCCGGCGGAGCGGGCCGTCCTGGGCGAAGGCAGGGGCGGCGACCAGGGCGAGCGCGAAGGCGGAGGCGGTGAGGGCGCGGGTCATGATCGGCTCCTGCGGGAAGGAGAAGGATGTTCGATCTCAAAAGGGGGTGCGGAGCCGAGGTGTGCTGCTGAGATCAGAGAAGCAAGTGCCGTGCCTGACCGACACCACTCCACGACGCGGGGTCGTCCGTTCCTGGGATGCCCTTATCGGTCGATTGCCGCGCCGAGGGTCAAGCCAGGGTCGGCCTGGATCAACTGGATCAGGCGAGCCCCCATCCGGCCGGTAAAGCCGTGGATTCCAACCTTGAAAATTGGTGTGGCCAAGGCCATGGTCCCCCGAAGGGCTGAGGTTGCAATAGCTGGCCCGTGGATAACTCGCTCGGGACTGGACACAAGCGATATCCAAGTGGAGCACAATCCGCGAATTTGTCGAATTTCCTGAAATTTGCTGACACTTGCGGAGGCACAGCGTAAGAGTCGACACGACTTGTGCCGTGGTTGAACCCGTCTTCCGATCGACTCGTAGAAAATCGAAGAGAGGCCCATCGTGAAATCAGTCGCAAGCTGGATGGTGGGATTCGGGACCATTTTGCTTGCTAGTATAGGCGTTCTCGCAAGGATGCGGTCGTCGGAAATGACCGTTCGATCGCCCGTCGCCCTCAATCCCTTGGTCCTCAGCCGCGATCTTCAAGCGGTGGTCTCAGATGGCTCCCCGTTAACTTCCACTTTTCGCCTGGCGAACGCTACAAAAAGGAGACTCCTCGCTCATCACCACCACCGATTTGACGTAATCCTCGCTATCACTGGGAGTTGATGGCGGTTTTTGGTGCTTCCGAGGGGCCTTGGGCTTCTACCCCCTGAACGATCCGTCCCGGCGATCACAATGGCCTGAATTTCTCGGGAAGTCGCCGCATTTGATCCGCTTGTACACTGGTGGTATTGAGCGAGAAGTCTCACAAAAAGGGTTGTTCATATTCTTGGAGCGATCCCCTTCAAGCCGTGCTGTTCGCGTCTCGGACCTCTGCCGGATATGGTCTCTCCGGGCAGCGATATTCAGATCCCCGTTTTCGTCAGTACCGAAGGGTACTCGGGTCCGCTCGAAGTTCGATTCGGCGTGCGGACGGACGCCCCCGAGTTTCCGAACATCACCTTGATCGTGCGGGCGGATCTCTACAAAGAGATTGAAGTCGAGCCCACCGCCACCGCCGGGCCTTTGGATCTTGGCGAGCCGGCAACAGTGGCCTACCGGGTTACCCATAGGAGGATGAGCCCTGGTCGCTCTCCGAGGATAGTCGCGAGTGTCCCCGCTCCGTTCGTGGTGAGTTTCGTGGGTTCTCCCATCGAAAGCCCAGTCCTAGGTGGAATTACCGAGTGGCGACGCGACATAGTCATCACGATCCCTGCCCGAGACGAGGCGGGAAGGATCAGGGCAACGCTTCGCCTGGAATCTGACGGCGGTCTGGTTCGGGAAGAAAAGCTGTCGTGGGAAATCCAACGCAGCCTCCGCATCGTGCCGGATGCATTGACAATCAGACGCGACGAAAGGTCGGCCGAGCGTTCGATTCTCCTGCTTTCCAAGGACCGCGATGTAAAAATTCTTCGCGTCGACGGCGAGATCGTGACGGAACATCGCATTGCTCCCAAGAGCGGGGCCTCGCGAGCGTCCAAAACGATCCTGCGGCTCGACGGTGAAAGGGCTGGGTCAGGCACCGCCTCGATCCGGATTGCCACCGACCATCCGCTGTATCCAGAGGTCATGGTTCCCGTCGTGGTAATCCCTCGTTGATGAGGAGCGGCAACCCATGCAAGGCCAGCATCCGGTTCGTTCAAGACGTGGCGATCGCGGGATGACGCTCGTCGAACTACTCGTCGCCTTGGGTGTCATCTTCACCCTCATCGGTCTGGCTTTGCCGGCCGTCCAATCGGCCCGGGAATCGGCCCGTCGGGCGCAATGTGCCTTCAACCTGAAACAGTTGGGGCTCGCGTTGCACGCTTATCATGACCTCTTCGGGGCCCTGCCTCCTCCCGTCACGAATTCGGACGATTGGGCTCGAACCAACTTCTGGATGGGCCTTTTCTCGGTCCAGTCTCGCCTCCTCCCGCACCTGGAACAGAATAGTGTGTATAATTCGATCAATTTCGTCTTGGGTGCGGCTCCGCCCATTTCGCCCGGCGTCGCCACCCCCCCCGATTCTTTCAAGCCATCGCTGGCCGCGAACTCCACGACATTTGGGGTCGGTCTCTCCTTATTTCTTTGCCCGAGCGATGGCGGACCGTTCGCGATTCGCGGGTGCAACTACCGTGGGAACACTGGTGTCGGCCCTTTCATTTCCAATAAACCGGAATTCCCCGATAGCGCGAACGGGATATTCCCCGAGATGAACCGGATCTCATTCGCTTCCGTCCGCGACGGCTTGTCGAACACGGTAGCGTTCAGCGAACGGCTGCGAGGAAGCGGGGCGGTCGGCTTGGCGAACCCGTCCAGAGACTATTTCGCGATGCCGAAGATGGTTCACACCGCCGACGGACTGGTCGTGGCTTGTCGGATCGCCGCCCGCGAACACAACGTGAACTTCGTCGAAGGCGGGGGATCTTGGTTCTGGTCGGGGCGAGAGTGGACACTTTACAACCATTCCCAGACTCCGAATGGAACGGTTCCTGATTGCCTGATGAGTGGGATGGTGGGCAGCGGCGGGCAGGCGACCGCCCGGAGCATGCATCCCGGCGGTGTTAACGTGGGAATGGCTGATGGGTCGGTCCGATTCACCGGCGATGGTATTGCGTCGCCGACTTGGCGAGCCCTGGGGACTCGAAGCGGCGGAGAACTTACGGATTGATCCCGGCTCGCGACGGCCCGGACTCTTTCGTCCGGGCTCTTTCCTCCCGAAGAACAAAGCAGGATGACCATGAGCAAATTTGATCGCACCTCGAGGAAGTTGATCTCGGCCGCCTGCTTCGGGGCGGCTGCGGCCTCATTTGTTGCGGGATCGCTCTTGCCGCCGCAAGGTATGAGACCACTTACCAATGAGGCGCTTCGCATGATCGAGGGGGCCGACAACAATTGGAAAAAGATCGAGGATCGGACTTG
>JAABUK010009084.1_pt1 | contig 13706 bp, 22 predicted proteins | sample 5559141 | NCBI WGS metagenome assembly JAABUK01 (sample SAMN10711869, study PRJNA513367) | rock metagenome | isolation source: Antarctica rocks | place: Antarctica: Victoria Land, Pudding Butte nord | collected 2016-01-03
TTCATGCTAGTAAGAATCACAGCGCAATTACTGCTTTTACATACAGCAACTTCGATAGTAGCACATGCATGACAGAAGTGGCCTTGCTCAAAGTCACCATGAACATCTGTTGATGTCGAGTTTGCTTTAAACAAAGATCAATTGGGTACTTAAATTCAGCACAAAAGGCTCTAAGAGCAAGCGAGCCAGTAGGTAAAACATCACGCCCAGCCCAATTGAAATAGGCAAGGCTGGCAAAGCTTTTCTAAACACAGCAAGCAGCAACAGCGTCGTCCCTAGGCCAGCCATCACAGCCAGATACGACACCAGTGCTGTCAGCATGTCATACATTGCAGCGCGTCCAACCAGCACACTGTAAAAGATGAAGTCACCCAAACCAAGCTTGATTGCATCCGGCAAGTAGTTCTCGCTGCCTTCTGAACCATCCTGCTCAATATTCTGCTGATGCCTATCAGCAGCTGGCCTGCTGTGCTGATGCTGATGGTTGCTGGGGTTGATCTCTGGCATGCTTGCTGCATCCAAGGGTGGGACAAACCCATCAACATGATCAGCTGCTGCATGATCTTGAGCCGCAGTAAAGCTTGAAGACTCCTGCCCCGTGAGGAGAGGCTGCTGTGACTGCTCCCCTTCTCCAGCATCGCCTTCAGGTGATGCTTCCTGTTCCAATGGAGCTAGTGGTTGCAGTCCTGCAGAGGGCAAGATAGCAGGGTAGGGATGCCTGTTAATGTGACCAACTGGGGATTTACGGACCCGTAGCCAAAAAAACAGCCCAGACAGTGCATCACACCCAAGACACGCTGCACATGTAATGGACAATGAACATATGCCAATGTGCCAGCATTTGACCAGTCATCTTGTGAGGCTTCCACTATACTGTGTGCAATCTGACGGACAGCAGGCACAGCATGAGGACTTGATGCATTGTGAAGGAGCTGGAGGGACATGGCACCAAGGCGCACCTGTGATTGCCTCTGTAGCAAGTTGAGTAGACCTTTCAGGCTCTCCGCTAGCTCCCTGTGCTATGATGCCCCCTGTTGTGGCCCTGCCCCAGTCATCTGATGGGCTACCCTCAGCCCCATCTGTTTCACGCCTCTCTGCAGGATGAAAAGCCACTCTTATACATAGTGTAACATTGTGTTGACCACAGGAACTATTAAGCATACGGGGGTTGGGTTGTTGTTCTGGCAACGGTCGACCTGCAACGCCAGAAATGCTAGCCACTGGACAAAACATGCAGCAAGACTGATCACCCACATGTCCCCAGGACAAGCATCTGCAGATTTTTATGCACGCTGCTTTAATCTAATTCTCAAGCAATCTTGCGCCTGATAATTGCGCCTGTAAGCATCTTCATCTCCTGACATATGTCACTGCTGTGCATTGTTGAGGACTGCCTGCTTCCTATCACCTGGACTGTCGTTGCTAGTCTGAGCTATGGTGACTTGATGCAGTGCTGCAGAGGAGGCGTCATCCAGGTGTGCGTTCGCAGTTGTGCCTGTCTGGTGGCGCCCCGGCTGGCGCTGCTGTCTTCTGTTGTGCAGCAGCCTTCTGGGCTGGCCTGTTGAGCGAGCCTCATACACCAAGGCAGGAATGTCCTCATCACGCTCCTGTGCAAGCTCTACCAAAACCTGCCCAGACAGTCACAATACATTGCTTCCACAGAGCTTGCACTTGCTACCACAGACCCTCTCAATACTAACATTTGATTACCGGTGGCACATGTGCGTGAGTAGCATGAAGTAGCATTTGTGCATGTGCATGAGTATGAGCACGCAAGTCAGGTTTGATGCAGGTCTCGGATCTTGCACAGAAGCTCATGCAAGGGTTTCTGTCAGGGCTTATATGCTCGAAGCAGACCACAGCATGGTTTGAGTCCTGTACAGTTGTAGTGGCTGACGTATCAGGGCTGACAGCTGCCGTGTATCTGCAAGCTCACCTTCAACGGTCCATGGGGTGTGAGCACAGCACACAAGTCGTACAGCGCCATGGCTATCAGCATCACCCATGTGCTCCATTCCGGGATGAAAGTGAACATGTATGCGGTGACCATGCCTGTGACCACCAGATAGCCCTGCTTCATGAGGATGGGAGCAGGCCAGAAGAACAGGGCTGTCACACCCACCATCTGCAAAGAGACTAATCTGATTTAAGTTTCAATGTTGATTCAAAAGTCTTTGGTTTTTCAGTCAATGGCAGCTGCACGAAGCTACCCGGGCTGATGTGAGCTGTTGTGACTCACAGCACAAGATGTGTTAAGGTATACACTGTTTTCAGCAGGATTGTGTACTGTTAGAGGCAAGCAAGTCTGCTACAGATTATGAATTATCACAGCAACGCAATGACATGGCATGAACATGCAAATGAACAGGATGGGTAATGTACATACCAGGGGCAAAATGTGTATGTGGATGTCTGTACAACCTTGCAATTTTTGCAAGCAACTTTCCTGACAGCGCTGGGAGAATGCATGGGAGGAATGTGCACCGAGAAGTTGTACAGCATAAAGCTGAAGGAAAACGCATCCAATGGGATCTGAAACTTGACCAGCAGCTGCAGCATAATAATGCCCACCAGGACAAAGAATATGCTGAAGCCCGCAAACGCCATGTAAGCATAGATTGCTTTGGTGTACTGCAGTGACAGCAGAGCATTGAATGCAGCAATGTCGCATGCACAGCACCAGGTGGTAAGGCACAACAACGCTGTGAAAGCTAAGTCTCTTGGAAGCCCACCCCATACTTGAAGAGAAGCACAAGCACGAATGTCATCAAGGCAATCACGCCCACAAAGATTGCAGCATTAACAATCGAGCCAGTGATCTTCTCTGCAGTTGAGTCATCCCCCTGCAGCAAGCACTAGCAGCTTGATCTGCACGACCTAGATAAGAGCCAGGCGAAACAGCGAGAGCTGTGGGGTTGTAGGGCCCTCGTACCTGCTCTTTGTAATACGCAGAAGCAATGTACACAGACGAGCCAGCGTTGTCGCCCGTCGGATTCAGCAGTCTTACTAGTGCCACAGTCAGAGCCATGCATAGGGACACTGGCGACACTATGCCAGTGACCTCCTCACCCAACCTATCTAAGACGCTTTCCATGAATTGCGGCTGCTGCAGCGGGGTATGTGAGGTGGGCTACAAACCACTGGCGAAGCCGAAGTTAATGCAGGCAAATTTGTTGTGCGAAATATGCTGTAGCACATTTCAAAGAAAGAAGAATTTTCAGGTTGACCCGATAACAAAGGCTTTCCTTGATAGATTGGCAACAAAGGCTTTGACAGCAAGTATTACGATGCACAAAAATGCAGGTGTGTTGCTCACCAGCAGTTGTGGAGGACAACATCTGCTAGCCTACATGTATGACGCGCATGACCCTCATATTCCATGAAGTTATCTTTACTACATGTATACACAAGACGCACAATCCTATTATACCGATTGTTTTATCATGCACTCAGTCTGGTCATGCTTCAATGCAAGGCAGATACTTCATGAGGTCTGGGCATCAGGTGCCCAGCACCTGACACCTTTCCAGGCCAGCTGCTCTGCTGTCAGCACATTGGCTGTGGTTGACTGACAAAAAGACAATGCCTTGTGCTGGGATGGGCCTGATCGAACTGCTGATATTGTGCCTTTGTGTGCAGAGACAATGTCATAGCAGACAGGTAAGACCAGGTCCACTGCCATTGAAGAATTGCCCTGACCACTGGTGACCCTCAGCATCTGTATATATGCCTTGTCCATGCATGCGGTTGTGCTCCCACAACCCCTGCATGAGAGAGAGAGACTATCACAGTCACATTTATTGCCCAGCCTACAGGTCTGATGTGCCAGGGTATGTGAACCCTGACAAACTGATGGGTGTGCCAATTGGATTTGTCTGCAGGTGATGATGATATGTCTGCTGACCTTTGACCCTTAGCATGGCAAATGAGAAGCATGGCTATGATAGAATAGGCCCTGTGGTTGTCCTGTCATTCAGTGTGCAAAGTAGATTACTGAATCCTCACACTAGTATGATCTGGTGTGCCAATGCGCAGTCTACTGCAGCAGGTATGACAGCGTCAACTGACATGTGCACTGCTCAACAGCTTCGCCTGGTTTTGAGGGATGTAGCCATGGTGAGCAGTGCTTACTGATCATGCGCTCACTGACTTGTACCTCATAATGTCTTCCATCAGGCCAAGAGAATGTGCCTGTGCCGTGATACTCACTGTTGTCCCATTGCCCATCGTATGTTGTACCGCTGGCGTATATAAATTTGCCTGTGCCGTGCATCGTGTCTTTGTTCCATTCACCCAAGTACTTGTACTTCCCGTCCATGTACAGACCTGCAGTATCCATGACAACCTTACTGTGTGCTGAGTTCCTTGACACGTACGTCTGTATAGGCTGCAGACTTGCTGGTAGTAGGCTAGGTGACGTAGGCGGTTTTGATTCTAGAACACTCTCGGCCAATCACTGCCTTTCCAGCGCAAGCACCTTTGCCGTGTCGCATCATCTGCGCAGCGTCCAGCTGATCAGATGCTGCAGCCGCTGCAGCTGCAGCTGCTGCTTTGGCATCTGCAGGCTTCACCTCTGCAGCTTCGTCCTTGACTGGAGGGACTTTCATCCACTCACCTTCATAGGTACCGCCGTTTTTGAAGTAAAATTTGCCTGAGCCTGTTTGTGGAGGAGGCTGCGGACAGAACAAACAGTGAGTGCAACACGTTTGGATGACGGAAGTGGCTGACAATTCTGGACACCCACCGGAGGAGTGTCTTCTACCTTGCCCTTGCCCGCAGGCTTTGGAGGCATTGCTGCCTTGCCCAGTGGTTGACAAGGACTACACCATTGCAAGTTGATGTTCAGCTTGGGAAAAGTACTTAGCACCAAAACCCCTGCTTCGACCCTTGCAGCCAGGCTCTCCAAGGGCGCAGGAGATGAAACGTTTTCTACGTCATGTAGCACACTTTTGCGCAAGTAGCGCGACGCATAGCGAAGCCAACCCCTTCAGTTTGCGCAGACCCATTGGTCCAGCTGTTGCTCTTACAGGTCAGTACTCAGGCGCCCGTCGAACGCAACGATGGCTGCTGAAGAGGCTGGCAAGACAAGCAAACAGGAGAAGAAGCAAAGTCAGCGAGGTCCTACTGTCACCGATGCTCGTTTTGAAGCTGCACATTGGGACCCACGTTTTCAGCGATTTCCAAAGGCCAAACGGCATGTCGAAATTGACAAGCGTTTTGAGGGTAAGTAGGCACTACAGCATGCACAAACAGCTCTGCGTCCCATTTGATCTGCCTTCAATGTTCGACCTTCGGCTCACAGGTATGTTTAGCAAGCCAGAGTTTCAACAACACAGTACAGTTGACAAACGTGGGCGTAAAGTGGCAAATCGCAAGAACCAAGAGAACATGCGCAAGTACTACAAACTCAAGGACGAGGTATGTTCTTTATTGCTGATCATGCTGTTTCCACCTTCATTCACCAGATACTCAAGCCACCTGCTAAGCAAGATGAACGTCAAAGGCACACAAACACAGTCTGGTGTTGTCTTTGCAGGCCTAACTTGCTGCTTTGTTGCTGTCATGGTGCTCAAGGTTCTTGCTGCGAACTGCTCTTGCCTCACCAGAACACCTCTTGAACCTCGCAAATCAGATCAACAAAGCCTACGGCAACCATAGCAACATCTCACAAACTGTTACAACACGTTTGCTGCAATGTCCAGGATGCATGGCGCCAAGATGCAGCAGACCCCAGCTTGCCAACTAAATCATCAAAGCAAGCTGCTGATGGCAGCATGCAGGGAGCAGACACAAGCTCTGGTGCAGGCAGCAAGAAACTCAACAAGGTCGAGGCCAAGCACAGGGCTTCAACAGATGCCCATGTCAGCAGACCTGATGCACAGACTGATAGCGGTGCCACCTTAGCCTCAAGAGCGCAGGGTGAGCAAGGTCTCTTGTTTGGCTACTCTTGTCATCAGCTCTGTGTCATATGATAACACAGCTGCAGACAATACACTAATGTTGCACTTCCACTGGCTGTGTTGCTCAACAGGGCCATACCCGGGTCCTGTCACTGCTGTTCTGGCTGACTGTTGCAGCAGGCACAAAGCTTCACATGCGTAATGCTGCTGACATCGCATATTGTTTGCCCGTCAGATGAAGCTGCCGTCAGCAGTCAAGAAGAGGAGGCAGAGGAGGATGAAGTAGAGCATGCTGAGGACCTTGTAGACCAGCGCTGGGCCCGGGCCAGGTGTGCCTCTCACCTCCTGCCACTGGGCACCACTTGCTGCACATACCAGCATGTTGGCCTGCAGCCCTTCGACTGTGCACTTGCCACTCATGTGTTCTTAATCACTGAGACAAATGCACTCAAGTTGCTTTGTGAAATGCTCATGGGAGCACTGTAAATAAACATTTTGGCAGTCGCAGTTGGCATGATGACCCTGCTCAATTTGGGTGTGGGCAGGACACTAGCAGGGTACATGATCTGTGTGCTTGGCTGCGTCACATCAAAACAAAATCTGCCACACCAGCCCCGCCAGACTGAAGTCATGCTTGCCATTTGTCAAATTGGTGCTGCAATCTCCCCGCTGATTTTTTGAGTAACATATCCCAAAAGCTTGTGATGGCTCACTTAGAAGCTACCAATGCAGCTCCTATACCAGCATTGGCTTATTCAAGAGTGCTTGTTTGCAGAGGCTTGCTGGGTGACAGCAGCAGTGAAGAGGAGGAGGAGGATGCAGCAGAGCTTGCTGCAGAAAGTGACCAGGTGAGGCAGTCCTGGCTCACGTGCATGATTCATTTGATTCACTGTCTCAAAGCATGGCGCACGTTCACGAAAATCATGTTTCCTACAGATTTGCGGCATGACAATCATGCGCTTAGAACTCATTGTGCCGCTCTCGTACTGCATCTCTGATATTTACCCTAGGTCCAAAGCAACATCAGCACCCTGTACAGTGCTGTCACATGCTCATACATCATTGTCTGTGGCAGCCTCAAACTGCTTCCATGTGCAGCCCACAACCCCGCGCCTTTACACCTCGGCTGATGACTCGCATGCTGCTACGCACCATCTCGCTGTTATGCCGCAGAGCCACAAGAAACAATTGTTACTTCTCCCAAAAAATGTGTTTTGCTGTATTGCTGTAGGATGAAGCCTTAGTAGGAGAGTGGGGAGTGGGTGCCATGGCAGCCAACCCTGATGAGCACATCCCAGACTCAGACGAGACTCACAGACTGGCCATTGTGGACCTTGACTGGGACAAGATTCGGGCTGTAGACCTGCTGGCTGTGCTGCGCTCCTTCCTGGGCAAGGGGCAGACCATCAGGGGGGTCACTGTCTACCCCTCTGACTTTGGCCTGCAGAAGATGAAAGAGGAAGCAGCTGTCGGTCCTCAGGTTGGTGTACCCCTCACACTGAAGACTTGCTTCATGCACTCTGCCTGTGCATGCTGTTTGGGCATTGGTCCTGTGCATGCTATTCACACTGGTGTACCCCTCACACTGAAGACTTGCTTCATGCACTCTGCCTGTGCATGCTGTTTGGGCATTGGTCCTGTGCATACTATTCAGGTTGGTGTCCCGTTCACGCTGTAAGGTGCTCATGCACTCTGCCTGTGCATGCTGTTCTAGCATTGGTCCTGTGCATGCTATTCATGCGCTGAAACTGTGCATGCTGTTCAGGCAGGCATTAGTCCTGTGCATGCTGTTTGTGCACTGTACCTGTGCATATTGTAGTTCACATTGTTACGTCCCTTCTGAAGTTGTGCCTGTCAGGTGCTGTTGCTGCTTTGGAGCCTTTCTGCTTCTGATACCTGAATGTATGTTGCAGAGCATATTTGGCAAGACCGTCATGAATGGCAATGAGGATAAGGGCGCCGGCAGCAGATTTGCTGCCAGGGGTAGGGGCATGTCTGACTCTGAAAGTGGAGAAGAGCACAGTGAAGCAGAGGACGCTGCTGAGCTTGATGCTGCTGAGCTTGATGCAGCTGTGCTCGAGGCAGCTGCTGAGTGGAGTGATGACAGTCTTGATGATGGCACAGAGCTTCAAGAGGTGATACCATGCTTGCTAATAATAGTGATTATTGAAACGTATACTCAACCAGCAGGCATCAAGGACGTGCGACGCAAGTCAGTTCCCTCCAGACAGATGCTTGCTTCTTTCCTTCATTGGTAGCTTTGTGTGCTTCCAAGTGACACCTATACCAAGCTAGCTTTTGCACTGCGCAGTATCTTGAATGGCAGGAGCTCTGACCTTACTCCTCCGGCCATTGATTGTTGAGTGTGATACGGCCATGTCAAACGTATCATACCAATGTGGAGTGTACTATCGAATGAGCTTTGAGCTGAGGTCATACTGTCACAGTGCCTTTGTGCCATGATCATGTTATGGTGTCTTACTGTTTGATGTCTCTTCTCATTCCCAAAATGTCTATGTCAATTCAGAAATGTCATTCCTACGCTGGAAATCTAAACTCAGAAACGCCTGGAGACGGTAAAATCATGTTTCTACATTGTGGAGATGTTCTACATACATGCAAACGCTGCTTGTACAAATGCTGCTTATACCAATGCTGCTTGATGTTGATCCATGCAGGATGATGAAGCATCATCCTCTGATGACTCTGGCAATGAAGTAGACCAACGCAGGCTGCAGCTATATGAGAGGTCGCGACTGCGATATTACTATGCTGTGGTGGATTGCCAGGATGTGCGCACTGCTGCTCACCTGTACGCAGAATGTGATGGCATCGAGTTCCTGAGGTCTGCCTGCAAGCTGGACATGCGCTTTGTGCCTGATGAGCAGGTATGAACTAATACCCTCTTCCTTCATCTCTGCCTGTTGTGCCCATTGCATCGTGTTGACTGACGCTCGTGTGTTGGGACTGCTGCTGAGCAGAGCCATTTCAGGCATCTGACATTTGTAGATGTATCTCTCTGCATCGAATGTATGTGCATTGCTTGAACATCATCATCTGAGGGGTTTTCTTTTTGGACAACTAAACTGCTGGCAGCATTTGCCGCCTGCATAAGTGGTGCTTCATGACACTGCTGTACTTCAGCAGAGAAGGTCTGCAGGCTGCTAACTCTAGATCTACATGTTGAGGTCAGAACCTTATCCATGCAGATCTCAGAACTGTACAGACTCCTTGCTTGATATGGGAAACACTTGCTGCTCCAGTCCTCAAACTGCATTTTGCATCTGCTGCAGAGCTTTGTGAAGAGATCTGTACAGTTCAGAGATCTGCACAGGTTCACTGCTTTATGGAAACCCTTGCTGCTCCAGTTCTCAAATTGCATTTTGCATCTGCTGCAGAGCTTTGTAAAGAGACAAGTCCGAGACACGGCAGAAGAGGTGCCGCCTGACTATGCACCACCAGACTTCACCACAGCTGCATTGCAGCACACCAACGTGAAGCTGACATGGGATGCTGACGATGACACACGCAAGAAGGCCCTGCGGAAGAAGATGACAGAAGACAGCATCAGAGATGATGACTTCAAGGTTAGCTTTGCAGCTGAGCATCCTGTTGCTTCTGCCTCCACTGTTTTATATGATGACAATAAAACGCTTTGCAGCTCATGATGACTAGGTTCGTGCAGGACAAGTATTGTTTCTCCGGAGTAGCCTGTCTTATGCGATCTACAAGGCCTACTAAAGGGACAGTTTTTAGACGTCTGTGTGTCCAAATCATGAGCTCTATCAATTTTGGCATCCACTGGTTTGTCAACACAAGCAAGGACTCTCCACAAACTGCTGTTGAGACACTTCATCTGAATAGGCTGTTGCACAGTCCCACCAGTGGACGTAACCAGCAAGAACAGGATGTGTGCTAGGTCAATCGGCTGCTGCTGCCCCACACCCTTCTACCCCTGTTGTCTAGGGCTGAGACACTGAGAGTCTTCTGGCCTGAAAAGCATACAGCAGGGCTGGACCCAAATTCAATACTTCACCGCATGCATTCAGAGCTGTGCTTGCAGTCTGAACTTAAACCTGTGATGCAGCTGTTTGCTGGAGAGTAATGTGCACAGACATGGTATGGTCTTGCAAAGCCATCAGACTTTTTACAGCAAGCCACATACCTCAGCAATGGGAGCAGCAACATCACAGCATGACGAGCACCACCCTTGCTTATCATCAAGCACCCGGCTGTCCTGATGACATCTGATGATATGGCTAATGCATTTTCCAGTCTTGTAGACTAACATGAACATCCCTATGCTGCCACAGGCATACTTGGCCAGCAGCTCTGAGGAGTCAGCTGGTGAAGAAGACGCAGATGCGCTGAGAGACAGGTACAGGTCGTTGCTGCTGGCCAACACCAAGGGGGAGGATGCCAGGACAGGGGGGGCCAAGGGGCGCACCTGGGGCGGGGCCGCCTCAGGCAGTGACCAGGATTCTGACAGTGAGGCTGCTGGAGACAGTGAAGGTGAAGCAGAGGTATGCATTTCTGCTGACAGAACGCAACGTATTATGCTGTGCAATACACGGAGGTAGTTGGCTGACTGGTTTCCAGTCAGGGGACAAAGGGCTGGGCTTGCTGTCACAGCAGCCATGTTCTAGGCAGACAAATGACACATGCAGTAAGGCTGTTCATCCTGCTGACAAATGAGAGACATCTTGATGACAAATGAGAGACATCCCAATGACACATGAGAGGGACAGAGACATATGCTCTGCTCAGTGTTGACTGATGCTCAGCTGTGTTGAAACTGTCAGGAATCATGGGAAAAATTGCACAGCAGAGGGGCCATGCTCTCACAGTTTATGTATGTAACAGCTACCCCTTCTTGCTTGCTCTCTTGGACCTGAAACCAAGAGCGTGGACAAATAGATAGCATGGCTGCATAAACACATCCTGGCTTCCGCCGCTGACAAAGAAGCGTCAGATGCAGGCAAGGGGCAAGAAGAAGAGGGCAGGGAAGGACATGGACATGGAGGTGACCTTTACCCCGGGGCTGGAGGGGCTGGGGGCCCGCCTGCTGGCCCAGAGGAAGGAAGCCAGTCAGCGCAAGGGAGACACTGTGTGGGAAGCCTACTTGAGAAGGCAGAAGTACGCTCTTGCCCTTGCAGCTGGCCATGCTTCATATGCTGAACCTGTCCAATGCAGACTGATTGCTGTATGCAAAGCTGCAAAGCCAAAGTCCAATGGCTCCAGCAGGGCGTTTTTGCAATGTGTGTATATCCATGCAACGTCTTGTCACAATCATGTCATGCCGAATGCTTCATGACTGGTTTGTTGTGTGGGTACAACAGAGCTCTTTCAGCAACAGCAGACGGCAGTTGCTTGTACTGGACGTTTGCATAGGCATAGACCTGCCAAAACAATGGTTGTTTAGCGAATCATGCAGACCTTTGCTGGCCACACATCAAATACTTGCATGGAACACCTGCACATGCAGATCTCGCCCACATCTTTGCAAACATGCTCTGTTGAGACCTTCATGTGTGCCAATGGCTCCTTCAAGTGTCTGCACAAGGGCAACACAGGCAAAGCTGACACTTTGCAGAGCTGGCATACGCAGCTCTCCTTACATGTGCAGGTCTGGCTCAGTGACTTGCAAGTGTTTATAGTACTAGGGAAGGCTGATAATTTGGTCAATGTGCACTGCAGGGAGAAGAAGCTGGCGGCCAAGGCTCAGGGGCGACGCCATGCCAGCTCAGAGGATGAGTCAGAGGATGAAGCTGGTGAGGAAACAGAAGCAGGGAGCGATGGGGAGCAGGACCCATTCTTCCAACATGAAGACAACCCCTTTGATGACCCCTTCTTCAGGGTATGGCCCTCACCCCTGTTCCATCTCTCTGTACTATTGATCTGTCTGTGCCATTGTACTGGAGAGATGACTGCGTTTTCTATTGTTGTACAGACTGACGTAGACTCAGCTGTTGTCACCATGCCTGTCGATTACAAAGGCTGGTCAAGTCAATGAGCTGCAAAGGATGTCCTGCTGTGAATGCATGCTTCAGCAATGCAAGCTGTCCAATGACTGTGCGTACCTGGGCAGGCAGGTGATGACACATCAGTGGATGCATGGGTGAGGACATCAAATTGACTGTGATGGTGTGCATACAGGACACCGAAGGTGGTTCTGAAGCACCTCCAGCTGATGCCAAAAAAGGCAAGGTTTCCCAAAAGGCAGCTGGCAAAGCTGCTGGCAAAGCAGCTGGCAAAGCAGCTACAGGTGCAGCTGCCTCCAAGGCTGAGAAGGCAGCTGAGCAGCAGCGACAGGCGCAGCTGGAGTTACTCATGATGGATGACAGTGCTCTTCAGGATGTTGCACGGATTGGTGAGCTCAGTCTGCTGTTGCTTGTTTGTACAAGCCTGTCCCAGCTGCTGTGAGGCTGTATGTGACAAGTGTCAAGCTACAATGGCTGTAATTATGAACTGCAGTGAAGCACAGCAAGCATTGTCAATTGTCAGCTGCCATGCCCAGAGGTGCTCTGCACAAGCGGCTGTTGCATGTTTACATAGCTTGAGGACATATTCCAGGGGCAAGTGTGACTAAAAGTGTAGCAGATCCCTGCGGCATGGTGTTGTAGTTCATGCAGTTCACTTTGCACAAAGTGGTCCAGATGATTCCAGCTTGCTTGTGTGCATTTTGAGTATAGGTGGTGATCTGGCACCACCGGTTCAAGAAGCAGATGAGCAGATAGGCAAGAAGGGTAAGCTGAAGGTGTCTCGCAAGGAGCGCCTGCAGAAGAAGCGAGACCAGAAGCGCGCTGAAAGGCAGGCTGGCAGTGATGACGAAGATGTAAATCAGGGTGAGTGTGAGCCAAGAGCTGGTGCATATCACTGCAGCTTGTGAAGCACAGTGGCACTGGCATGTGTACCCCTTCTTGTACTAAATCAGGGTGAATGTAAGCCGACAGCTGGTTCCTTTTGCTGCGTCTCACAGTGAAGCACAGTGGAATTCATACCCCTGCTGTACTCACATCCTTGCAGAGGGATATATGCAGCAGATGCAGGTATGAGACAAAGCAGTCTGTTGTTAGCCCCCCATGATGGATCCTCCCATGCAATGCTTATGGAGCCTGTAGTGTAGTGTCAAAAGACACAAGGCTCAACACCAGGCAATGTGGATCTCTGTCACTGTTACAGTCTACAAATTGGTAACTAAATGTGCGTGTTCACTTGCTGCAGGCAAGGGTTTCCAGCCAGACCTAAAAGACCCCCGCTTCAAGTCCCTCTTCACATCAGCAGATTATGCGCTCGATCCTACAGACCCTCGCTTTCAACAGATTGATGGCTCTGAAAGCATTGCTCAGGAGGTGGCGACGCAGCGAAAGCACCAGGTAGCACATGAGCCTGCTGTTGTGAAAGCTGCGCAGTCTTCTGGTCACCTTACACAAGAGGCTAAGACCCGTACTTCCAACAAGCATGATAGCGGTCCAGTGGCAGATGATTCTGCACAGCTCAAGTCTATGATTGCTTCGCTGAAACGCAAGTCGAGTCAAGCAGCAAGCAAAGTGGCAAGTGGCGCTTCAAAAAGCAGTGATGCTAGGTTGAAGAAAGCAAAGAAAATGCAGCGAGTTGCCTGAAGTCATGTACACGTTCATTCATTGATATTGCTTGACTTGTTGTCAAGTCAAGCCAAGTGTTTTGTTAAAGCAGGCATAGATCCCTTCAATTCGTTGCGCGACAAGCAGTAGCTCTTCCATGACATAGGTTGATGACATCTTCCGTCATTTGTGGCTATCAGCCCACACAACCTGAAAGGTCAGG
>JAABUK010009088.1_pt1 | contig 13703 bp, 17 predicted proteins | sample 5559141 | NCBI WGS metagenome assembly JAABUK01 (sample SAMN10711869, study PRJNA513367) | rock metagenome | isolation source: Antarctica rocks | place: Antarctica: Victoria Land, Pudding Butte nord | collected 2016-01-03
ACACACACACACACACACACACACACACACACACACACACACACACACACACACACATGTGTGTGCTCTCACGTTGGCTACTGTCTCCTTAGTGTTGCTGTTGATTGTTGCATCATGCAATATTGCCATATCAATTGTGGTGATATGCTTATGAGGTAATATTGCCCAGCGAATTTAACGCAAACACCCCTTTGCGACTTTGTCACATCCTAAGCTGCCAACCCAACGGCGCAGATTCTGCGGTGATTCACACGCCCATCAGCGAGCGCAGCATGGCATTGGCAGGTCGAGTTGGTCGGCACATGGCCGGCAGACTGATGGGTGCACCGATGCAGACATGCAAGTCACTCACGACCCAGTCTCTCCCCGACCTACCGTATGACTACAGCGCGCTAGAACCCGTCATCAGCGCTGAGATCATGAAGCTGCATCACGGCAAGCATCACAACACATACATCACCACCTTGAACCAGTCTTACGAGAAATATGCAGATGCGGAAGCTAAGGGAGACGTTGCAAAAATGATCGAGCTGCAGCAGGCTATCAAATTCAACGGAGGAGGTATGCAGTAGTGGCTGTTGGCTTACCCAGTCTTCAGGACCATGGCTAGATGTTGGTGACTGATCATACTACTGCATGCATACCAGGTCATGTCAACCATAGCATATTCTGGCAAAACCTGACTCCACCAAAGGTAACAACGGATGTAGGCTTGTGAGAATTTTTCTGCCATCTTTGGCACAGTGATCATTCATTTGTCACGCTACAGGACTTTGAGCCTCCTTCAGGAGATATCAAAAGCGCTATTGAAAAAGACTTTGGCTCAGTTGAGGAGCTTTCCAAGAAGTTCAATGCCAAGGCTGCAACAGTGCAGGTCTAGTGAAACCATTTTTTTGAGTTCTTGAAGACCGTTCTGTTGAGTTGATTGATTGAACATTATTGGCAGGGTTCCGGCTGGGGCTGGCTAGGATTCAGCCCAGAGCTGAAGCGACTTATCATAACAACCACTGCCAATCAAGATCCTCTTTCCACTCAGGTACTTGGCTGCTGGTTCATTTTAAATTGAACACGTGAGTGTCCAATGGATGCAACTGCATGTCTTGGCATGTGTGATCATTTTAAGGCTGCAGGTCATTGACGTACATGACCATTTGCAGGGACTTGTACCATTGCTTGGTGTGGACATGTGGGAGCATGCGTACTACTTGCAATACAACAATGTAAAGGCAGACTATCTGAAGGAGATCTGGAAGATTGTCAACTGGAAGGATGTTGGAGCTAGGTACAGCAAGGCACAATGAGGCTTCAATCAGATGCAGATTCCTGTCAGCATAGACAGCAGGCTAGGTCCAAGCTAGTCACAGCCAATTGCTCCCTACATAATCCTTGCAACACTGCATCAAGTGTCATGCAATGTACTGACAGATGCGCGTTGAGCACGACACTGTTGGTTTCTAACAGTGCTGTGATACGTCCTCTTGGTCAATGTGGTCACAATTGTTCATGGCCACGTCTAAATCAGTCTTTTAAATTGTACTTTTATAAATTGTGAGCTGCAGCCTTTAAGGCAAAGCAAGTTATGCATGCACAAGGCTTGCGTGTGCACTGGACTCAATGTTGATCAGAACAGCCTTCGCCAAGTCACAGATTGACACAAGACAGTTCGCTAAGTCACAGATTGAATACGACAGTGTAAGACGCCCTCTTAAGACCACATCAACCTGTGCAGCTCGAACCAACAGCTGCATGACCCTCATGACTGCAAAATTTTGCTTCACTAACCTGCAACATTTGTAAGTAGATGCTGCAGACATTGAACTGCTCTTGTAAATTCTCAGTGCTGAACAACAAAAAAACCGTTCAAGGTACATCAATTACTCAGGGGTATGCTGTTTCAGCCATCTCAGCCCTGGGCGGTCGACTGCAGAACAGCACCCGTGCAAGTGGGCTGCCTGTCTCTGCCACCTCTGATCCAGTCTTCAACTGTAGGCTACCACCTTCGTCAACTACATAGTACTCTGACTCCTTGACCTCTGGGATTGCTCTGTCCAGCAGCAGTAGACCCTCCCCTTGCAACCTTTTCTTGTCCTCCTTTTTCTGCAGACAACAAACAGCTCATCCTGACTTATGCATGTAAGCATGTCACGTTTCTGAGCACTGCAGACAACAAAGTTTTGCTGCGTTCTCACGATGCAAAGCAGGTGAATGTGGCGCAAGCTCACTTGGGAACGAGCACGTGATTACAGAGGTTCATACTTCAACCTGACATCATACTCACAATGCAGCATTTCCCCGCTCTGATGGGCATGCATCATGGTGGTGCCAGACAGGCAAAACTACCTTTGTCTGTTGCAGCAGCACGTCCAGCTTGGAACAATCATCAATGCTGAATGCAACAGGTTGCGCAGCCGCCATGACAGCGCTCCAAGCCGGCATCATCACCCACTGCTGCTGTCCCTGAGTCTCAAACATGCTGAAAGAGCCCTGCTGCCTGACAGAGGGTGCTTGCTGAATAGCAGCTGCAGAAGCAGTCGCCCAGTTGCCTACAACAGCAACTGCACGGAAGGCCATCTCCTCATGGGTTAGGCGAAGGATGGCCAGCTGTGCAGGGTCAGCTGAAGCAGCTGAAGGGGCAGCCTCCTCTTCTATAAAGGCTCTCTGCAGCACAATGGCAGTGTCTCAGCGCAGTAACATGGGGTCAAGGTGATTGTGCAGTACCATGATCACTGGGCAGGAGGTGGTTGGCACAAACATGCAGACAGCATTTGCCTGGATCTGCAGTCACAAGACTGTCACCCCTTCAAGCAGTAGACTGACTGGCATACATCATATTGGCAGACATGACGTGGTAGGACTGACCAAGGTGGCTTTTGCTCTTTCGGTCTCAGCAACTGCCAAACCCCGGTCAATGAAGTCACGTATCTCATGCTTTCGGCGTGTCTCTCCTGCCTGCATGCAACAGGAATGATATGGAACTCCTGGTATTTGTCAGCGAGCGCAAAGTGTGCTCACTGCTCAATGGCATCACACGATGATATGATGGTGAACCCTCAGGCTGAAGCAGCAGCATGATGCAACAAGGCGTATGCATCACAGCATAAACTGTAGCTCACTGCAGGGTCCACCTCAACTCTGCCCGACTATGTGACTGCAAGCGTGCGCTGTGCAAAGGCATATGCTTGGGCAAAGGGCTTGCGATGCACAACTCAGGCTTTCAAAATAAGCAGCTGCCACAGCTTGGTTCATCCACAGGCAAGACCTGTTTGGTAGAGCTTGCAACACGTACAAACAGCTGGTGCCTGACTATTTGTGTGACAATGCATTTGTGTCCCTTGGCCTTGTTGTTGGCACACAAGCTTGCTGCAAGGACTCACATCTCGGTAGTATTTGAATGCCAAGGCATCTGCTGGGGTGTAAGCAAAGCCTTGCTTGACACCATTGCGCCGCTCATGCTCCTTGAACGCCTTGATCACCACTTCTGAATCCTGCATGTTGCAGTCATACTCACAGAAGTGCGTCAAGAGGACCAAGACCAGTAGGAGATAGAATACGGACACAAGCACACAACATGACCAAAGGCAAGCTGAGTTGCACCTTATCATGTCCAAGGCACAGCTTGTGAAAGACCTACCGTCGTATTCAGATCTTGATCTGCAATATACTCTGCTACGGGCCCCCTGGCAGTGACCGCTAGTATGCGCATGGGGTACAGCTTGTACTCGCTGTCCTCAGGGTTGAAGTATTTCAACTTTTCTTGTGGGAAATTGGCCTGCTCTTTCAGAGAGTCATACACCTGCCCAGCTATTGTCCATATACTCTGCAAAGCTCGTTCGAGGCCTGTCTCGGCCTCGATGTTCAACCAATCAAATCCAGCACGCTGCAGCGCAGGCAAGGCTCTGGCTAGCTCATGCCAGTATCCTGCACCTGTCTTCAGTTTTGCTAAAAGCTTTTGAGGATCTTCTGCCACGGGCTGCTTTGCGTCAAGGCTGTCCATGAAGCCTGGAGGGGGCCTGAAATTGTTGACCGGGGTGTTGCCGAGTTGAGGCATTTTTCCAGCGCCTCCTTTGCCAGGGAGAATAAGCCCGCTGCTGGAGCCTGATCTGCCGGGCGGTTGCTGTCTTTGGTTGTTAGCTCCCTGGCTGCCAGGCATAATCACACGTGACGAGCCCGAGTCTGCGGACCCGTTCCCGTAGGCATTGGCGTTCGTACGGAACAGTTTGCGACCACAGTCTGCGGTCGTATGCTTACTGCGACTCAGGCATGTAAAAGCCCGACGATTAGAGGATGGCAATTGCGTATGCAAGCACGCGCTCTTGCTTACAGACATCATGTGGCAGTTCTGAAAGACTTTGGTTGTCTTGCTGCAGCAGCAGTGCTTGCTGCTTTGCGACTGTCGACAGCTGCACGAGATGAGTAAAGCAAGAAGAAGAACACAAGACGCCTCAGCGTTGGCAGCCCCATGTTCTTAGTGGTATGAATCCGATGACCAATTCCCGAAACTGCCGCCCCATCTGGCCCTCAAAATTTGCTTGCACCGAAATGTCAGCCATATGTATGATCACTACTGCTTACACACGTGTGCATAGCACATTTGAACAAAACGTATGTGTGTACGTACATGTGTATACATGCATGTGTGAAAATTAATTCCAATGTGTTGCTTCTCGACATCTGCAATGCAACTTGATGGCATACACACAGGAGATCTGTAATTGCGAGCAGATGCCTTGCGAATTGACACCGCATGTAGCCACTGTACGTTAGGTTGTCTGATAGAAACACGCCTCTGCACAACGTCAATTAGCCTGCACCTGCCCACTAATTGAAGACAAGCAAAGCTTTCCTTGCACCCATTGGTCTGATCACCAGGCCTCAACCGATATTCATCAACATGCCTTCATCAATTTACATGAGCATTTGCTTACCATCGAGCTCGAACCTGACACAGTGAGTTCATTGTGTATGTGAGTGCTGCCTTTCCACCTGAACAAGGAAGGGTTGTCACTCTTCAGCAAGAGGCTATGCATACAACATCATTGACATAGCAGCTGTCAGCTGGAATCTGTACACCCCAACATCACCACACACAAGCCTCCTGATGGGCCCTTTGATGCAGCTAACCATGCGCTCTTTTCAAGGTAAAATGAAACTTCACAAAGTTTTGCTGTCTCACAGTTTCAGACCAAGATGTTTTTTTAGTATCTGCTTTCCTCCTGAGGGTATGTAGTTACCATGGCAAGGCAGGATTGAATCCCATTGAAGCTGGTTTACAAGTCGATCAGTTGCCCCTTGATAAGCTCCTGCACAGCACAAGATGTCACACACTTGCATAGCAGACAAGATGGGCGTCAGCTTCACTGCTGTTCACAACCTACATGCAGCTGCTCACATACTGCCAAACAGAAGCAAGCAGAGTCAAAGTCAAATAGAGCCATGGCTGGTGTGATCAGCTTTTGCGCACACATAGTGGGTGGGTGGGTGGAGGGTGGGAGGGGATGACAGTTACCTTTGTCTTTGATCATGAAGTTTTTGTAGAATGGCAGGTACACTCGGTCCATGCCAAACTTCCAAGCTTGTGTGCCCTTTGGAGTGCCGAAGCCAGGGTAGTTCCAGATCAAGTCTGTAGCGATCAACGTGCCGCTTGGCTTGTGCACAAACACCACCTGCATGCCATGGTAGAATGCCCTTGCATGCTAGATAAGACCCAACGTCATCTTCAAACATCCTTGCACTTGAGCAAGACAAATGAAATCAATTTCTGCAGCCGTGAGCAACCACAGAACTATATGGCCACATTTTGCTGCGCGTTCAGCTGGCATGCACCAAGGTGGTTTGTTGTTGCAGCATACGACAGCCCAGCTTTGTACAAACAACTTGCACTGTCAGCTACAGCACTTGGGGCATTGCCAATGATGCCACAAGCAGCCGCCGAAGATAAGCACACAAAACTGGAAGCAGGTGTTGAGGGCCACTCAAGCTTGGAACACTGAGTGCATGGCACCAATGGCAGGGCTGACACGCAACAGGGTTGGATTTTAACGCTTTTAGCTGGTCCATACTTTGGCATACTCAAGCAAGCCTACAAGTGGGCACAAGACAAGACAGCAAGAGTGGGCACTGTGGCCTTAACGGGTCTGTTGCTGCCCACCTCATTGAAGAATGGGAAGTTGAGAAGGGGAACAGCTTCATAGCTCAGGAAGGTGGGCTCAATTTCTGCTAGCCACTCTGGTGGTGCCTTGTTGCCCTCCCCAACTTCCTGTACTTCCACCTTATCTGCTGTCACATGGTGTACCATGTGAATCTGATGCATTCAATGTATGATGACTGGCATTTTCACTTGCTGGTAGTGCCAAATGCCAACGCTGGGTACAGTAAGCATCAAGACCCTACAAGAACCAGCTGACACATGATCAAATCAACCCAATATGTGTTACGTGGCAGCAAAACAAGTATCTGCACAGAACCTTGTCAGGAATGCCTTTTTTGTCTGCAAACACAGCACAACAAGCTGGATTGTTTTCATGCATCCAATGCTGCACTATGTGTCACCATCAGTTTTCCCTGCATAAAGCATGGGACTGGTGTGGGCTGACCTGACTGTACTTGATGTCAGGATACTTCTTCAGGCCACCTGGGCACACATAAGCTTTGGCACTGGGGTACGCATCTATCCACTGCACACCACACAAGCTGCAAATGAGAGAGTAAAATTGCTGCGGCTGCTCCAAGGCTTGCTTGCAGTACTCGTGTGCGTGCTGTGTTGTGGTAGTGTGGAATGAACGTCCTTTGACTGATTGATCTTGTGCCTGATTACATGGTCAAGGTGGGAAACCTGGAGTGCTAGCAGGAAACGGAGGCAAGGCTTGATGTGACAGCAGCGCTTGCATCTCCCATCAAATCTCTCTCACATGGAAGCCCAATTTGGCAGCCAATGCCCTCAGCCTCAGGCTTTTGTTTTACCAATGCTGAAAGGCGTTGTCTGTTCTTTCCGAGTTCTTTTAATAAACAGTGGTCAACTCAGATTACTCTGAAGCTGACATGCAGGAAAGTGCAGAAGCTTATGCTGCACGGTTGCTGCCACTGTGGCAGTCAGTTAGACCAGGAGTCACCTGCTGAGCAAACTTGTTGTGCTCAAAATTTGGGGTGACAATGTGCTTGACAGGTCCAAGAGCGTCCATGGCTGCTTTGAGCTCTGGATCGAGCTTGACAGGGCTGTGCACCCATAGGCTTCCGTCTGATAGCTTCACAACAGCTCCGCGACCATTGACATCAATGCCAAGCCATGCAAAGGGTCTTTCTGCTCCCCAAACATGGTCTGAGTGCTGAGTCAAGACTCGACCTGCATCAGTCGTATCTTGTGCTCAGATGCAGGTGCCTTGAGACAAGCATATGCAAGTATGCAAGTGACGTGCGATGCCTTTTAGACACTGGCAGGATAGCTCTGCCAGGTTGATATGCGGATACCTTCTTTGTTAGTGAAGGTGCTGAACTTCTCATCTCTAATTAAAGCTTGTTGTAAGCTTGCAGAAGCCGCCATGTGAACCTGTCAAATCGGAACATTTGACTCTAAACATGCCTTTGAAGCAACATTGCATCGTTTCCGCAACTTTGCAGTGCGAACGCTTTGATCACCATTTTTGAGGTTGCTTACCGAGCGTCGCGTGGTGACGGGTTTGGGAAACAACCCACCAGAGCGGTCTAAATGACAAGTGCTGAAGGCTCGAGAATACTGCCACGGAAAGGCGCTTGACCGACACGGATCAACGAGGTTTGGTGCTGTAGGTGCTAGGGCCGTCATGTGCCCGAAGGAGGTTGCCACTCCGATATTGCTACTGCGCAAGTCTGTCGATTTTGTACCGCAACGACGCAGTGCGCTTTTGCCCTGTGCAGCAAGGCACTGCTGTCGCTGTGCCAGTCTGTTCTTGGGCTGGCCACAAATCTGACGCTCACGTGGGTTCACTAACTATTCACGTGGAACATACTAACCCATGCCATTCTTGGTCATGTCAGTAACAAGCGTCAAAACAACATGTCGGCAAGTCCGACCCGCACCCCATTTATACATTCAGTTGCTTCTCGGTGTGCTTTTGTGGTTGTGCAAGCTACGGCATTCAATCTGCTGCCAGCTGGTAAACACGATCTTGGCTGCTTACTATGGCGCACAACTTGACCTCGACACAGCTTAACAAGCTGCGCCTTGCTCATACACAGTATTCCAAAGCCCCGGAGTTCAACCCATCTTATGGTACGGCTGGGTTCAGGTCGGTGGCTGAGCGTTTACCCTCCACGGTGTATAGGTATGACAAGTCTCGCCCGTCCCTGCTCGTCACGCTGCGGACAGCCTTGAACAATCTTGCACGCTTGAGTAGATGCACATGCGACTTGCTTTTCCGGCGCTTTTTCGGGTCACCTTACGTGTACCGAAGGGATAATGAGTTCCTCCTATGATCCGGCGTGACACTCTTAGGTGCGGTTTGCTCATGGCAGCGCGGTCAATGGCTGTTGGTGCCACCACTGGCCTGGTGGTAACAGCATCACACAATCCAGCTCAGGACAATGGTGTAAAGCTTGTTGAGCCTTCAGGGTACATGCTGCAGCAGACTTGGGAGGTATGCTGGGCTATGCGCACATGCATGCCATGGTCAACACCAATGCAGAGATTGCCCTGTTGACACGCTGCAAGTTCCTATTTCAGGCACATGCAAACAGGCTGGCTCAATGTGATGATGACGCCAGCTTACAGTCATGCCTTCAAGACATGTTCACCTCCGAAGCTATTGCAGCAGGTTGGTGCACCATTGCATGCCATTGCTTGCCATGATCCTTGAGCCTGATACATGATCTCCAGATAGGTGCAGTAGCAGTGCAGCTCTCAAAAGTCTGCACTATAGATGGGCATCAGCAGTCAGAACATACTTCACATGCCTACTATTATTAACTCCTACAACAATCACTGCATGCTACTCTGCCTTGATGTACTGTGCTGACTATCAGAAGCTAACCGCTGCTCTGACATTGAATGCTGTTTTGTTGTCTTGTGCTTCTGTCTGTGGTCTGCCATGTATTCCTGCATCACCACGCACCATTGCCTGAGGCCAGATTCCTCCTTTTGCAGCAGACATGGTACACAACAAGGGTACGTTACCTGCACAAGTGTGTCCTGTGAAGCATAGGTGCATGACTCTAGCATGTTTGATCCTCAACATCCTGGCAAGAATAATTAGCTGGAGCGCCTGTAATGTATTATGGTGATTATTATCCAGACAGCTGCTGGCCACCTGGCACTTTGTCTTTGTCCAATAGCATGCAGCAATTGCAGGTGCACCTGCAAGAGTGTTACTGGCCTGTGACAGCAGGCCTAGCAGCCCTGCATTGCTGGCAGCAGCAGCAGCAGGGGTTCAGGCTCTAGGAGGAGTAGCAGTTGACTGTGGGTTACTGACCACACCGCAGTTGCATTGGCAGCTGCGGAGGCTGAATCAGGGCCTGCCCTGGGTTCTGGAGGACTATTTCACTACAATGGCAGGGGCATATCAGCAGTTGGTGGCTGGTACACAGCCTTTGGGTCAGGTCAGTCTCACCTCTCCCTGCATTGACCACGTTGTTGCTCTTCAGTCCTCAGTTTTCGTTCTTTCATTGTGAGGTGTTGCGCTGCACAGTATGTGTATGTGCTAGTTCTAGACAATCACGTAGCTTGTCAGCAAGAAGGAATGTCATATTTGGAATACGTGAGCTGCAGCATTGGCGTGCTTGAAGCAACATACTCAAACCGTTCATCAGCGTGTCGACATGACAAGTATAGCAACCAGGCACATGTTGCATCTTCATTTGCTGGTGCTAGGCTTTCTCCTTCAGGCCCATCGATATCGTTCAATAGCCCTGGGGCTCAGTACAATGCCCTAATCCCATGGAGAGCATTGCCTCTCGTGCACAAGGACACCTACTTTCCACAAACATCACTGTTATTCACATTCATCATGGCTTTGCATGTTGCTACTGTCCTGCACAGTACTCTCACCTCTGCAACTGCAAGGAATGAGGACCAACTTTGAACCAACTTTGATGTAGGGTCTGATAGTGGACTGCGCAAATGGCATTGGAGCAAGGCATCTGCAGACTCTGACTCAGCACCTCAGCAGTCAGGCTTTGTCATGAATGCCAAGTGCACAGGTGATGGTATACTAAACAGCGGTTGTGGGGCAGATTTCATTCAGAAGGAACGCCAAACGCCCCACACTTTTGACCAAGTGCCTCAAGGCAGCAGGTATGGTTTCTGTCTCATTGCTTTGCTTTGGGATCCTAAAACCCTCTCACATTGTAATCCTTCAGACCACTTACATCACGAATTTCCTCCACGAGAATCTGCAAGGCTGCATCTAGCTCTGACAAAGTATATCTGCTAAGCAATCTGCCTGATGAGCCTGCTCATGGCATGTTCAGCCCCACAATGTCAGCAAACGTTTCTGTATTTTGGTATGGATGATGGCAGATTTCCCACATTGGTGTCATTCCAAACTCTTCCACACAATGGCAGATTTCCTGCACTGCTGTCATTCCAGAATGTTGCGTCACACTACCAGCAGACTGTCCGTCTGAGTGTCCGTCTGAGTGCAGGTGTGCCAGCCTAGATGGGGATGCTGACCGGCTGGTGTACTTCACGCAGCAGGACGCCACCTTCCACCTGTTTGATGGAGACAAGATTGCTGTGCTGGCTGCCCTCTTGGTGCGCGACATCCTGAACGACCTGCACCTTCCAGCAGAGTCCATCAAGGTAAAGCTTGTCTTGTCTCAGCTTTCTTCTTGGACGTGGTCCAGGCTGAGTTTGTGCATGGCATTGTCAAATCCATGGTCTCTTGCCAAGCCAGAAGCGACTGTATCAACCGTGACAAGTGTAATGCTGGAAGCCTCTCCTCTCCTGCAACGTTTTCACGTGGCCAGAATTCTTCTTGTATCTGTTCCACATCTCACCTCATGCTGACATGTATTCACCATTGCGGACGCAATTCCAGGCTTGCTTGACTGCAACCCTCATGTCTACTTGTGACGCTTGCCGCATGTACGGTACGGCTTATCCAACAGTGAAAAGCGCCAGCAACTGTCCTGCTGAGGTTTCTGTTCACATGCTTCACTGCTTTGGGCCGTGATCTCCTTTACAACTTTGGAGCTGGGGATCATGATCTCCTTTGTGACTTGGAAGTTGGCTTGTCCGAGATGTCATTGCTCTTTTCAACCCCAAAGTGTCTACTTTTGTTCAGAAACGTCATCCCTACACTGGAAATCTAAATTCAGAGATGTCTGGGGACAATAAAAACACGTTTCTACATTGTAGAGATGTTTTAAGTTCACAAGTACTTGTGTTGGCAGGTGGGCATAGTGCAGACAGCATATGCCAATGGGGCATCCACAGCCTTCATGCGCAACAATCTGGGCATCGAGGTAGCTGTCACACCCACAGGCGTCAAGTACCTGCATGAGGAGGCTGTCAAGTTTGACATTGGAATCTACTTTGAGGCCAATGGACATGGCACTGTGCTGTTCAGTGACTCACTGCTGAACAGGCTGCATGAGGTAAGGTGTTGTGGCTTGGTGCAAGCATGACTGCTGCATGGAATACAATGTGAGTGCAGTGGCGCAGCAATGCTTGTACGCACAGCCTCAACGTCGTGTTTGCATCTTTGTTTGTGGGTGCTGCTATCATAGCTATATACCTATGTTGCCTGGCTGATGCATGCTGCTTGCATGTTGACACGAATTGACATTTTCAGTTCAAAGACATGAAGCCTGGACATAAAGGTGTAATTCAGGTGTGAGCAAGTCACTGATGAGTGAGTAAAGTATGTTGTTGCTGTAGATACAAGGCCAGAGTAAGGCAGCAAGAGACCTTATAGCCCTGAGTCAGCTCATCAATCAGGTGTGTATCTGCTACACAACCCTCTTCTGTACCAAACCTTGCCCTGGGCTCCAAATCAAATGCTTTTGGAGAGAATTGCAGTCATGCACTCCTACCTTTGCTGCCTAATCTGGTGTTTTGCCTACAAGCATGATGCGACAATGCACATCACCAGCAGACTATCATGTTTTCTGAATGACAGCAGCTGATATTGCCCATTGGCTTACGCAATGCCTTGCAATAGCTTTGTATGCTATATCGTTACATACTATTTTCAATGACCGTGACGCATGTCACAGGCTTGTTTCTGCTTGTGTAAAGAACGTAATAGCTGTATCAATGCTCTGACACACTAATCAACCCAAGGAAGTCATGAGTCAGGTGACATGCGTCGTGACCAAAACCACTGCCCCATGTCTTGTCTGTCCACCACTGGAGGTCACTTGGGGATGCCCACAGGCAGTCGGGGATGCCCTTTCAGGGGTGTTGATGGTGGAAGCTGCCCTTCGGCGGCGGCAGTGGGGCCTTGAACAGTGGGGACAGCTGTACCAGGACCTGCCCAGTAGGCAGAGCAAGGTGCTGGTGGCCGACCGTGGTGTGATCAGCACCATCAATGCTGAGACACAGGTGGCAGCTCCTGCTGGCCTGCAGGCCCTCATTGACCAGGCAGTTGCAGGTAATGTTTTTTCCCCCATTTTATACCTTACAGTCTGGGGTGTGGAGCCAGCTGTGAGTTGAAGAATGTCATCTGTCTAGTCAATGGCTTTGATCAGCACAGACATGGCTGAGACAGCATATGACTTTACAGTGATGCAGTTCAGTGGATTTGCTGAGCAAATTGCTGCATGGACTGGAAGGTATCTTTGTGCATCGTAGAGGCGTTTGATCTTACGCTGGATACAGGCATTTACACTATATGCGTGTGACTGAAGTTGTGTGCATGAAGAGTAACATACGCTTGCGCCTGCTTGTACAAAACTTTCAGGAGCAGTGTCTCACAATGTGTGCAGTTTCCTTTCTGCGAGCATGTGTGCAAGCTATCGTTGCGCTGTGAGCGCATGTACAGGTGTCACGATTGCTATAGGCCAAAGCTTGTGTGCAGAAGAGGAGGGCACAGCTGTTCATGTGTGTGTGCAGGAATTCCAGCTGGGCGAGCCTTTGTGCGGCCTAGTGGGACTGAGGACGTGGTGAGGGTGTATGCTGAAGCCACAACTCAGGAGGCAGCAGACAAACTGGCACTTGATGTTGCCAGGCAGGTCCATAAAGTGGCTGGGGGTGTGGGAGAGCAGCCTTCAAGCTAGCATTTGACGTGTGTGTTGAGTTGCATGCTTTCATTGGTTGTGGAGTCAGTGTATAATGCTAGCAACAACAGTGTATGATTCACAAAACACAGAAGTCAGAGTCCTTGTTGTGGGAACTGGCACATACCATGCTTGCGAGATCTGACAAGAAAGCTTGTCACAACAGCAGAGCATCAGAAATGAGATGGCTGCTTGAGACGGCTGTTATAGCTAGCAGGTGACTGGGTATTTGTTGAAGTGTTCACTCTGCTTGACATTCTGAAGACCTGCAGACAGCAAAGCTGCCAACAAAAATTCACAGATTGCATCTGACATTCTACAAAATGTCTAATCTGGCTAGCTTCCAAAGTAAAATTCTGTAGGCCATCTGATAATATACAATTCAGATACTTCCTAACCAATTCTCGCTGATCTGTAAAGCTGTTGATCCAGTGCTTGCTGCTAAAACATCTCACTCAATATATGGCTGAGCTCTGGAGGCTCTGATGTCCTTGAGCAGCATGCTCACTAAGAAA
>JAABUK010009089.1_pt1 | contig 13703 bp, 17 predicted proteins | sample 5559141 | NCBI WGS metagenome assembly JAABUK01 (sample SAMN10711869, study PRJNA513367) | rock metagenome | isolation source: Antarctica rocks | place: Antarctica: Victoria Land, Pudding Butte nord | collected 2016-01-03
GCAATCTGCTTTGCCTCGGCGCAGCCAAAGGAGCAGGTAAGCAGAGATGTGGATTGTCTTTGTCTTTGTCTGCCGTCTAAGCCAAAGTCAAAAAGATGAACAGCAACCACTCTGGCAATTTATCTGCACCTGCAAGTGATTGCACTGAAAACAGGGGCTTGCTGGTTGTACAGGCTTTGCTTCAGGTGACAGCAAAGCTTTGTCAACAAGCAAACTCCTTATTTTTCTGTGAAAATGCTTTGGCTAACAGCACACTGCTTTGACTCACAAACTGGATACTACAAAAAGAAGCTGGCCTGTTTTCACCGACAGCACTGCCCTCTTGAGACCTGCTTGCTTATGGCTTTTGCTTTTGTAAGTTTGCTGCACAATAGCGAACTTGCCCTCCTGCTGACAACAGATTTCCTAGGTCAACGCACAGTCAGGGTCAAAGCTCTGCAGATAGCGCGACGGACGATATCTGCCGCATTGATCGCACCCGCACACAAGTTCGATGGTGAACTAGGCCTATCTGGCCGTACCGCCAGTCAGGTTGAGCTGTCGTCGCACACGGACCGTTCTGCTAAGCAAGGACCGGTTTTGGATACAACTGTACAATGGCATCACGTGACCCTTTACAAGAAAGCTAGGGTTTGCTCTTTCAAACACAAACGAAAACAGCCCATTTGATGGTTAACAACTTCGTGCAAAGGTGACGTAAAAGTCCGGCGCTGCGATCGTGACGGCTGGATCGCAAAGTGTCATTTTGCAAGAGAGCTTAAGTGTTGTTGGTGAGTACTCAGGCATGACGGTGAAGCCTTTTCAACACAGCGGTAACAACCAGTCCCCCCTCAGCGTTTTAGACATTCTGTCAATAGATTCGCCTGAGACCGTGGTCAAGCAACGCCCCTCGTTGTCAAAGCTTCCACCAAAGAGCGGCCTGCCACTCAATGCTAGCTGTCAGCGTTTCTCGACAGACAGTCGCGGCTCAGTTGAAGGGATCAAACCGGTGCTGACTGCTTGCCCGACCTCGCCTACGAGGCCAAAGCCTCACGGAAGAATAAGGGTACCATCGAGCCTGCTGAGCCGCAGCAGTTCTCTCACTGACAACAAGGTATGTCAGCGAGAATTTTTCTTGTGTGCTGAAAAAAACACGCAGCAGCCTCCATGCCAATCCTTCACCTCCAGGTCCTGGTGGCCACAAAGCTGCAGAGGACTCCAAGCCTAGCATGCCCAGATCTCTTCATGTTTGAGGATCACTTTGTCTTTGAGGGCTTGATAGGCAAATCACCACACAGTGAGGTGACATAAGGAGCTCACAACTAAAAGATGTTCTCTTTGCAAAGCACTGAATTTATAAATGAAGCTCACGATACTTTGTTACTGCAGGTCTTCCGAGTGCGCCACAAGCGTACTCATGATTGTTTTGCCATCAAGAAGTCAACCAGAAAGTTCAGCTCTAAGGCTCACCGGCAAAGGTAGCAAATGCATCTGATGCTACCAGTCCAACCCATTCCAACCCAACAGACCTAACTGCTTCATGGTTTGCACACTACGGCATGTCATCATTGACAGGTTGTGACGATCACAGGTGCCTGCATGAGATCATGGCAGTGGCTTCTTTGCCTGCTCACGAGAACATTGTCGAGCAGTATAGGGCATGGCAGCAGGGGGGACATTTCAATATCCAGATGGAGCTTTGCGAGGGTGGTAGCCTAGCTCAGTTGCTTTTCGAGGTACGTGACTTGAGTTTCCAATGCCAGATCAAAGCAGTGATGCTTCAGCTGCAGAGCTGACTCAATGTCAGTGTACGCAAGAGCCGCTTTGCATGGAGGCTTTGCCAGATTGCAGGCTGTTGCGGTCATGAATCTTGCTTGGTCCTGATTTACTGATCTGGCAGATGGGAGCTGCCAGATGTCGCCAAGGCTGAATGTCACACCCTGTTGTTGTTTGCAGTTGGAGAAAGCAAATGAGTTGCTATCAGAGGAGGAGGTATGGTATGTGTTGTCTGAGATGGCACAGGTGAAGTTCTTTCTCAGAGCATCATTTCAGTGTGCATGTGTATGCGCTGTCCCCCAGCAGTGTCTTTTATCTATGCATTATCTGCCTGTTTGGCGATCAAATGCCTGCTCCCTAGTACTTGCATATGACTTGGCACTGCCTGCAGGGACTCCACTTTCTACACGCAAATGGAGTCTTGCATCTTGATGTGAAGCCAGACAACATATATCGTGATGCCGATGGCACTCTGAAGCTTGGGGACTTTGGGCTTGCAGTGTTGAGGCATCAGTGGGTATGCATATTTCCATGTAGAAAGTTGTTGCTTTTGGTCTTGATTTTGGAGCAAGCGCAAGCTGTTGCTGTGGAAATAGAGCAACAGCAACTTTGCTACGCTCGGATGAGAGGCTGAACATTATGCTTTCATATTCTGCTCACAGTATCTGCCTATGGGAGCTGAGTGTGTGCACACTACACAGGACTGGGAGGAGGGAGATGGCAAGTATGTGGCACCAGAGCTGCTGAATGGCCATGTGGAGCCCACACCTGCTGCAGACATCTACAGTCTTGGTGCAACCCTGTATGAATGTGCCACAGGTGAGCTTGCTGCCCTGTGGCGTCTCATTCAGCACAGCTTTTTATGTTGATACGTCACTCATGACAAAGAGCAATCACAGACTTCACTCAGCATCGTTATGTCAAAGCATGACTGAACTGCTGGCATCCTGAACATTAAGAAGTTCACCTTGAGCAACACAAACAGCATCTGGAACCCAGCTAGCTGTATTCTCCAGCTGCAATTGTTTTGATGCACCATTACCATGCCATACCTGCAGCACAGCTCGGCAGTTTGCGGTCATGCGCCGGGTACCCTTGTTTGCAGCTTAATAGCAGTGGATACTGTTAGAGTTGCAGAAAGACCATTTCAAGATGCAGTGAATGCAGTTGCGAAACATACATGTTGATGGAAGTGCACATGCGGTGTGGCTGAGTTTCCCCTCTGATATGCCGTCTGTGCAAGATATGTCACAGCGTCATGTCAGCAGCTGTATGTGGGATACACAAATGACTGTCTAAGACACTTGCATGATGTTCTAGATGGCTGGCCACAGGTGAAACACTTCCCAGAACAGGGCCAGCTCATGACTATGGCCATGTGGTACTGCAAGGCAGGTCAACAGCGCTGCAGAAAACCCTGCAATGCATGCTGCAGCCTGATAAAGAGGCCCGCCCAACTGCACAAGAGCTCATTGCCCAGGTATATGCTGCACCATGCCACACTTCCATGCACAGGTAGCTCACTTCTGCAGCAGTGCCACACACAGAATACCTCATGTACATGCCTGGCACGTGAGATGTACGTGAGTATGATGGAGGCATGTTCTCGCTTGCAGCAAGACCTGTGTGTCAGCTTGTATGGACACTTTGAGTCACCCTCAACACACTCTGAGTACCATGTGTCAAGATAGCAGATGGATACACGCAGTGCCAATATCGCGCCAACAATGTACATGCAGGTGCAAGAGCTCAACATTCCTGTGCAGTTCTCTACAGCCAGGCCAGCTCGTCACACACCATCAGACACCAGGGCAGAGCAACCACAGACCAACTTCCAGGCCAAGCTGGACAGAGCCCCCTCGTACCCCAGCTCCCCTTTCACTTTACACAGTGGTGAGATTCCTTTTGCGTCAGCAAGCTCCCTCCTAGCAGCAGCAACGCTGGCACAAGCCCGTGCCATCACTGGCTCTCTTGTTTGCATGGAAGACTGCAGCGCTGTTGCAGCTGTACATGCAAGCAAAATTGAGTGCGCTGCAAAGTTGTGCGCTGCAAAGTTGTGCGCTGCAAAGTTGTGTGCACAAGTCTTGAGAGGATGTTGCAGCTCATCAAGCCAAGTGAAGCATAGTCAAGTGTTGGAAACCTTCTGACATGTGGCAGAGTTTGCAGATGATGACTGGCAGAGTAGTCCCTCATTCACCCCTCAGGTCAGGTATCCCAGACCCCCACGTATTACCCCTCCACCTTCTCTCTGCATCATCCAGCCCTTGGAGTTGTCAGAGCCTTCCCCATCAACTTCGCTTCCTGGCCTGTCATCCAGTCAGTCTCCAATGCTGAGCTTAGGCGGCGACATGTTGTCTCCTGCGGGGATGCACTCCTCAGGCACATCCCCTGTGCCCTGTACTTCTCCTCGCTTGAGGCACTCGCCATGTGACAGACATCCTGCAAGGTGTTTGCAGCAAGCCCTTACCCAGTCTCAAGCCAAGAGGCCTTGTCGACTGCCAGCTAGGCCTGAGTTGGCAGAGCTGAGTCAGCTGCCGCCTGCCATGCCATCCATTACTCCCACTCTTGGGCCTGGCTTCTCAAAGCGGGGCCGCTCCATGCACATGCATTCTTCAGATGACCACAGCGTGGGTTGCTCTGGGAGTGGGATTCGGCCATTTCCTGATCTTGCGTTTGACACAGATGCTCCTGCAGAGTGTGTGTTACCATCGTCAAGCGTGGACATGCAGTAAGTTGCTGTGTATCTCCCTGTATTGATTGCAATCCTGTCTCCACATCACAAGTATTGAGTGTGTGAGCTTGTTGTGCATGGCACCTGCAGACGCAAGGGACTCATATACATAGCAGAAGAGTTTCTGGGTTGATATGTGCAGTGCACTTTGTGCAGGAGTCCAGGTGAGCACAGCAGGAGCACTGGTGACATGCCATTGCGCCAGCACTGGAGCAGACAGTCTGTAGCTGAGCCTTTGTCTTCGTATGCTGTTCATATGCACAGCACTAATGGTCTAGCAAGCAACTTGCCAGCTGAAGGCATCTCAGAGCTTCATTCTGACTGTTTTGCCGGTCAGGTGTCTGCACAGGCCTATAGCAGTCCTGCTGATTGTCACAGCCAGTTCTGTCACGGCGAAATGCCATCATGTTATGGTGGTACGCATCAGAGAAGCTTAAGTGCACGTGAATTGAGCATGTCTGAAGTGTGTGGTGAACACGGCAGTCAAAATCTGGATACTGAAAGTCTGGACAGATCCTACAGTGCTATGTCATTGCTGTGATAGCAGTGGATGATTGTCTTTGTGAGTACTATTTACATAGAATGTAAGTGATTGCTGATGCAAGTCACATGTTCGACAGAAAACAGCTTTGGATGCTAATGTTCCCGCTGGCGCAAGTTGCCTTAGCTGTGCAGGTCAGCACATTTGTGAGATCTCAACACCGTGCGCACAGTCACAGAATTGGCTGCAATTCAACTAAATCATTTGTGGTGATTAGCCTGAAGCACTACATGTTTGTCCATGCCTTAGCATAAACTTTACAAAGCACTCACTGGGCCTGCGGGGTCTGAAAATGATCTGGCAACCTAGGTTTTCACCATATGTTATCGCCGCGTCTTCAACATATTGCTTAACCAATCTAGACCTTCAAACAGGCCATCCCCTTTGATTGCTGACGTCTTAAAGATAGACCAGTCCCTGTTCTTGATGTCTGTCAGACCAAGCCCCTCAGCTACCTGAGCATCGCTGAGTGCTCCAGGCAAATCCTGCAACACCATGGACATGCTCTTGACATTCACTTGGCTGTGCAAGCATGCTGATCAGGGTCTAACAAAGCTGCCTAGACAGCGCTGGTCACTAAAGAGCTTGAAGATGCGAAAATGCAGAAGGACTTGCTCAAGCCAACCAATGTGTCTGGGGCAACACTGCATCCTGCTAACTGCCAACAAATCAACAAGAACAGTAGCAGCACCTAGCAGGCTTCCATCACTGCACCTGCACGTCGCAGCCTGAATTGGGCAGGGCGCTCACCTGCTTGTTGGCGTACACGAGCAACAAAGCGTCTTTGAGCTCTTCTTCCTGGAGAATTGCATGAAACTCTTCCCGAGAGGTCCCTACTCTTTCAGTGTCACTACTATCTACTACATAGATGATAGCTTGCGTGTTAGGGTAGTAACATCTCCAGTACGGCCGTATGCTTGTCTGACCTCCCAGGTCCCACACCTGGAACTTGATGTTTTTGTATGTGACAGACTCCACGTTAAATCCAATAGCTGCAAAGTGCCAAGTGCAGTTTTAACGCTAGTGAACAGTTGAGCTGTAGATTGAGCAACAACAAGCTTACTTGGTATAGTGGAGACGACTTCGCCTACCTGCAGCCTGTCTGCAGTCAGAGAGAGTGAGGCTCAATCAAAGTATTTCACTTGCTTGCGGCACACACGTGTGCCAGCAGTTGATGGCTTACAGAGGATTGTTGTTTTTCCGGCATTGTCTAATCCTAAAACCAAGATCCTCGCCTCCTTCTCGCCAAAAAGAGCCACCAATTTTGACATCCACAGTCCCATGCCTTCGTGCTGTGTAACTCAGATCACATGCGCTCCGTCAAGGCGATCGCTGTTTGGCGCTGTTCACGTGTGCAGGTTTGCAAGAGCGGTCAATCAATTGGGACATTCATGTATGCACACCTGATGGCGTAGCTATAGCTGCGAAAGGCAGCTCAGCATGCGTAACCATACTTCTTCTTTTCCAGAGGGTGGTTTCAGGATCCAGAAACATGTCTCGGACGATGCGCTGAATTTGTGAAAGGCCTGGTCTCAAGATATTAAGGACATTGGCCTCCCGTTTTTTTGGGTCGGTGTATGCTGCGGAGCTGTAGCACAACACTGATGCTCTGCAAAGTGGTTCGGGTTCTGATCCGAGCAGTACTGATCCGAACAGTACACTAGTGCCACTGAAAAGTAGAAGAGCAAAGGTGAAAAAACAGAACTTACCTATGTACACGTCGACACATTGTGTTGATCACGACATTGGTATCTGGTGTCCGATTTAATGCCTTAATTTAGACTGCTATTTGATATACATTAGGTTTCGACAATTTGTTAATGACTTTCTGATGGTGGTTTTGTCTTTCTGTCATTCTCTGTCTCGTTTTCTAATGAAAGACTGCAATGTAGTCAAATGGGCGAGCTAGCCCCAACGACAAGATTATCTGTCTGTATCAGCTATCAGTGCAAAATTTTGCACGGTGTCAAAGCACACCAACAACATCAGGAGTCTCACCACATGGGATTCCCGGGTTTTCAATGCCCACATTGTACTATGGTAATACATTATTTGCCACCTCAACATCGTACTACGGTAATACATGATTTGCCACCTCAACATTACACTGAGCTGACATGGAAGGACAAGTCCTTTACTGCCACTAGTGCAAGCCATTGGCACGCAACAGTCGTTCCGCTTGTTTCTACTGCATGGTCCCAGCCGATGCACTGCAAGCTGGATATGAGTACTACTGAAGCGAAGTAGGTACAGATCTATAGATTGAAGTCTGATTGAGTGACGCAGAAGAGACAGGACTCAAGTCAACATCCTCTTGTCGGGCAGCAAGTGAAGAGCAGGCAGGGGACAACGTATTTAACAAGCACAAAGCTGTTTCAACAATATACTAGGCCTCGCAGTGGGCAGGATCATGCACTTGCCATGCATCTTCACAGCAACTGCTGTGTCTCCTATTTCAAGCTTCAACTGTCAATACTGTTGTGACTCACCAGAAAACATCAATGTTACAATGGTACATGACAACGCAAGCTACAGCTGAGCTTAGTATGCCTGCAGCTGTTCCATGGCGCCCGCTAGCTGTCAAGACACACTTGTGAGAGGTCCCTCAGTACAAGGCCACTCTGCACACACTATGGCAGGCGTCTGAGCAGGTGTATGCGCTAGTGCAACCTGACAGCAGATCTTGTGTTCTTTAAAGTAATGATTTTGCAGCACTTCATGTACATGTCATTGATGGAAAAGCAGTGACAGAGCTGTGCGGCTGGACATGCCTAGACGCACTTTGTACAGCATTGGCCGTCACAGTGTATGTCATGTATGCCAACAGTGTGGCCGGAAGCATACAGGTCTAGATGTACTAAAATAGGAACCTGCAACACAAGGTGTGCAATGCACAGATGCAAACAAGAGTCTACGCAAAGGCTCACCATGTCTGGCTTGAAGACTGCGGTGGTGCAAGTCCTCCAGCTCATTGGCAGCATGCAGTAAGCTGCTGGCCTTCTTGGAGGCTTCCTCGGCGTCTGCCACCGCCTGTGCTGCCAGCATGGCATGGTCTGCCACCATCTGTCAAACGATCAGTCACTCTTCAGCTGGACACAGACATACCGGACTGCAGCGTTTCTGTCTGGCCATAAAATATTCTCGCTGGCCTTGCTATAGGCAATGCAACAATGCAATGGTGCAAGTTCATGATACACGGAAAATGTAGTGCAATATATGCTGATCTGTTTTCATGCTTGTTCATCCCATCACATGCCTGAATATGGCCAATTCGTTGGGACACACAATCAAATGCTGGCATCAGCATGCATTGCCAAATCATGCTAGTTAGGCGTATTGCAAAAGTTGATGCAACACATGCAAGTCAGTGGCTGGAGATATGCATGTCGGCAAGCCTTTGCCAGTCCCTTGCTACATTGTTGAGGCCATGGCATAACAGCAAGGTCGATGTTGATGCTGGTCATACTGTGTGCTGCACCTTGTCATCAATGACAGCATTGCCTTGTCTCTGGCCTTCGTGCTTATCCTGATCATGCAGAGAGACAGGAAGGCCCCTTTGCTCTTCCAGCTTTCTGACAACTCCCCCCATCCTAACTAGAAATGGATTATTTGGCAAATGTTGTAACCTCCCTGCCTGGACCATGTCACTCATCACAGCTTTGACTTCGTCTCGGTCTACTGCTGGATAGTGTTCCTGCATTGTATAGCACAAAACAGGTGTCATATATGTGAGACATACCAAATGCGGCTGCGAACACAAATGTAAGCAGCATGGTATGCTGTGTCAAGTTGTGCTGCTATGGTCAGCAGATTGTGAGGTGAGGAAGCTTAAGGTGAGCTGCTCACAATTTAGAGTTGCCTGTGCATGAGATGTGATATATGGGAACTATGTCAGTGTTTGTGAAGCAAAAGCCTCCGGTAGAGTAGACGCTCACCTCTATCCAGGTGCAAATGGCGTCTGCACCTGAGCCCACTGGGTCTTGTAAGCTGATCACTGCTGCTACTACCATGTCATCCACACTACACCAAGAACAGGCAAGCTCTAAGTTCAGTGCTTCTCAAGACTGCTCAACAACAAATTTGAGCAGCCATGTTCAGCTCAACATGTTGCCTTACTGCACGTGAACAAAATTAAGGATATTGTGACTGAGGGCCAAACCACATCTGCAGTCACTTTACTGCAGACTTGGACTTGACCACACTGGACAAGTTGTTTGAAAAAGTAGAGCTGATGCACAGGCAAAGAGACATACATTGGTCCTCCTTTGCTGGGAGACACATCGGGCGAGTTCTGGGAATCCAGCTGAGCAGTTTGTAGGGAGCCAGGGGGGGGCCAACTTTGCCTCTGCCCTGGACTTGTCACCTCCTCTGCCAGCACTGCTGCTGATGTCACTTGCTGCATGTCTTCTTCTGGGGAATTTGACTTGGCCACATGCTGCGCCTGCATATGAAAGTCCTGCGTCTAGCAAGTGAGCACACTTGTTCTCTACATGCATACCTTTTGCCTGCTGTTGCAGCTGAAGCAGAGGCTAAACTTCTGTATGCCTGCACTAGGTGGCCTGGTGCATTGAAGAAGCTGCTGCTGGTTTTGTAGTGCACATGAAGTCAAGAGTCAGAGACGGCAGCCTCATGCACTGAGGGGCTGCATGAGCATGCAATGTATCCTTACTGTTGCGCACAAACAACTTTGCACATCCTAGCAGGAATGCGTACCTGGGGCTGTTCCTGGCCAGAAGGCATTTCAGCACTGCTTCTCCTCTTCTTCCTCTTGCGCCTGTTCACTTCCCTCTGAAAGGGCAGATCAGGAATGCTTGGACACATGGCCCTTGAAGCTGGCTATGCTGCTAGTAGCTAGAGCATGGGGCCACAATGAAGTGAGATCAAGAAAGTCATGTTTGCGCCTGGCTTGCGCCAACAGCAAACGCTATAGAGCCTGCTTGTTTCTCAAGCAGCACAACTGTTGGGGTACTCAAGCAGGCTTTGCTCATTCTTTTCATGACGGAGAACAGTAGGCATGGAGGTATGCAGTGCTCACGTTGAAGTCAGGATCATCATCTGTGTCTCCCAAACCAGCTTCGTGCTCTTTGGCCTCCATATTCAGGTTGCGCCATTTGTCCTGAAGCAACTTGAAGCAAAGGTTTCAAGCGACTCAAGCATCAGCACTTCCTCCAAAAACGATTATGGCAAGACCCAATTTGCATGCTTCCTAGCGCACCTTCAAGTCAACATTTGACCTGTTGGCAAGGACTGGTCCACAGACATCGTCTTTCTGGATCAACCGCCACTTTCCAACACCATAGCTGCGTTGAGACACAATAAGATTGGTGCCTGGCCAACATGGTTCAGCCTCATTGATTTGGTTGTGCACCTTTTGACCCCCAGTCTTAGTGCTTGCTCTTCCTCATGTGTCCACTTCTGCTTAGGGTGTCCAGAATTCCTGTGGATGTCTTGCTGTCAGCACCATTGGCACTTGACTGGCATGTTTTGTGCAACCTCATTGACAGAGTAAATCTGACCTTTTGCTATGACTCATTTCTGTCACCTTGGAAACTGTAAAGCCTACTTCTAGTAAAGCACCACACAGCCTTGATCGTCTTGCTGCACAACACAGAAACTTGAGATAATCAGTAGCAAATTAAGAAGGACAGCAATTTCGATGATGGACTACCCTTGTCTGGATCTGCAGAGATCAGTGGCGCTCAAGATGGTGCTCAGTTTGTCTGTCCGTCTGGCGCAACGACGATCCGCCTTGACCGCATGCCATTGGGCACGTGCAGTCACACAGTAGATGAAAGGCGGTGAATTCTATAAGCAAGAAGACAGGGCGAGCGTCTTATGCTGAAAATGAAGTGAAGCTGTAAAGTAAACTCGCGGCTCGCTAGTGATCTCAGCATGAACAAGGTTACGTGTGTTAACACTTACGCACATCAGGATTTCTGAGCGCGATTCAAAACCCCTTGCCAAAGGTCGATGGTTACCGCTGTCAACACCCGGGCAACGAAGTATGGAGTTGACTCAGGTTCTGTTGCATACTTCTTTGCCCTACCCTCCCATCTGCAACTGACAGCACTTTTTGAGCGCGCAATCGCTTGTCGCATAAAATGTTGTAATGTATTGACTCAAACGCTCTCTCAGAAGGCAAGCACATCATCAGCAGCGAGACAAATTATAGCAGACACACCTGGCACCTGGCATGCCTGATCACCAGTCTCCTGCCGGCAGCGAAGACCGGATACATCAACGTCAGTCGCGGTCTGACAGCCGGCCAGTCGAGTACTACATTGACGAGAAATGGGATAAATGCATTGATCTGACGCTGAGGCGTGTAACATACTCTAGCCTGGCTGCGGGAGCTGTTGCTCTAGTGGTGCTGAGTGAGCTTGTCCCACAATCTGCTTTTCACCATGCCAAGGAGCATTGTTGCACTTTCCTCAGCTGTTGCAGCTTTTCAATGCAGGAGGGGGCGGGGTGAGGGCAGCCACAACAGCATTTGGAGCTGGTTTTGGTGCAGGGTCTGCGTATGGCGATTGCCAAAGAGAGGTATATAAACAGCCTGATGTGCTTGAAAGCTGTCACACCTGCTTTGGTGCAGTTCTACATTTGGCATCATGTTTACTGCTTTTATTGTCTCCCAAGTAGACTTCATTATTGTTGTGCAGTTTCAAGGGGAGGTGCCGAGCGTCGTGCATCATGTGAGGCCACAGTAGCAGGAGATGAGACCGCCTTGAGCTTGCACATGTCTTGGTTGCAGTCCTCCTCCAATGCACAAGGCAGTTTGACAGAATATTCAGGGTTGCAGTCTTCCTATTTCATGGAGCCTAGCTTAGAAAGGAGTGTCGCCTGATACTGTGTACCCTGTTTCCCAGTAAGGGTTTACTTTGCATTTGGCTGCAGACTCTGCTGAATGACTTGCCCACATCAGCCACAGGTACCATAAACACAGCTACTCATGATAGTAGTGCAACATGTCACAAATACAATATTGTTTATAACACAGTAGAATGCATTGGTCGATTTCCCTGAGCATCCTTTGCTTGCATAATGATTTTGGTATCACACACCAGCGTAATGCTGGACTCTGTGAACTGCTGTGGTTGACTGTCGCAATCTAATCGTGACATTGAGTGCCCAGATTGACACAGCAATGCATGGCGTGATTGGTGAGATCATCAAAAAACTGACTCAACATCTGCCACCTAATGCCTGCACATAATGCTTGGATGCGTGAACATATTGACATGGTCTTTCCAGCGCATGTAGTCAAAGATCTACCTCATGAATGGCGTATTTGCAACGGGCAACAAGGTAGTGTAAATATTCAGTTTTGCCCGTCGAGCTGCGACCTCTGCAACAATGATGTGGAATGTGAATGTGTGACAATGCTGGTCAGACAGATAAAAATTGCAGGCCCTGCTTGCTCAAGAAGTCTTTGCTACTCTCCAGCTGTGAATCGAACTCAGGGTCCCCCTGTAAAAGCTTGCTGATGTCTAGACCTTTGGATGTGCTCAACTTCTTCACTGCATCGTCCCCAGATTGCTTCTGCAGTGCAGACACAAAAAATCAGCACAGGTGAGAGTGTCAAGACTCACCCAGAAAATCTTTAGGTGTGCTGTCAAGCAAACTGTCAGTCAGCAGCCAGCACAACACACCTGCACCGTCTTGAGAACGTGTGCCAGCAACTCTCTTCTGGCCTCAGTATCTTCAATTGGCTGGCAGACCTCTTGGAGGGCCTCATCACCAAAAGCGCCTTCTGTTATTGCTTTCCCCAAAATCTGCCCTAGCAGCAATGGTGCTTTGGGAATGTCAAGCCTGCAACAGCAATGCAAAGCACAGAGATCAAATAGATGCGACAGCCAGGCTCACACCATGTGCGTGTGGAGCTTTGATTGACTTTTTGTTCAACAAGTGCAGTTGGTTCAGCACAACCACACAATTGATACAACCAACAGCTGTTGCAGTGAGTCAACCGAGTAACAGCATGGCAGCTATCAAAATGCAGTGTGGCTGATGGCTTTAGTGGAAGGTGCGCGTGTGGTGGCCAAGCAGCAAGCTGACCTCAGGTCTTCCAGCTGGTCTGTGGACTTCCTAATGCCGTCGAGCAGCTGCTCTGCTGACAGTGCTCCCTTGGTCTGGAGCCCCACCAGAACAGTGATTAAGGAACTCTGGTCTTTCTCTCTTGTGACCTCAAATAATTTGCTGATGCCTATTTGTACCATTCTTGGTACAAATTCTGCATACCAGTCACCACTCCCAAGCTGCCACAAATCAGTAGATGCCAATAGTGACAGGAGATATTTGGAGAATCAATAACAACGTCTCACGACATTGGAATTACAGAACACGAGTCCACTGCATGTGGCAAGTCACCAGGGCAGGCAAATTGCAAGATCACCAGCAAAGCATAGAAGCTGAGGTGCAGACTTGGGTGCTACGTACCTGGCGTCGCCAACTCTTGCGCAGACAAGACAGCTTCATCAAGATCAATGTTCTGCAAGAACTCATCAAAGAGCCCTTGACACCGCAACTCCCTCTTTTCTTCTGTTAGCTCAGTCTTGCCGTTGCTGCATGACATGAAACATGATTGAGATTGGGATGTACACCAAGTCAGCGCTGTCTCTTCAGCTTCATACTTTTGGTCTGGTCCAAGGACCACAAGACCTGTCACCTGCACAGTCT
>JAABUK010009090.1_pt1 | contig 13702 bp, 10 predicted proteins | sample 5559141 | NCBI WGS metagenome assembly JAABUK01 (sample SAMN10711869, study PRJNA513367) | rock metagenome | isolation source: Antarctica rocks | place: Antarctica: Victoria Land, Pudding Butte nord | collected 2016-01-03
CAGCTCGGCGACGCCGGGGTGAAAGCCACCCCGATCACCACGTCGGCGCATGACCGGGTCGTGTCGCACCTGGACCTGTTCGGCGTCCCGTCCCCTGACCTACCGGTGGTGGGTTTCGCCGACGAGTGGGATGCGGTCCGGGTCGACGGCAACCTGTTCCGTGTCCTCTGGGTGGAGGACATGCCCCGGGTCCCGGTCGCCGCGGACTTCCTCGCCCCGCTGCTGCTGGGCTGCCGGGCCCCGCGGATCGTCACCCTGATCGCCCGCCCGGTCCCCGCCGACGCGGCGGTGTCGACGGCGGAGCGGCAGGCCGGCGGGCAGGAAGCCGATGCCGAACTACTGGCCCGCCACGGCGTGCGGCTGTCCGCGGCCCGCCGTCGAGCCCTGGGCGCCTCGCAGACCCGGGAAGCGGAACTGACCGGCGGGCACGCCCTGATCCGGTATGTGGCGCTTGTCGCCGTGTCCGCCCCGGACAAGGCCAGCCTGGCCGACGCCACCGCCGAAGTGATCGCCGCCGGTGCGAAGGCACGCCTACGGCTCCGGGTCCTCTACGGCCGGCAGGGGGCGGCGCTGGCCGCGGTCCTCCCCCTGGCGCGGAAGGTGACGAAGTGACCCTGACCTTGCCCCCGCACGAAACGACGTCGGCGCAGCTCGCCGGCGTCTGGCCGTGGCTGTCCGCCGGCGGGAACGCCACCGGCCCCTACCTCGGCGACTCGATGGCAGACGGCTCGGCCTGGTGCTACTCGCCCCAGTCGGCCTACGCGGCCGGTGATGTGACCGGGCCGAACCTGCTGCTAGCGGGGATGGTCGGCCGGGCCAAGTCGTCACTGATCAAGGTGCTCGTCGCCTACGTTGTCGGGCTGCACGGCGGCACGGCGACCGTCCTCGACGTCAAATCCGAGTACGGACCGCTGGCCGACTTCCTCGGCTACCCGGTGATCCGGCTGCGCCCCGGTGGGGGGGTCCGCCTCAACCTCCTCGACGTCGAACGGGCCGACCGGCCGCAAGTGCTGGCCGGGGTCGCCCTGTCCGCCCTGGGCCGGCCCCTGCTGCCCGTCGAGGAGGCCGGCTGCACCGCCGCCCTGGCCGTCGCCGAGGACCAAGCGGGTGACACCCGATTGGTTCACCTGGGGCTTGTCGCCGAGGCACTGCTACACCCGAAGCCCGGCCAGGCGCGGGCGCTGGGCTTTCAAGGGCCGGGGGCGCTCGCGGCACTCCGGGACGCCACCCGGCCGGTCGCCCTCGCCGTCCGGCATCTGGTCACGACCGCCCTACCCGGCGTCATCGACGGGCCCACTAGCCCGGAGCTGCTGGCCGGGCGGCTCCTCGTCCTCGACCTGTCCGAAGTGGGCGACGACCGGGCGGTGCGGGTGATGCTGGCCGCCGCCATGCGGTGGGCTGCCGCCCGCCCCACCGGCGGTAACGGCCTGCTGGTCGCTGACGAGGCGTGGCGGGTGCTGGCCGACCCGGGCACCGCAACCGCCGCTCAGGCCGCGTTCAAGCTGGCCCGGGCCCGCGGGGTCGCCGGTGTGCTCGTGCTGCACCGGCTGTCCGACCTTGACGCGATCGGCCCGGCCGGCTCCCGGGAACGGGCGATAGCGCACGGCCTCGTCAACGACAGCGAGACAAAGGTGCTGTTTGGGCAGGAGCCGTCCGAGGCCGCAGCCCTGGTTGGGGTGGCCGGCCTGTCCGACCGTGAGGCGGAGCTGGTCACCCGGCTGGGTCGGGGTTGCGCACTGTGGCGGGTCGGCCGGCGCCCGCCGACCCCGGTTCGCCATCGGGTCCCCGCCGCGCTGCTGCCGGTCGTCGACACAGACGGGGCGATGGGATGACCGGCCTGTCCACGGTCCCGCCGGTTGAGGCGCTGGCGATCCTCGCCTTTGCCGTGCCGGTGCTGCTGTTGATCGGCTGGGGCCGGCGTAAGCCGACCACCCGGGCCCGGTGGGCGACCCGCCGGGACCTGCGCCCGCTGGCCGTCCCCGCCCCGGTCCCCGGGCGGATCACGTTGGGCACGGCGGGCCGGCAGCTCCTCGCCGCCGAACCGCAACATTCGCTGATCGTGTTCGGGCCGATCGGCTCAGGTAAGACACTGTCCGTCGTCGAGCCCGCCCTCTTGGAGTGGCCCGGCCCGGCCGTGGTGACCACCGTCAAAGCCGGCGTCCTCGATCACACCGAGGGCCACCGGGCAGGGATCGGCCCTGTGTTCGTGTACGACCCGACCGGCTCGACCGGCCGGCGCTGCTCCACCTGGACGCCCCTCATTGGCTGCGGCACCTGGACCGGCGCCTCACAGATGGCCGGATGGCTCGTCGCCGCCGCCGGTGAGGCCGGCCAAGGCGATCACGCCCGCTTCTGGACGCCGCTGGCCCGCAAACTCCTCGCCCCGTTGCTGTTCGCCGCCGGCGCGTCCTCGGGGTCGATGTCCGACGTGGTCCGCTGGGTCGACACGAAAGACACCGTCGAGGTCAAGGACATCTTGCACCGGCAGGGTGTCAACGAGGCCATCAACGCCTTCACCGCGTCCTGCGGCCGGCCCACCGAAACCGGCGGGTCCGTCTACGCCACCGCGGAAACCATCCTCGACGTCTACACCGACCCCCAGGTCGCCGAATCGGCATCCTCCTGCGAGATCACCCCGGCCCGGCTCCTCGACAGCTCGGGGACCCTGTACCTGGTCGCCCCGGCGCACGCCCAGGACCGGCTACGCCCGCTGTTCGAAGCACTGGTCATGTCCGTGGTCCGGGAGGCGCAGGACCGCGCCCAGGCCGGTAAAACCGTGTCACCCGGGTTGCTGCTCCTCCTCGACGAGGCCGGGAACACCGCCCCGTTGCGTGATCTGCCCTCGATCGCCTCGACGGGCCGGGAGCAGGGAATCCAGGTCGTGTCCTGCTGGCAGGACATGGCCCAAGTCACCGACCGCTACGGCCGCCAGGCCGCCACCGTTGCTAACAATCACCGGGGCCGGCTGGCCCTGGCCGGGATCGCCGACCTCGGCACCCTCGATTACCTTTCCCGGCTCCTCGGCGATACCGACGTCGACCGGACGTCAGTCACCCATCAGGCCGGCGGTGGGCAGTCGACGTCGACGAGCACACAGCAGCAGCGCCTTGCCCCGGCCGACACAATCCGGCAGCTCCCCATTGGCCGCGGGGTCCTGGTGTACGGCTCCACCCCGGCCGCCCGCGTCACCCTGCGCCGCGCTGACCGGGGCCGTCTCGCCGCCGTGTGGGAGGCGGGAAAGCCTAGGACAGTTGTCCCACCCCTTGCCGAGCTGGACCCTGCGCCCGTCGAGGACGCCCCGGCGTGCTGAGCCTGGCCCCGTTCACCGCCGACCCGCACGTCGCCGACTACTACCTGGCCCGGTCGCAGGGCTGCACCCACGGCGCGGCCATGACCAAGCACGAGCTGACCGAGTATTACCTCGGGAACCGGGAGGCCGCCGGCTCCTGGGTCGGGTCAGGGGCGGCTGCGCTGGGGATGACCGGGGAGGTTGACCCGGCCGCGTTCCGGGAGCTGCTGCTGTCGGCGCGCACCCCGGACGGGGTCCAGCGGGTCCGCCCGCAGATGCGCCGCGCCCCTGACGGCAACCTCGTCGACCGGCGGGTCGCCGGCATTGACCTCACGTTCCGGGCGCCTAAGAGCGCGAGCCTGCTGTTCGCGTTCGGCGACCCGACCGTGGCCGCTACCGTCGTCGCCGCCCACGAGCACGCCGCCCGGGAAGGGCTGCGCTACCTGGAAGGGGTCGCCACCCACGCCCGCCGCGGGAAGGCCGGCCTGGGGGAGCGGGTCGCCGGCGACGGTTTCATCGGCGCATCATTCCGGCACCGCGACGCCCGGCCGGTAGCCGGTGAGGACCACGGCGACCCCCTATTGCATTCACATCTGGTCGTCGCCAACGTGCTGCACGCCGCTGACGGCAAGTGGGGGGCGCTGGACAGCCGGGCCATGTTCAAGCATTCCAAGACAGCCGGCTACGTCTATCAGGCGGTGCTGCGGGCGGAGCTGACCGCACGCCTCGGCGTTGAATGGTCGCCGGTCAAGAACGGCACCGCCGATATTGCTGGCATTCCGCGGCCGGTCATTGACGCTTTCAGCCGCCGCAAAGGTGAGATTGAGGCGGAGCTTTCCCGACGCGGGGACGACGGGGCGGCTGCCACCCAGGCCGCGGTGCTGGCGACCCGATCGGCGAAAGCGAAAGGCATGGACGAGCCGACGTTGCGGGAACGCTGGCAGTCCCGCGGGGCTGAGGTTGGCTACGGCCCGGAGCAGGTCGCCGAGCTGGTCGACCAGGCCGCCCGGCGGGCATCCGGAAACCGGTCGCAGTCTGCGACCGGTTTGGCTGACCTGTTCGGGGCGGAAGGGCTGACCCGGCACGCCTCCACGTTCGCCGCCCGCGACGTCCTCCGCGCCGTCGCCGACGCCTCCCCCAACGGGGCCGGCCTCGACGAACTACAAGCCCGCACCGGCCAGCTCCTCACCACCGCCGACGTGGTCGCGGTGGGCGACGACCTCGACCAGCGCTACACGACCAGGGACATGCTGGCCGTGGAGGCGCACGTCCTGACCCTCGGCGACGCTGGCCGGACCGCCGGGCTGGGCACCGTCGCACCGCAGACAGTTGACGCCGCCCTGGCCGCTGTCCCGTTCGAGCTCGGCGACGACCAAGCGCAGATGGTCCGCGGGCTGCTGACGTCCGGTGCGGCCGTCGAGGTAGTCCAGGCACCCGCCGGCACCGGCAAGACAACCGCCCTGTCCGCGGCCCGCCTCGGCTGGGAAGCCGCCGGCTACCGGGTGGTCGGCTCCTCGACCGCGGCCCGCGCCGCCCGGGAGCTGGCCGACGGTGGGGGTATCGCCGAGTCCGGCACCCTCGCCCGGCTCCTCGGCGACCTCGAACACGACGAACACGGCGGTTTCGCCCCGAACACCGTCCTGGTCATCGACGAGGCCGGCATGGTCGGCAGCCGGGTCCTCGAGCGGGTCCTCGAGGTAGCCGCCCGCGACCACGCCAAGGTCGTCCTGGTGGGGGACAGCGCGCAGCTCCCGGAGATCGCCGCCGGTGGCAGCTTCCGCGGCCTGGCCGAACGGCTCGGCGCCCACCAGCTGACAGCCAACCGCCGGCAGACCGCCGAGTGGGAACGCGACGCCCTGACCCTGCTCCGCAAGGGTGAGGCCGGCCCGGCCCTCGACCGCTACGTCGCCCACGGCCGGGTCACCGTCGCCGACACCGCCGCCGGGGCCCGGGCCCTACTCGCCGCCGACTGGTGGGATGCCATGACCACCGCCACCGACAGCCCGCCGGTGATGATCGCCGCCCGCCGGGTCGACGTCGCCGACCTCAACGGCCTGGGCCGGCGCCTCATGGTCGAATCGGGCCGGCTCACCGGCGACACACTCACCGCGGACGGCAAGGACTACCAGGCCGGCGACCGGATCGTGTGCCTAAAGAATGACCGGCGGCTGGGTGTCCACAACGGCAGCCGCGCTACCGTCGAACGGGTCGAGGCCGGGACCCTGTCATGCCGCCTCGACACCGGCGGCCAGGTCGACCTCCCTCCGAGGTACCTGGCCGCCGGGCTGGTCGACCACGCCTACGCGATCACCGTCCACAAAGGTCAAGGCATGACCACCGGACAGGCGTTCGTCCTCGGCATCCGCGAGGCCATGTACCAGGAGGCCGGCTACGTCGCCATGAGCCGCGCCCGCGACTCCACCCGCCTGTACCTGGTCACCGGCGCCAGCACCGAGCCCGAGCACGACATGCCCGCTGGACCCGCCCAGGACGCCCTAGACCGCGCAAAGTGGGCGCTGGCACAGTCCAAGGCGCAGACCCTCGCCACCGACCTCGGACCGGCCCGGCAGGCCACCAGCGACACCCTCGACCGCGGGCTGTGCGACGCGGCCCGGCTCCTGCGCACCCGCCCGCCCGGCGACGCCGAGGAGTGGACCGACGAGCACGCCGACGAGCTGGCCGCCGCGATCACTACCGGCACCGAGCTGGCCTGGCGCGGGAAAGCCGACCGGGTCGCCGTCGAGGCTGACCCGGCAGCACGGCAGGCGTCCGTGGACGCCCCCAGCCGGTCGCTGAGCCGTCGCCGCTGAGCTGCATGTGACAGTTGTCGCAGGCTGCGCGACGGGGCTCTAGAACAGGACGAGCGACGACTCGGCTACTCGCCTTTCGGCCGGCCTATCAGCCGCCCGGCCCCGTCTCTGTCGTAATGCAGTGTCGCGTCGTGAATCTCCGCCTCGGCGTTCTCGGCCGGCGTCTGGCAGCGCGGACACAGCACCCCGACGACGACACCGCGCTCCACGACGGCATTCCACGCCCCGCGATCGTGATATCTGCGCTGGCACTGCCTGCACTTCGCGCCACTGATGGCACTCACCGCGCCGCCGCCGGCTCAGCCTGCTCGCGGGTCATGCAGACACGTCGTCGATGAGGAGCTGTGCTTCAAGCTCATCCAGCGTCAGGCCGTGCTCGTGACCCACGAGTTCGGCGACCTGCCATCCGGGCTCAGTCTGGCTGGTGATGGTCCACTTGCCGTAGTCGAGCGCCCGCGGGTCACGCCGCCGGCTCTTGGTGAGGGTCAGACCTTGCCGGTCAGCCATCCTGCGTAGCCGGTTCTCTCTCACCTTGCTGTCATTAGTCATGCCCGAGAGCGTACCAGGACCCATGCGGGAAGGCATGCGGGAAGCGGCTCGGCCCGGCCGCATCCGAGGGTGCCAGTCTTTGTCGGCATGATTCACACCTTGAGCCGATCGCCCTGGTGACCGTGGACGGTAGGGCTCTTTGCCTGGCGCTTGGGCCGTTGTCGGTGGCTCCGGGTAGCTTGCTGTCAGAGTCGATCCGGGTAGTAGGACGGGGCGGCTTGTGGACGTTGGCGACGTGGTGACTGCGCTGTATGAAGGCCAGCCGTCGCGGGGGCGGGTGGAGGGCGGTCCGTACCGGGCGCGCCGCCGCGGCCTTGTCGTCGCCGGTCACCGGCGAAGCCGGCCCGAAGGCTGCCACCGCATCTACCGCCCCCATAACCCCCCCCAGGATTGACCGGAGTAGGGCGAAGCAACAGCGCCATGCGCCCCGCTCTCGTAGACTCCGCCGGTGGCCAAGGTGACCGACGTCCCGAGCAAGTCGCAGGTGACAAAAGCTGGCAGGCGACTCCGTCGGGCATTCAGCGACGGCCCAGGGCCTCCGGACTTGCAGGACTTCAACGAGGCGCTTGAGGTCCTTATCGCTTTCCGCGCCGCGCATGCCGGCCCACTTCGTAAAGCAAATATGGGCCTCCGCTCCGTCGTCAGCACCGAAGGCTGCCGCGTGGAAGTGTCACAACGACTGAAACGGATCCCCACAATCCTTGACAAGCTGATCCGTGAGCCAACGATGGCCCTGGGTAACATGGGTGACATCGGCGGCTGCAGGGCCGTTCTGGACTCGGTAGCCGAAGTGAGACGAGTCGAGCTCCGCCTTCGAAAGAACCGCCCGCCAGTGACGTACCAAGATTATGTCAAAACGCCGAAGGCGTCTGGATACCGCGCCGTCCACCTGGTAGTGGTATATGACAGTAGGCGGATCGAGGTACAGCTCCGCACGCGCATCATGCACGAGTGGGCATATACGGTCGAGCGGCTGTCAGGGAGACTGGGCGGAGACCTGAAGAACAGTCGCGGGCCGGAACCAGTGCAGGCATGGTTGGGCATCGTCTCGGCCGCGATGGCACTTGACGAGGCGGGTCTTGCGGTGGATGAGACGATGATGGCTGAGGTTGGACGGCTACGTGAAGCGGCGATGCCGCACCTGCTGTTGGGAGGAGGGCGATCGTGAACGAGATCCAGCACTTTCTTCTCGTCTTCGACCATGACAAAGGCCAACTTGTAGAGGAGACGGACTTCGGCACCGACTCCGTGGCGGCCATGGCCGCATATGCGCGGCTGGAGCGAGAGCACGGGCCGAAGGACACCGCGATCGAGATCGTCCTGATCGGCTCGGACTCCATCGAGACCGTCCGCCTGACACACGCAAACTACTTCGACGGCACTGTTGCCGTCTCGAAGTACCTCGCAGGCATCTAAGCCCACGTGGCGAGGGGCGGTCCCACCGCCGAAGCCTCAGACCGAGGGGGGCGCTGAATCGAGGCGGTAGCTTCGGGGCCGGGCGCTTGTCCGGCTCACCGGGCGCGCCGCCGCGGACTGGACGTCGCCGCTGACGGGCGGGACGGTGCCCGCGGGATGCCCCCGCACCTACCTGCTGTGGCTGCGCGAGGATCGGCTGTCCTGACCTGCTGACACTTGGATCGTCCCTAGCCGATGCTCGGGCTGCCAGGCATGTGTTCCATCCACGCGAATTCGGCCCGTGAAGCGGTCACCAAGATGTGCACGCTTCCCTTGCTGGCCGGGGAGAACGTCGGCCATGCATTCGTTGTCCCGACGGTGGCCAGCAGCGTTGACCTGGTCGTCCATGCCGAAACCGACGGCGCGGGAAGCCGGCGGGTACGCGAGATCGTGGCGGTGCCCGGCCGGGTCGAAGGCAGTGTCGTTGAGGTCGCCGACCTGTTCGTCACGCGGGACGACAAGCTGGTGCGCTCCGACGGTTTCCCGCCGCATCCGGAGCGTTTCCGCCGCGCCGGGATCGACTTGGTCGAGGTCCTCGGCGTCCGTGCGCAGCGGTCGGCGTAGTCGTGGGCGCTCTGCTCGGCCTCATGCTCGGCGTCGGCCTCCTGCTGGTGGTCCGCAGTTTCGGCCGGCCGGCCGCCCGCGACCGGCCCCCGCGCACCGATGGCTGGGCTCAGCGACGCGCCGACATGCTCCGGCAGGCCGGGATCGAAGGCGTGAGCCACCGGCAGTTGCTCGCCTTGCAGGTGATTTCGTCGCTGATCGCGTTGCTCGTCGTCCTGCTGGTCAGCGGCACCGCGACGGTGGCGGTCGCCTTTGCCGTCTTCGGTGCTCAGGCACCCACCGCGGTCGTCCGCCGGCTCCGCGGCCGGCGCGTCGTGGAGCTGCGCGAAGTGTGGCCGGAGGTGGTCGACAACCTCACCTCAGCCGTCCGGGCCGGCCTGTCCTTGCCGGAGTCTCTGTCCGGGCTGGGCACGCGCGGCCCGGAGCCGCTGCGGCCGGCGTTCCTGCGCTTCGGGGCGGACTACCGGGCGACCGGACGCTTCACCGACTGCCTTGACCGGCTCAAGGAATCACTCGGGGACCCGGTCGGGGACCGGGTGTGCGAGTCGCTGCGGATGGCTCGTGAGGTGGGCGGCACGGATCTCGGCCGGCTGCTGCGGACGCTGTCGGCTTTCCTGCGGGAGGACGCCCGGACCCGCGCCGAGCTCGAGACGCGACAGGGCTGGACGGTCAACGCTGCCCGGCTCGCCGTGGCCGCCCCCTGGCTCGTCCTGCTGCTGCTTGCGACGCAATCGTCGACGGTCCAGGCCTATGACAGCTCGGCCGGAGCGGTCCTGCTGGCGGTGGGCGGCGCCCTGTGCTTCGCGGCCTACCGGCTGATGCTGCGCATCGGCCGGCTGCCCGAGGATCGGCGGGTGCTGCGGTGACGCCCACAATGCTCGGCGCCGTGCTCGGGCTCAGTGGTGCCCTCGGCGTGGTGACCGCGGTCCGGGCCGCGCCGCCTCTTCGGCGACCCGGGCTGGAGGAGCGCCTCGGGCCATACCTGCGCGACACGCCCACACCGTCCCGGTTGCTTGCCCTGGCCGATCCGCTGTCTTCGCAGCTCGGCGTGGTGGCGCGCCTGCTCGGCCCGGTCCTCGGTGACGCGGTCGGTGGCCTGCAGCGGATCGTCGGTGGTGACCGGTCGGTACGCCGTCGGCTGGCCGCGCTCGGCAGCAGCCAGCGGGTCGAGGACTTCCGCGTCGAGCAGGTGGTGTGGGCTGCGATCGGCCTGCTGTCCGGCGTCCTGCTGTCTGCGCTGGCTGCGGTCGTGCTGGGCCGGGTGGATCTGCTCTCCTCCGCGGTCGCGGTCGGGACCGGTGTGATCGGCGGCGTCTTCGGCTGCGACTGGTGGCTGTCGGCCCGGGTCCGCCGCCGCGAGGAAGCCCTGCTGGCCGAGTTCCCGGTGATCGCCGAGCTACTGGCGCTGGCGGTGGGGGCAGGCGAGGGCCCGGTGGCGGCGATCGAGCGGGTCTGCCGCCTGTCGCGCGGCGAGCTGAGCCGCGACCTCGAGATGATGCTGGGCGAGGCCAGGGCCGGGGCACCGCTCATCGCGGCTCTGCAGTCGATGTCGGAGCGCAGTTCCCTCGAGCCGCTGTCGCGCTTCGTCGACGGTCTCATCGTCGCCATCGAGCGCGGCACCCCGCTGGCCGACGTCCTACGGGCCCAGGCCGGGGATGTTCGCGAAACCCGCAAGCGCGCCCTGCTGGAAAGCGGCGGCCGACGCGAAATCGCCATGATGGTCCCCATCGTTCACGAAATACGCTTCTGAGGCGCGCAACCTACCGCGGGCAAGTTGCGCGGCGAGCCGATGCGAGTGCAACCGAGCGCGCTACGCGTATGGGCTGCGCTGCTGCTGCAGATTCTGCGGCGGCGCCAGCGGTGGCACAGCGCAGCCCCGCCCGACAACCTGATGTGCCCGAGGAAGTGGATTGCCTGGCCGCGTCCTGGCGGCGCGACCTCCGCCCCCACGGCGACGCCGATGGCGTGATGATCATCGTCTTGGCTTCGGTGGATGAGCGCCGGCATCGACGTCGGGCTGCTCGGCCCACTCCGGCCTCGACACCACCGGCCTCACAGCCTGCCCACCCACTGGGATCTCACCGCCGGCGCCGAAGCCAGGCGCCGTCGACGACGACGGTCCACGTCTGGTGTCGGGCTGTGCTGCTCGGCGGCCCCCATCGCTGGGGGTTGGGGTGTGATGTGCCGACCCTGCCCCGCCGGCTCCGCGGCTTGCTCCCTGTTGGGGGTTGTGGGCGGCTTTGGGTGGGGGCACAGTGGGGAAGTCGATTGGAGGCGGGGCGATGGGATCGCGTTGGTCGGCGGCGGGGCTGGTGGCCCTGACCGCCGCGATGGTGGTGGTCGTAGCGCAGTCGGCGTGGTCGGCGTCGGGTTCGGGGGTGACCAGCCGGGTGTCGGTGGCCTCGGACGGGCGGCAGGGCAACTTCGACTCCCAGACCTTTAGGGCGCCGGCGATGTCCGCCGACGGCCGGTTCGTCGCGTTCGAGTCGTCGGCGTCGAACCTGGTGGCCGGGGACACCAACGGGAGGTACGACGTGTTCGTCCGGGACCGGCTGGCCGGGGTGACCCGGCGGGTGTCGGTCGGCGCCGGCGGTCAGGCCAACAACGGCAGCGACAGCCCGGCGATCTCCGCCGACGGCCGGTTCGTCGCGTTCTACTCGGACGCGTCGAACCTGGTGGCCGGGGACACCAACGGGAGGTCTGACGTGTTCGTCCGGGATCGGCTGGCCGGGGTGACCCGGCGGGTGTCGGTCGGCGCGGGCGGGCAGGCCAACAGCGAGAGCTTCGGCCCGGCGATCTCCGCTGACGGCCGGTTCGTCGCCTTCTACTCGTACGCGTCGAACCTGGTGGCCGGGGACACCAACGGGAGGTCCGACGTGTTCGTCCGGGATCGGCTGGCCGGGGTGACCCGGCGGGTGTCGGTCGGCGCGGGCGGTCAGGCCAACAGCGACAGCCGCAGCGCGGCGATTTCCGCCGACGGCCGGTTCGTCGCGTTCGAGTCGTCCGCTTCGAACCTGGTGGTCGGGGACACCTACGACACGTTCGACGTGTTCGTCCGGGATCGGCTGGCCGGGGTGACCCGGCGGGTGTCGGTCGGCGCGGGCGGTCAGGCCAACAGCGACAGCTTCGGCCCGGCGATCTCCGCCGACGGCCGGTTCGTCGCGTTCGACTCGTCCGCTTCGAACCTGGTGGTCGGGGACACCAACGGCACGTTCGACGTGTTCGTCCGGGACCGGCTGGCCGGGGTGACCCGGCGGGTGTCGGTCGGCGCCGGCGGTCAGGCCAACAGCGACAGCCTCAGCCCGGCGATCTCCGCCGACGGCCGGTTCGTCGCCTTCGAGTCGAACGCGTCGAACCTGGTGGCCGGGGACACCAACGCGACCGACGACGTGTTCGTCCGGGACCGGCTGGCCGGGGTGACCCGGCGGGTGTCGGTGGGCGCCGGCGGGCAGGCCAACAGCAGCAGCGGCAGCCCGGCGATCTCCGCCAACGGGCGTTCGGTCGCCTACACGTCGAACGCGTCGAACCTGGTACGTGGGGACACTAACGGGGCGCAGGACGTCTTCGTCCGCGATCCGCTGCTCGGCCCTGCCCCCTTCGGACGGGGATCGGCGGCCGGCCGGGGGCGCTAGGCCGCCGGTAGCCGCCGCTGATCCCGGCGCCTGGTAGTGATGTGGTGGCCGACGCCGAGCGCCTTGGTAAGGGTTGACCGGATCCGGCGCGGCCAGCACGGAGATGAGCCGAGCACGTCGTTGACGGGTCCCGCACCGTGAAAGTGACAGCGGTCCCCATCGTTCATGGTTTACGCTTCTGAGGCGTGGAATAGGGCGAGCGAACGGGCGACCCGCGACGAGGCCGGGGGCATGATGTCGTCGGGCCCCTCGTTCATCAGTCGCCGGGCTAGCCCCCCGTCGTCAGGTACTCATGCAGGTGGGTGGTACGGGAACCAGGTGGTCCTGCACTCAGCTTTGTCCCTCATACGGGACGCGTCACGGGTCCCTGCCTATTCCTTACAGAGAGGGCGGCGCCGGGCGAACCGGCCGGGCAGCCAGAGGCATTGGCGCTCGCAGTCAGATGCTCGGACAACATCGGCGGGGTCGGTGCTGCAATCGACCGCTTTGGTGAAACCGGACCAGGGTGCCCTGTTCGACGACTTCGCCGCCGTGATGCGCGAACTCTGCGCAGCCGACGATGCCGCCCAACTCCGCCTCGTCGCGGAGTTCCTCACTGCCGCCGGCCCACCGCCGGCAGACGCAACCCTCGGCCTCCCATCAGGGGGACCCGACGACGACCACCTTTCAAGCGCTGACCCTTCAGCGGTCGCCCGTCAGCGGGGGCTCGATCAGCCGGGAGGCGACGTTCTGCTGGAGCGCCGGACTTTGCGGTGAATCGCCTATTCTGGCGTTCCGTATCGCATCGACGCGATACGGTCCTCCTGCTGTCGGGGGTCCTGCACTCGTGAAGGAGCGCCATGCGCCGCTCTCCGCTTCTCGTCGTCGCCGCTGTTGCTGCCGTCATCCCGGCATCGGTGGCCTTGGCTGCCACGCCTTCGTCGAGCATGGTCACCGTGCCGACGACCGTTGGCCAGACGGTCACCCAGGCATGGACTGGCACCATCCCGGTGGGGGCCAACCCGACCAGCGACTGCCACGGCGGCACGTCGACGCCGGACATTGAGACGATCACCGTCAACGTGCCGTCTGGTGCCTATCAGAACGTGAGCGCGTCGTTCACGTTCTCGATCAACTGGAAGCCGGTAGGCAGCTCGACGACCAACGACGAGATCCTCACCGTGGTAGGCCCGAACGGCGCCGAAGTCGGGTCGAGCGACACCAGCAACACCACCGAGACGGTCACTGCCTCCGACATCCAGCCCGGCCAGTACAAGGTTGAGGCCTGCGGCTTCGCCAATACGACGCCGCAGCCGTACCGGGGCAGCCTGGTGGTCAACACGACCACGCCCAACAGCGAGCAGAGCCTGCCCGCTGCCCCAGCCAACGGGCTGGCCTTCTCACCCAGCGTGGCCGCTGACCCG
>JAABUK010009091.1_pt1 | contig 13702 bp, 19 predicted proteins | sample 5559141 | NCBI WGS metagenome assembly JAABUK01 (sample SAMN10711869, study PRJNA513367) | rock metagenome | isolation source: Antarctica rocks | place: Antarctica: Victoria Land, Pudding Butte nord | collected 2016-01-03
GCTGAAGACCCATGCTGATGAGCTGGCTGAGGGGGGTGGGGACGAGGCTCCAGCCTTGTCCCTGTTTGGGGCTCTGGCCATGTTGACATGCATTACCCTGGTTGTAGCCACAAACTCAGAGTAGGTCTCCTTAGCTCTCTGTACACAGGCTCTGAGCCGTAGCCTGAAACAGCTGCACATAGCCTGGATGGAGATCAGTACCATGCAATTTGATCAGTTTGCCACTGCAGCACGTTGGGTGCTATACTTTTGGGCATGCAGTGTGTGTGTAATAGCATCGGGCAACCTGCTACCTGCCCTTTTTGTTTGCATCCTTAGCTTGCAAACCTGTTGTTGATGCTGGGCAGTCAACTTGGTGAGGGTCAGCTCTGTGCAATCTTTTGTTCCCAACTCCTTGCTGATTGTGCTTGGGCATAACTGCTGCCTTGGTTGCATGCAGGTTTCTGACAGGCGCCATAGAGGCTGTCAGCAAAAGCTCTGGGCTGAATGAGACCTTTTTAGGGTTGATTATTCTGCCAATTGCTGGCAATGCCTGTGAGCACATCACTGCTGTCTTTGTGGCCATGAAAGACAAGATGGATCTGGCCATTGGAGTGGCTCTGGGCTCGTCCATTCAGATTGCCATCTTTGTGATCCCCTTCATGGTCATTGTGGCATGGATTCTGGGCCTGCCGTTCTACCTGGACTTTGAGCCTTTCGCCACAATGGTGCTGACTCTTGCAGTCATCCACGCCTTCTTTGTCTCTTCAGATGGCAACTCCAACTGGCTTCTGGGTGTGTTGCTTGTCGCCACATACACATTGGTGGCTCTGTTGTATCTGTTTCTCAAGTAAGTGCAGGAGCAGTAGAACGCAAACAGTGTCTTGTCAGCTATGACACAATGAAAGGGACAGGGACAGACAACATGCCTGATGACTTCAGGATCACAGGGGTGGCAAAGCCATCTGTGTCATGGTGAAGGTATTTTGTTTTGTTAATGTTAATACAAGAACGACAATCTGGTATGTTGCATTTGTTTGTGGTTGGGGTGTCATGATGCGAAGTGTAAGGCTGTGTACGTTTTCTTAGTGTCAGATTTGCAATGATGGTAGATTCTGGGTCTACCTGACAGGGTGCAGACTATATACATGTATGCATCTGGGTGCAAAACTGAAGACGTTTGATCCACCTGACTGACGTGATGACAGATATCCATGTATTGATACTTTACAACTTACTATATATAAGGCAGATCTCAGGACATGGACTGTCTATGAACTCAGCTACCTTAAATTTGTATATGCTTCTTTTAACGTGTACTGGGGCAACACCTGACTGTCATCTAAGATCGTAGAACACATGCAAATATGACCTGTCTACCCCACACACACACACACAAGTAGTAATGACAGAGATTACATGCTTGTTATCTGATCTACCTTGGACCTCAAACAAAGGTGCACAAAGGTGACATGAAGGTCATGTACGCCTGCAGAGGTTATGCTGCTGGAGAAGGCTATCATAAAAGGAGTAGAGCAAGTGTGTTCAAATATTAAGGGATGCGATCAAAAGGAGCAGTGTCCTTCAAACATGCATCGAAAACTCTGTCAACTGCTAATCTGCCACGCAAGCCTTGACATGAAGGATTCATGGACAGTGACAGCTCAGCGCGTCGTCTGACACAGATCTGATGCTGCTTTCTGATGCCATAGTTTCCTCTCAACAGTTCCTCTTTGAAGTTGCAATCACCGCTAAGACTGGCTGCTCGAATCTCGCTGCAGGCATGGTGCTCGCAGTTGTGCCAGTCCACATTAGCTGCTCTGCAATGGTCATATGCATGCAAGAGCTCATGCATCAGGGCATGATTGACCTCTTTTTGACTCAGGAGATGATTGTGGCAAAGTATCACCTGCAGTCAGGCTGACAGGATTCAGTATCATGTATGAGGGCGAAAGTGCAGCTTGCGTGCATTTATATGGCAAGTAAAATGCATTGTCAGGCATACCCCATCAGGCGGCCTGAAACCACCACCAGCCTGGGCATCACAGTTCTCCACTTGGAAAAAGCTTTTGTGCACCTCACATCCAGCCTGCAGCTTATTGCAAGCAGTCAGTTGTGCTTCAAGCTGCAACTGCTGACATCGCCAGGGCAGCTATGTCACAATTCGCACAATGAGATGATACATGAGCAGTCAACAGAAACGCAGCGAGTCATACATAGAGCCGCATACGAGACGGCCCAGCAGGGCTTAACATAAGCGCTATGCAAGTCAGCGGTTGCAAAGTTGTAGCACAAATTTTGTGCAAAGCTGAGCAACGCTGCTTCCCCAGAGAACAAATTAGTGATGACAATGTCACACCATGCATATCATCCTGCATGAGCAGTGACTACACCTCCTTCATCTTGTCGACCATAAACTTGACAGTGGGGTCCCGGTTGAGGGCATGTTGCAACATCTTGTTGCATTGCGATTGCGAAACGCCCACAAACTGTGGATGAGGCTCTTTTGGAGGCTCCACGGAGGGCTCTGGCATGGAACCTGACTGCTATGGTCCAGGTGCGTGCTGATAGACTGCAAAAGCGTGCAAGACACAACGGAGGTGGTGCTTTGCACAAGCTAGCGTCAGCTCTTCGTGAAGTGATAGCGTCGAGGCGGCAACTGTGTGACGTTGGAACCTTGCGCCCAACAAAGTCCCTCTCCGCGCTGCTTGTGATTGCGCTTGCTGTCTGATGCCACTGGCATCATGCCAGGGTTTGAAGTTTGCGAACCGGCTGATTGGCGAATGAATGAAATTGTACATGGTAGTGATCCCACCCTGTGTTGACCAGGTGTTGACCAGCCATGCTGTTTGCGTTTGCGAAGTTCAGTTCACCATGGTGTGACACTATGTTGTCGGCACGCTGAACATGCTCACAATCGCGACATGCGGCTTTACGTGCCGATAAGCTGCATTGTGCAGAAAGGCGCAGCATCGCTGCTCATATGCTGTATACTACCTCGACCCTTTCTCAGCAAAATAAGCGATTCCGTCAGCAAACAGAGGACACCAGGGCTGTGTATTGAATCTCAGCGCTAACAGAAGTCTAGCTATAATGGAGCAACTGGCCTGGTGGGGTGCTGGTGTGGCAGTGACAGCGCTTGTCGCTTCTGTTTGGTGAGTTTTGCTTGACAGCAAACAGATTGGTACAATTTGTGAGTCTGCAACATGCTCATAATGCTGTATTGCCAACTTGCAGGTGGTTCTCACTAGTTCAAGCTAGCTTCTCTTATGCACTGAGCCTCATATTGAGTCCCTGGTTTGAGCAGGGAGCCGACCTTCCCCACATACGCTGCAGCGTGTGGCAAGGTAACCATGCAGCATTGCTCTAGTGTGTCAAAGCATGCATATGGTAGGACTCATGGCTGTCACATCCTTTCTGCAGGTCTGTTGCAAGTGCAGCAGCTCAAGCTCAAGGCCAGCATTGTGGACGCTGCCGACTTGCCTTTCATGTGCACAAGTGGTGAGCAACAACTTCAGCTTGAACTGTTGCTGCTGCTTGCCTGCACTTAGCAGCTGGCTGACTTTCCCTATTTCGCAGCCTGCGTCAAGGATGTGGTCATTGCATGGCCATGGTGGCGGGGACTAGCCATGTCAGTCACTGTGTCAGGACTTGCCTTGAGAGGGAAGACAAGGTCATTGCCTCAGGTAAGTACTGCACTTTGTTGGACCTCTTGACTGCATTGCATTGGCATGCACTGTGTGTCTTGTCCTGATTTCAGTTAGTGCAGCAGCCTTGTCCACTGCAAGACTGCACCTGTCTCATTGAATGACTGAGAGTGCATACAATTCTGAGCTCCAGCATGCTACAGGCTGTTCCTCAAGATGTTGCTGCTACGGCACAACAGAAGGCAGCCAAGGCCATCACAGCTGCAAAGCTGAAGGCAGTAGACGGTATCTTGTGGGGACACAAAGAGACATGGAAAAAAGGTGAGCAGATACTGTTTCCAATATGCGCTTGGCATGCAGCTGTACTCTGTACAGCCAGGGCACTCTCAGCTAGCAGGTGTCAGTCATCCTGTTGCCCTTGTGCATTGCATGGTACTCACAGACTTCACGCTTTGCTGTCAGAACGGCAGGTGCAGTAGACCTCAAGGTGCTGGTTGTGTATTTGCAGGAGGTGGATGGAAGTCTTTTGCTGCAGGACACTTGGCTTACCTGCTGATGCGGCAGTTTCAGCTGCTGATTGAAGACTTCAGTGTCAATGTTGAGCTGGATCAAGCAGTTGACTCACCAGCAGGTGAACATGGCTGTTCATGGTTTGCGACTGATGTGCACACAATGCACCTCACATATCAAGGCCCTCTTCAGTAAGCAGCATCTCAAGACAAACAGTTTGTAATTGCATGCCCACTCTACATTGCCTGCTCCACATTTGTACACACAGCCCTGCAGTTCACACCTGCCGAGCGCTCACGTCAACAGAAATGTAAGTGCTCTGTGTTTCTGTCCTGGATACCCATGCACAGTTTCCAAGCACGAACAACAATAAGCATTGGGACATCTTTGAAAATCATGTGCAATGGGTGCAGAGACATATGATGCGGCTGCCAGCGAGTCAGATGCCCTAGGCTCCAGCATGGTACTGCGTCTGCATGGCTTCTCAGTGCACAACAGGACTGCCGGCAGTTACGGCGCACTGTCCACCACTGTGCAGCTCAAGGGCTTCAATTTGGACGTCATTCCAGCCCCAGTCAGAGGCTTGCAAGGCAAGCATTAGCTCTCTCCCAGTTTGGGATCGACGGTGCTGGCCTGGCGCTTTGATGCCTGCACAACGCATGCAAAGCCTTGTCACACAACATGTGCTTTCCAGCTGTACAAACACTTCAATCAACACACTGTATGCAACCAAAATTTTCAGTGAAATCCCCTGGTCCTGCAAGGCAAAAGCATGGCCTGCGGTGTTTCCAAAAGGCGTGTTGCTGCTGCAGCCAAACCACACCGTCCTGACAGCACCTTGTGTAACAGGGACAACAGCCAGTGTGATCAAGAGATGGAATGTGTCAGTGCAAATGAGCTGGAGGGTGGCCTCAAAGCTATGGGACAGACTCGCACACACTCATGGCAGTGCAGCCAAGGTGCCGGTGCTGAATGTGGACATCTCTGCAGCAGCTCTGCTGGTCCACCTGGATGCATCCTCTCTGAAGAGCCTGCTGGGCCTAGCAGCTTCCATTCTGCACTTCTTTCAGTACAGGGAGTACCGTAGGCTGAGGCCACAGGTGCGTGACTACACTGTTGTCAAACATCGTTGCAAGTCATCTGCACTCAGCTGGTGTCTGCGCATGCGCCTTGCCAACATGTTGCACCTCCTGCCTGTGGGGACTGGGATAGCAGGCGCAATGCAGCGCTCAGCTGTTAATACAAAGGCTGGAGAGAGACAAGACTTGTTCTGCACGCACCTAGCTCATCCTGAGCTGGAAAGCATTTAGTTACTATTGTTATTGTTATGCAGTCTTGGCTGCATTGGGCTGCTTGGAGTGCTGTTGTCTCAGATCTTTGCACTGCTTCTGGAGTAGTTTGTGATGTGCATGCAGGTGGCAGTCAGCACAGCCCCACAGAACTGGTGGCAGCACGCTGTGCACGCTGTGATGAGGGAGCGTGAGCATCTTCAAGGCAGTGACCACGCACAGATGGCATGTGTTGCCAGGCGTCATCTGCGGATTGAGTACTGCAAAGTGTACAAGAGACACATCAGGTCTACGTCCTGGTAAGCCTGGGACAGCAGCCACGTCTTGCAGCACCTCTCTCAAAGTATTACGCTCATGTCGTAAGCACTTGCGCGCGTACCTATGTCTGGATCTGTGAATTTGATGCGCAGTTTCTGATGCTGCCAAGATGATTCCTTTTGGGTTGACCATTGACTCAAGCCCAGCAAATCTTATGTTTTGCATACTCTCTTGACAGAGCTACAGTCTGCACAATCAAGCACCACCCTAGCGCTGTTGCAAGCCAGCAACTCTGTACAGTCTCATGACAAAGGCTGGCTGCATGCCTTTCAAAGCGTCTAGGAGTCATTGTGGCTGTTGAAAGCATCACCAAACAAGAGTAAGCTGTTGCAACTCAGGTTTGGGCGTGTGCTTGGAGTGCTGCTGCTGCGGCAAGGTGTAAGCAAGCAGCTGGCACAGCTGGAGAACAGGCTGAGTGATGGCGAGGTTGCCCAGTTCCGCTGGTGGACTTGGGCTACCTGGTACAAGCGTCGCAGGGTCAGCTCCTCCACCGTTTGTTCTTGTTAGCAGCTTGCACACACTCACAGCCAGTCTCGCAGCAGCTAGATGACACAGCCCTTGTCAGCAGCTTGCGCAGACTCACAGCCGGTCTCACAGCAGCTAGAGAACACAGCTCAGAAACTGATGTTGCTAAGTGAGCAAGACACAGTCAAGACACAGCTCCCTTGCTTGCAGTATGGCGGGCTCTCTCTTGCTCCGTGCTGATATACCTGCCCAGTTGGTTGCTGCCTGATCTGCAAGCAGGGAGGCTGACCTGCGGCACGGAGCTTTTCCTCTAACATAGACACAATCAGGCCTTGCCAGTGTCAGTGCATGTGGCAAAGTCTCACTGTGGGAAAGCCAGACTCCCTCAACTATCTGACTGTATGGTACCATAGTGTGCAGGCACCAAAGTCAGAGGCACTGGCAGGGCGGCTATCGGCTGTGTATGGCATCATGGCGGCACAGGACATCATCAAGCAGAGGCAGTCCCACACGGCACACAAGTCACAAGTGAGCTTTTGCCCCCTCCGCTTTGCTTAGTCAATCAATGTGCTTCCTATGCTTGCTTCACCTGTCTCTTGGCCACCTTTGCTGATGACTGCATCAGACAAGTAGGCACAGCATAAAACGCGCTCAGTTTCCTGTACTTAATGTATGTTTTAAGTAGAAAAAGCTTACTTCCTCCACAATCCAAAAGGTTACAAGCTTATAAGTGCTCAACCTAGAAACTCACATAAACAGTGGTACTGTTGAATTTGCCATGCACCATCATCAACAGCTGTGTGAAGCCAAAGTCTGCGCAATCTTCGCTGTTCCTGTCCATGATGCTTTCAGCCTCTGAAAAACAGCCCCAAGCCTGTCATGGTACAGGTGGGACTGTACTGTCCCAAGATAGCCATCATGTTTGAGGGCTGGGCAACGGATTCCAAACCGGCCCAGTTTGAGGTAGCAGCACAGGAGCTGTCTGCCAAGTTCCAGTCTGGCGTGCACACCAACCGCCACAGCCAGACCAGCCCTGGCCTCATGTCACTGCAGGTATCCATCCCACATTCTTTGCCTTATGACCACCTTGTCCCGCAGCTGGTCCATCCATTCACCTGCAGGTTTAGCATTTCCTGTCAGAGAGCTGGCATGCATTGCTGGCACCTCCAAGTCTTGCGGGGCAGCATAGCCTAAAAGGGCTTATGGTACATGCAGTGCTGTTGTCATTGGCCAACGCACACTCTCAAGTGTGAGCGTGCTTTGGCACAGCCAAGAAGGGCTTGTGGTACATGCAGTACTGTTATCATTGGCCAAGGCACACTCTCGAGTGTGATCCTGCTGCTCAAACGTGACATTCATGCCTGCATCAGCATTGCATACACACAGGAAGACTGTGTTTGCCTGCTTGCTGGCAACACAAGCTGCAGATTGCCTGCAAGCATATGAGGTTGTGAAGGCAGCACCCTGCCTGTTGCAGGCCTCCTGTAGGGCGCTGTTGGTGACCCATAGTCACCTGCAATATGACACAGCAGCCATTCGGCTCAACCTTGGGGCGCTGGCTGGGCCCCTGGTAGCCCCCCCAAGCACCGTTTCATATGACCAAGCCACTCTAGAAAAGCTGACCCCCTGGATCGTCACCAGCCCCCCTCGCCCTGCCCACGGCCCCCATCAGGCCCCCTCTCAGCCCAGCCTCTTCCAGCACCAGTCAGACCAGCCTTTCGTGGCTTTCAGCTACAAAAGGCCGGCCAAGAAAGCACAAGAGCCCACAGTGCTGCAGCTGACTGTGGCCCCCATCGATGTCATCTACAGTCAGCTGTGCTTGTTGAGTCTGTTGGACTTCCTGAATGCTGCTTGGCCGGCTGCTGGGCTGGACCCTTTGAAGGTCAGGGCCAGCGTGTCTCTCAGGGAGATCGTGCAGGAGAAGCTGCTGGGGCAGCAGCAGAGGCAGATGGCTCGCCGCCAGCAGCAGCACAACATGCAGCGCACCAAGGTACAACACCAGCTACCTCATCAGAATGCTGCACAGAATGGGCTTGACGCTGCAGACATGTGGCAGCTTGTGTGCCCTTACAGTCGTGACAGTCATGCATCACAAGTTGCCTTACATTCTTCAGTGTGGCCACCAGATTGCTGTGGTCAAGTCCCCTAGTAACACTTTGCATTTGTGCTGCTTCTTCTGACGGAGTGTCAGAGCATGTGCTGCTGCATCTGCAACAGTCCCAAGCCATAGTCCCAAGCCATAGTCCCAAGCTATAGTCCCAAGCTGTCAGCTAATCAGCTAACCATGAATGTCAGGTGCAAATCGGGCATGTCCGCCTGATGCTGCCTTGCGGGGAGTCACAGTCAGCTGGAAGCCAGGAGGAGGCAGCTTCCTCCCCTGGCGCTGCTTCCATGGAGCGCTCCAACTCGGCATTTGCGTCAGTGGACATGGATGCGGGTCAGCAAGCACCCAACATGCTGGTCATTGTCCTGGCGGGCTTCCAAGCCACCTCCAGGACCACAGAAGCCAGAGTGTCCAACTTTGCATCACCAGGCATGAACATGCCGGCAACTTTTTGAGCTTGGTTCAGCATGTACTCAAAATCTCGTTGGCATTGCACGGCAAATCACAGTACAGTGACACCCTGGCTGTGTGAAGCGTGTTGAGTTCATTGTATGTGTAGGCAGAGCAAGCATGCAGCTGCGTAAACCATTGGACTCAAACATTGTCCATGAACCTGCTGCATCATGACATCGATCATGGAAAGCAAGCACTGACTTGCTGAGATGCTGCAGGACATTTCACGCTGTGCTGGTTGATATATGCATATGCGCTACAAACAAAGCCCAGCACACACGACACGCACTGCTGCAGGGGTCCTGCCTGCATCTGCTGCTGAGAAGACCCCTGTGCATGCGTCAGCAGCGCCCCCAGCTGCACCTGCTGCTGCGCCTGCTGCAGCAGCTGCTGATGTAGACAAGATCAAGGCCGAGCACATGCGAAGCAGCAGTGCTATGCCGGCCTTAGGGCCTCTACAGCTGGGCACCAAGTCTAGCCTGCTGCCCTCTGCTGCTGCTGATGCAGCCAGGCTGGCTGGCGATGCTGCTGCTGCTTTGCCACGGTCCCAAACCATTGCTGCTCCGGGTGCACAGGGTCAGGGCCCAGCCGCTGCATCCAGCCTTGATGCCAAAGACAAGCCAGGTGTGTTGGGTGTCTTGTTGTAGCCCTGTTACTATGCAGTCAGCAGCAAATGGCATGTTGCCATAGCTGGCAACTACAGGGTATTTGTCATAGACTTGTAGTGTAGGATGTGCATCTATGAATGCACGGCAAGCCCAGAGGCAAGCTTGCACTATGTGTGCAGTCCTGTGTCAAACCTCTCACAGGCTGCAAGGTCAATGCATTGTCAACTCCGGCAAGTTGACCAGATCAGCTGCAGTCTCCACGTGCAATAGCCAACCCCCAAGAACTGCACCCTGCAAGTGTAGCAACAGGACAAGTCATCATTCCTGAGCTGGTTGCAGTCCTCAAAGTGTTGCTCTGGCACCGTAGGAGTGCTTGGGCGGGCTCACACAGTGGCTGCCATGGACCAGAGCAAACTTCAGGCAGCTGCAGGGAGCAGCCTGCAGGCTGGTGGTAAGGCAGCCTCTGGGGTTGCCACTCCAGCAGCCCGCACTGACAGCAGCGCCTGGAAGAAGCAGCGCCCTGGCGCAACTTTCTTCGAGAAGCTGCAGGTCAGCATGTTGTACTTGTGTATACTGTTGTATTTGTACGTGCAATGTTGTACTTCATGCTTTTGCAAGAGGCATGCGTGGTTATGTCACCAACCTTGTCTCTTACCTGGGTAGACTTCCAGACATCTGCATGGCGGTCTCAAAAAGGTGCTGCGTTGTGCCTGCCATGGCCATCCTGTGGACGGCCTAATCTATGCAGCTTTGTAACGCTATCACAGTTTGGGCCAGTTGTTGCCAAGTGTCTGTGTTGCCATGCAACCCGGCAGCTCCTGTCTGCTACTGCAATGGCAATGAAACGTATCAACTTGCAGCTTGTCATAGACGTGTTCACGGACATCAAGGACTGGCTGACTCAGCTGGTCAGCAGTTCTGAAACCACTTTTGCAGCAATGGTGTGTTTCGCATGACTGCAGATGCATGTGGAGGTCCAAGCTTTCCTGACCCTGCCAGATCTGACGGCTGAGGGGGCTGAGATGGATGACTACTGCCAGGTCATCAAGCCCTTCAGTATTGAGACAGCTGTAGACCACTGCGTGGAGCCCACTTCCACCGGCAACTACAGGTCTGCTTACAATCAACTCTCGCAGACCTTTGTTGTGCATCACTGCATGTTTGCGTCATGTTCCTTCCTGGTCAAATAGCACACAATGCGCTCTTGCTCTGATCTCTGGATCTACAAAGGTGTTGGAGCAATTTGCTTGTCCCCAAGGGATGGGCAATGGTACAATCTAGAGCCTGTTGGAATGGGAGGCTTTTGTGGCATGGTAGGCAGCCACGTGCCCAACCAGCAGGCTGTCAAAAGCTGGCAGTGTTTGCAGGCGGGTGGTGCAAGTCCACCTATCCACCTCTGATGTGGACATTGAGTTGTCACAGTATGTCAAGCGGGAGCTGCACAGCTTGCACAACTACTTGCTGACGAGCTTTGCATCCCAGGACATTGCAGACTTCAGCAAGCACTTTGCCAAGGTGAGAACCCGAACAACCCAGTCAGAGGGTGGCTCAAATGCAGCTTGACAAAAGAGGCTGTGATTTGTTATTGTCTTCCAACAGCTCTAACTTGTGTTTCACCATTGCTCAAAGGCAGTGCTAGTACATTAGCATCAAATTACATATGCATGTCCACTAATCTGGCATTGCAGCTGTCTGCAACTTACATGCTAAAGGCAGAAATTTAGGACCACCACCTGATAAAGCTGCTTGTGTTTGCTGGCCTGCTTCTGAGTCTGTTCAGCAAGCTGCCCACAGCAGCATGGCCATTCTGCCTGCTTGGCCCCCAAACACCAGTGACAGCTTTTTGATTCCTTACTTTGGGAAGGATTGTGCCCATCTGCAGGAGGGCAAGGCAAGTCCAAAGGGCAGAGGCTCAGTGGGCAGCTCCATTCATCACGCCAACAGCCTGGCAGAGGGGGTGCGCAGCACCCTTCGCAGGAACGCAGGCTCGCATCCAGATCTGGTGCACAGCGGCGGCTCAGGCGTCGTACAGCCAGAGCCTGCTGAACCAGCTGACAAGGTCAGAACAGTGTTCAACTGTTTCCTGACAGTGCATGCAGCTGCCTGCACTGTGCGACGCAATGGTGTTTCAGCTATGCACTGGTGCAAACACAAACCTGCTGCTTGGGTAACCAGCATCATTGCAACAAATCAACAGTACCTGACTTCAGAACATCACTGCAGTCCACTGTCATTGTGGCCCCCTACTTGCTTACAACACATTTTGGTTGAGTGAAGACAATGTGTGGATATGCAGAGTGTGCAAGGCAAGGCAGGGTATGGCTTGGTGCTGGCTCTGCAGCTGACTGTGCCTTGCACACGCCTCACTCTGGTGCAGTCACTGTCAGCAGAGTACCCAGACCACCCTCGCCAGATGTTCAGGCTGGAGGTGTCTGACATACAGACTGCTGTAGCACTGGAGGACAGTGAGCAGGACATCAGGTCTGATGACCTTGTCACCTGCTGCTGCACCACTGCTTGGGGCTCATATCAGCTGTTGTGCCGTGCTGCGCCGTCCTTTGCTGTGCTGTGCTGTGCTGTGCTGTGCTGTGTAAAGTTGTGCCTTGATGAAAGCACTATGCTGTGTTATCCCTTCTGTGTGTCAGCTTCAGTCTTGTGTGAGCCTTCTGGGCATACTCTGTAGACAAGGTTACACTGCCTCATACTTATGACAACGCCACATTGCGTCCACAAAGCCTGGCAATGAGCTCACAGTGTGTCACGCTATGGTCAGGTTTGCAATTGGGGCTTGCTCTCTGCAAGATTTGGCACAGGAGGCAAATGTGAAGGCCATCTTAGCGCCCACTCCCAAGAGTGTGGACCGCAACAGATCTTGCCGCAGAGCCTACTTGCAGCGTTTCTTTGAGGTGTGGCGGGCCCACACAGCACAGCATGCCAGCAAGTCCCGCCGGGCCTGCAACTTCCCTCAGCATCTGCTCATCACCTCAAGCGCTCAGTTCTCAGGTGAATCTCCAGACTTGACACAAACTGTAAGCCTCACACAGCACCATGACAGTTGCCTGCTTGCTGTCATGCTGATTTTATGTTACAGCGTCTGATTATTGGGGCTATTGCATAAGACTTGCTGCTTGAAAATGGTGTCCTTGGCCTGGCTGGTTTGATGTATTCTTTTGTCACAGAATCATGGCTCTTCACATCATTTGTAGAAAAACTGGGGTAAGAAAAGATCAGCAATGAGCTGTTGATGAGCTCAGTTTCCTGCCACATGCAGGACACATCACTGCCGCCTCTGGAGGCTCCCATTACAATTGCTGAAATTGTTTTCTTGTCTTTTTTTCCAGGACACATCATCGTGGCAAATCAGGATGTCATTGCCACAGTGCATGGGAGCTTCCTGTGTGCTTCTCTAGAGATCGGCATGCTGCGGCGCGCCCTCATGTACTTGTGCGAGTTGCGCCAGGCCAAGCCCAGAGCCATGGCCTCCCACCATGCCGCCCGAGCAGACCCCAGCCTGCCCCCACAACACAGGCCACATCCCTATGCTGCTGACGCCACCAGTGATGCAGCTGGAATAGACCTCAGCCAGACAGCAGCTGGCAAAGTGTTTGGTGCGACCACAGCAAGCCCATGGTCTGGCAGGACATCTGGGGACAAAACGGCTGTGACCAAGGCTGTGCACACTACAGCTGGCAAGCCCAACCTGACCATGCAGGTCTTCCTGCATTGCGCCAGGATTGATGTAAGTATGCACTTGCATACATGTGTGCCTGCATGCTAGATCTTGCATTGTTTAGCTTATGCGCCATGCCTCTAGGGAGTGGCGCTGAGGATGGCACCTGTGTCAATGATGTGCAGCTTGCCGCTGCACTGCATGCTTGACGCTGCACTGCATGCTTGCCGCTGCACTGCATGCTTGCAGTACCAGGACAGGTATTGCTGACATGCTGTATAAATGTCTGCCATGTGGAGAAATATGACAAGATTGCTGCTGTTGTGCATGCTTGACATTGTGCAACGCCTCTGGCTGCAGCTGGTCATGGAGGAGCAACGATTTGCAACTGTGATGTGGGGCGGCTTTGACTTCATCGCTGATGCTGGAGGCAGTGATCCTGCCAGGCGTGAATGGCTCATGGAGTGCTCAGGCTTACAGGTGAATCTGAGACAGGCATTCTCAACCCAGACATGTTTTTGCCAGTCCTGTTGTACCCTGCAGTGCTGTTATTACATCAACTGTCATATACCTTCACAGGAAAAGGTGTGCGGCAGTCTGCGCACAAACTGGTGCACAAAAAGTCACAGCCAGGCAGCAGCCAACTCTGATGGGCAGAG
>JAABUK010009092.1_pt1 | contig 13702 bp, 12 predicted proteins | sample 5559141 | NCBI WGS metagenome assembly JAABUK01 (sample SAMN10711869, study PRJNA513367) | rock metagenome | isolation source: Antarctica rocks | place: Antarctica: Victoria Land, Pudding Butte nord | collected 2016-01-03
AGATGCGATGACGGAATCGCAGTATACAAAGGTGGGTGTGCGGCGGGTACCTTGGCCCAGCTTGAGAGTGGGGAGATTAGATTGGGGGATGTGTTCCTAAGGGCGAAGAGGGATGGATTGCTCAAGGGCAGGAGAAGCAGGGCCGGGGAGGAGAACATAGTGGATGAGGTGCGAGAAGGGCTGGAGCGGAGTGACTGGCGGAGTCTTGCCCGCGTGCTGATGCAGGTGGCGGGCCCGCTGGTGGATTGGAAGTTCGCTACGTTCTACCGCGGTTATGGGGAGGACGGCCTCGAAGACGGGAGAAGAGAGAGTACGAGGAGAGCGTGTCGGAGCAGTCCTTGCTTCAACCCCGATATGCTGCTGCAAGATGTGCAGGGCGTGTTGGATAAGATTGAATGGGGCACGGTGGTGGCGATGATGGAGACGGAGATGAACAGGTGGAGGAAGTGGGAGGAGTGGGGGTGTGAGTGGTTGATTGTGAAGAGTTTGGAGGGCGCGCAGGTGCTGAGGGCAGTGGAGAAGGCGAGTAGGAAGTGCGGCGTGCCGGAGGGGCAGTTGAGGAGGGCGATTGAGGCGTATGCGTTTTATACGTCGTCGCAGGAGAATGCAAGGAAAGGTGGGAGGAAGAGGGGCAGGCTGACTGCGGATGGGTTGGCGCAGGAGAGGAAGTGGGAGAGATTGGCGGAGACCCTGGTGGAGGATTTGGAGTACCTCTGGCAGGACGAGAGCTACAAGAACGGGGCGAGGTTGATGAAGAGGAGGATGAGACGGGGGGTGCAAGAGTGCAGGAAAGTGTACTTTGACCAGTGCACGATGCTATTGCGGGGAAGATATGACTGGAAATTGAGCCCCGAGTATCGGAGGAAGATGGAAGAGGAGGGAGAAGCAGCAGCACCACCACGTCGACGAGAGAGCGGCACCAGCAAGGATGGCTCACTTTCGGCCACGAAGAGGTTGTCAGACACGACGACCATTGTTACTGACTCGTTGAAGCGCCATACCAGAGAGCTGGGAGTCAGGGTCTCGGAGCTCTTCCGCCGCTCACCCAACCCACCGGATCAAGAGGCGGTGGAGGTTGAGGAGAGGAGCGAGACCGAGGTATCAAGGCCGCCCTGTCAAGAAGCACAGCACTACCCGATCTTCGACCCGAACGATCCCTCTCACCTCCCTTCTCATCCGATGTCGACTTGAGAGAGGGTGCTCTTCGACCTCGCATCCTGCCACCTTTCTGTGCTTTCTTTCAATTGCACTCTATAGTGCTGCTGCAGTTCTTGGCGCAAAAGACATCATGCTTGCGGCCCTCAGCTGATGATGATTGAACACGAAAGAAAGGAATTTGAAAAATTGTTAGACTCAATATTTGGTGCCTGCAGTGCTCTCCTTTCCCTCTGTGCCACCATCAAGCTGCGAAGCAGGTCTCTTCAACCCCTTGGTTATATCCAGTATCTTCGTGACCGGTAGTGCGGGCGGTACCAATGTCGCATCCTTAAATGTCCATCCCTGGAGCTTCATGTGTTTCCATTTCTCTCCAACCTTGAACCGTACCAACTCTCCCGTTGCTATCGCATCCTCCTTTGAGTCGTGGCCGAGAGCGCCACCGGTCTGAATATTGCGCTCCAGATACTTACTCGTTAGCATTTTCAGGCCGTAACGGATCGGTAGTCCGCGTGGATGCGGGAAAAGTAGGACAGTGTCGACGATAGTTGGGTGAATGACACGACAGGTATTGAGGTCATTGTCGATGGCGTGACCGATCAATGGCGTTTCTGGAGTTAGTAGCTCGAACAGCAGTTTTCGCGCAGCCATGGGTGATTCCACGACGCGAAGGGATTCCTGCTCCAATTCTCCATCCTCAGAGGTCGAGTCGTCCTGCTCCGGCTTCTCGGCACCATACGGCAAGGCTCTCGAGTAATGTGCCTGGGAAACACCCGAGAATCTCGTATTGTAGTCAACCACCTCTCCTAGAGGCCGGACTAGCACGTCTAAGAGTTGTTGATTCTGTGGCCAGGAGACAGCAGTGAGTCGAACTAATTCGAGCCCAAGAGTAGTGTATCCCATCTCACAGTCGAATGTGACTGGTCCTCGTGGACGATCTGAGTTGTCTGGATATGGTGTTGATTCAAATTGCAGGAGAGACGCCATCCTCTTCACTTCTGAAGCTTTGAAGATATGGTCACTTGCTTCTGTACAACCTCTGCTACCAATGGCTCCACGACAGCACAGGTAGCAGGATTCTTGTTCACCAGCACCTGCTGATGATTTGGGGGGTCTGAATGGTTTGGCCCAATGATATGTACAGCCGTTCTCTGTCGAAGTCAAGCGACCAAAAGATTTTGACGCGTCGTCAGAATTCCTACCAGGAAACACCCGAAATCTGGTGCCGCATCGATCACACCGTTCGAACCCACCTGCTGCCTTGACGCCGTCTTCAGCAGCCTTTATTTGTGCGGCCGTTGGAGCAGTAGTGACATAGCCGTGAGCCTCAAGTCCCTTGAGGGGCGTGAGGATGTGTGCTAGAACAGCAATTTCTTGCCGTGCCGTCAAACCTGTCTCCACAGTCTTCTCTTTAGGAGTGGGAGGGGGTTTTGGCGGCATGTGTCTCTTCTGGAATTCTTCCAATACGAAAGATTTCCATTCTTCGAGTTGCATCTTCTTGAGGCGTTGAATCCGGTGCCCAACCATGTTCTTGTAGATCTGAGGATTCTCTTTTCCAATTTTCTCTTCTTCGTCCAATGCCATAGTGATGACTTCGATTTCGGAAAGCACCAGCTCCTTTTCCGTGGTTTGATCTCCCAGTGCTTCGGCGTTAAGTCTCGTAATCTGTTCATGAATCTTCTTCAATATGGCTAATCGGATGGGATGAGGTGCAGGATTCGGAGTAAGTAGGCGTGGAGTGAGACTCTCCTTCGGCAAAGTCGCGAATCTGGCCGCACTTCTGTTGCCATTTTGTGGTTTCAGCCTTTTTTCACTCTGGCTATCACCAAATGTTCTACCAGAACGGCTCAGCGGTGCAGACACAGTTCGGCTGATCGAAGCTGGGGAACCACGAATATTTGGCGATTTCTGAGGAACCTGCTCGCGAGTTGCAAGTTCGCTCTTTGATCTTTTCTTTTCAGCAGAATCGTCATTCACCACAGCCTTTGGTTGCGATCCTGGCGTCAATCTGGTCCCTCCTTTGCCACCAATGGCTTCCTTGCCCACTGGGGATAGACGTCGTCTTTTTAAAGGTGGCTCATCTGGCTTTGTAGTAGAGGCAGCCTCATTTTGAATGGGTGCAATTGAAGCGTCATTATTTCCCAGACCGTCCAGTTGAATATGAGAGAAGATGCAATTTAGAAGAGAGCAATTTGTGCCTTGGGGACATCGGACTTCCTTGAAAAGTCCAGTTGAACTGAACATGGCCGCATCCTTGATCCCCCAACTGAGGTTCAACGTATCCAACCAACCCTTGAATAAGCTTGGACGATGGACTTGTGCAACAGCAATTAATAGTTGGTGCTGTACCCAGGAAAGATGTCAACTCGCAAGCATTCTGAGCACACGCTTAGGCAGAAAGCGGGTTGCAAATCTTCTCTAGCTCTTCGTATCTCATGAGTTTCTTGCAGTAGACCAATCACGGTAAAGCGATTCTAGCAGTGATCACTTGCGTGTTGTCTTGGTCTTTGTTGCAGGGTTTTTCCGCAAGCGGCCCTGTTGTCAATTTATAGAACCTAGCCAAACACCACAGCCCAAATGATGAGGTTCAAGAAGTGATCACTGATGGGGAGATAAGAAAAGATGGTGGTGATGTTCTGTCTTACTTGATCTTTGGTTTTGTGATGATAGAAAGTCTTTCAGTGTCCTGGTTTATTGTCGCCTGCTTTCGCTCGTTGTTGCCAGAATTCGATATTTCCTCCTTTTACCTATTTCGAGACAACAATGCTGCTCAGTTTGGGCAAATCCCTCAATTTTGAAAGCATCCTGCACTCCTGTTACTAAAAGCTGCATATCCAACTGTTGAGATGGTGTTTTGACTACATAGCTCTACCAATGATAACAGATATCAGCAAGCTTTTCCGGCGGGCAGATTCATGTCTCGTTGCACTACGACAGTCACTCTATCGGAGTCAGATCACGGTCAGATGTTCTGTTTATACAGCAGTCCGACAACAGTTATATTCCAGAGCTACAGCCCCTTTACACCACCAGCAGAGTGGCAGTGACATTATCGGGTTTCGTATATCCAGCGTCGGAGCAACAGTCGGTGTTCGGAGCAGAATTCATCCGCAATCCTTGCAGGCGCAGCGGCTGACGTAATCTCGAGCATCACCATATGCTTCCCGGATCCGCCCGCCAAAATACTTCCATTCGCTCTCTTCAGCATTACCCGTCAGACATTGTTCTACGAGATGGAAGCGGACTCTAGAAGAGACCGCGACAACATGCCTCGGAAAGCAGATCATCTTTGTGTCCTGGTTCACGGGTGGGTGGCCTCCAGCGCCCTTCTCAAAGCTGCGATTACGTCTAACACCACTCATTTATAGTCTCTGGGGCAACCCGACACACTTGAACTATGTCGCATCCGCTCTTCGCGAAGAATACGGCGAGGACCAGCTGATAGTGCTGGCTGTCAAACGAAATGCCGGTAGCTACACCTATGATGGAATAGAGCTGGGTGCGGAGCGCGTCGCCAAGGAGATTGAAGAGACCCTGGATGAGCTAGCTCGAGATGGATACCAGATAAAGAAGTTGAGCATGGTGGGATACTCATTGGGAGGTCTTGTCGCTCGCTATGCCGTGGGGTTGTTGCACTCCAGGGCCTGGTTCGAAAAGATCAGGCCTATCAATTTCACAACCTTTGCCTCGCCGCACCTTGGTGTTCGAATACCTCTAATAGGCTACGCCAATCACATCTGGAATGTTCTTGGAGCTCGAACCTTGTGCATGTCTGGTCGGCAGCTGTTTATGATCGATAAATTTCGCGACAGTGGACGGCCACTGTTGAGCGTCCTTGCGGATCCGGACAGCATCTTCATACACGCTCTCAAGAAGTTCGAAAACCGTTCGCTATACGCAAACATAGTGAATGACAGATCCGCCGTCTTCTATACTACCGGTATCTCTCGCACTGATCCTTTCGCGCAAATGGATAAGCTAGATCTGAATTACGTCAAGGGCTATGAAAATGTGGTGCTTGATCCTGATACCCCTATCAAACTGCGCAAAGATCAGCATTTGCCTACATTCTACCGCCGGGTTGCCGGAGGCAGCCACGCCTTTGCGACGAAGTTACCAGTGTATACTGCACTGGCCGTTCTATTCCCAATCGCATTTGTGGTTTTCATGGTGAATTCAGGCATACAGAGTTTTCGGAGTAGTCGTCGCATTCGACTCCACGAGGATGAACATGAAATCCACGGCTTTGGTAGTTATCGTGTTCCTTTCATCATCCAGGATGTGCAACAAGCGGTCGAAGATGCATATGAGAACGTTAATGCAGCCCACAGCCAAGAATACCTACCTGATGGATCCGAAGAGATGGCAGAAGCAGTGGCCAATCAGCAGCGATCAACAGAATCACTGCCCTCGTCTCTTGCTGATCACTCAGTGACTTCAATGACTTCAGAAAAGTCCGAAAATGCTACTTTGACTGATAGTAGAAAGGATACACAACAGCGGTCGCCCGAATTCCCAACGCTTGCGCTGACACCAGCACAATTTGCAATGATCAAGACTCTGGACGAGTGTGGCTTTCAGAAATTTCCGATCCACGTAAGGAAGTCACATCACAGTCACGCAGCAATCATCGTCCGAATACCCAAGTCAAGTTTTGACGAGGGCAAGATGGTCATTAATCATTGGCTCAAAGAAATTTTCAAGATATGATCGCGGTGGATCATGCTGCTACCACTTATGCACATTGTCATTTGTTCTTGCTCAGCGAAGGCGCTATTTGGTCGAGAAGTCCTTTTCCTCGTGTGTGTCGGATGCATTAGACTCATTGACTGCCCTGGATTACGTTGCTCTGTGTCGAGACGACTTTGCGCTTTTTGCTGCGATCCTGTTTGAGTGCTGAGCATAGAAACATCTCATGTTTGCAGGTCTCTCCTACATTCTGTCCCAGTACGGGCATCGAGCCATTCGCGATTTATTCGCTATCCTCATTCATCGCAGACGACCATCATCGCAAAAATAATATAGAATAGAGCGCATTATGGACATTCATACTAGCTTGCTTGCGTCTTCGCGACGAACACCGGCTGCTGAGGTTTCATACTTCATCCTACAAACTGCTTGACCTCTCCCACGAGGGATCCGAGGTTCCGGCGTGGTTGGAAACTGATCTGTCCCCCACAGCGACACATGTGTTTGACTGCGCGGTTGTCCATCCCTGTGGCTTCTAATCCCGGGTCTAGAAATCGACGCTGCATGATCTGCTAGTTACAGGGCAGCGGTTCGGAACCGTCTGTTCCCTTGGCCTCAAAAGTTGCCTTTGTTCTTATCGTTTCTCACTTTCAAGAAAACACATTGTCCTCAACGAGGGACCGATTGGTGAGGTGATGATGTCGAGACTAGACCGCTTCAGGTAAATGCTGCCGCCTCAGATCCTGTAGACTGCGATGCTCTCGCCACCTCTCTACAGAACACCCGATCTTCTGGTGGGACGGTATGACCCGTCAACCGGTGGAAAAATGCAGCTGTCGCGGACGGTTGAGATTCCACCGCAGTGCTGCAAGCTTTTTCCGCTGCCAAGACAGTAGCGCCCCTCTTGTCCAGCGACGTCACTCCACAACGCGCTCAAAACGCAACATGGCTGCATGGGTAGAAAAAGCGATGTCGAACGTCAAGTGAGAGTACATCCATCCTCGATACGACATGGATAAACCAAATCCTCTATTTCCTCTTGCTGGATCCTTTGCCCGAGAGGTCCACTACTACTGGTAGGATCACGAACAATGAGTTCCTGCTTCCGAGCGAAGCTTCGTCGCCAAGCGCTCCCATCATACGGAGTACGGCCGCTTGGATTCATCATTTCGTGCCACTTCTTCCCCTTTCGCCGATCGCACTGTATATTACCTAGCTGTGTCCCGGGCCAGACCCAACAAAAATCTATCAATGTCAGATTCAACTTCTCCACTTCATCTTTCTTGCGGACCCACTCAGTACACCCTTGTTCTAGCATCCGAGCCCGTTACTGCTGCCCCGTGGCTACTGAGCTAGCACAGGTTCCTCCTTTTGCCTGCCATCGCTCTTTCTTCGCGATATTTGATAAACGACTTTGCAACCGTGCTGTACAACAAGGATCCGGCGTAGATGACTGAACCACAGCACGATAATAACCTACTCCCACCCACGACCTCAAGAGCCTCTCGCGTCCAGCTTCGCAGACTTTCCAGCATGACAGCTCAAAGGGAGGATCTTTTCTCTCATCTTGCCATAGTGGCACCTCCTGTCCATATGGAAAACCCCAGCAATGCCCACGAAACGGCGCTCGCCATGGAAATGGCCAAACATCGCCTTGCTGAAGATTCTGATGTCTCAACACCCACTGCATCCACCGGAGTGACAACGCCAGAACCAGACCAAATACCGACCACAGACAAATACGCTTTTGCCTTTGATATTGACGGCGTCCTCATTCGTGGCGGAGAGGTTATCCCAGAAGCTATCGATGCGATGAGGGTACTGAATGGGCAGAACGAGTTCAATATCAAAGTGTAACTTGTCCCTGAACTTTGCAATGAGGGATGAGCACAACTAATCCGCCTGCCCAGACCATACATCTTTGTGACCAACGGCGGTGGCAAGACGGAAGAAGATCGGTGCCTCGATCTATCACACCAGTTGCAGATCGAGGTCTCTCCAGGCCAGTTCATCTGTGGACATACACCTATGCGCGAGCTGGCAGAAAAATACAAAACTGTCTTAGTCGTTGGCGGAGAGGGTGAAAAATGCCGAGAAGTTGCTGAGGGCTATGGTTTTCAAGAGGTGATTACACCAGGAGACATCATCAAAGACAACGCCAGAACAACACCTTTTAGAAAACTGACTTCGAGAGAAGCTGAAAGTTCGAGGTTGCGGAACTATGGCGAGGTCGAGATCGAAGCCGTCTTCGTCTTTGCCGATAGTCGAGATTGGGCAGGAGACCAACAGATCATCCTTGACCTTTGCATGAGCAAGCATGGTCGCCTAGGAACAAGATCGGAGACCCTCGATGAGGGACCCCCTGTCTTCTTCTCCCACAATGATGTGATATGGGCAACCTCTCACGACTTTGCGCGTATAGGCATGGGAGCCCTTCGTGCCTCATTGGAAGCCATGTTCAAAGCCATCACCGGCAAGGAGCTCAAGACGATTGCGTTCGGTAAGCCGCAACTCGGTACTTTCCAGTTCGCGACTCGCTTACTGCAACAATGGCGCAAAGACACCCACGGAATCAATTCACCACCTGATACGGTTTACTTCATTGGTGACACTCCAGAATCTGATATCCGTGGCACAAATGAATTCGACGAGTCCGATGTGTCAACCAACAACTGGTTCTCTATTCTCGTCCGTACCGGAGTCTTCAAGGAAGGAACGAAGCCGAACTACATGCCTAAGATGACCGTCGACAATGTTTTGGAGGCTGTGAAATATGGCATCCAACGTGAATTCGAGAAATCCGCTAAGGCGGCGGGTGTCCTTGCGCCGCCGCCGCCTGAAGGAGCTATCCCTGAGGAATCTGCTGTCCTCGATTGAGGAATGTCGGTCTTATCTAGTGGGGGAAACATCCGTCATGTGACGTTCTCCCGTGTGTCGTGGCTGAGACGCCGTGTCGGCGTTATTGCTCATTTGTCGGCGGCTTAATACCCTCAACCCACACGGAGATTGTAATGAAGCAAGCAATTGATAGATAGAGTGAAGCCTTGATCGAAGCGAGTTTTTGGATCGATTCAGATCATTGGTGGTCATAAATACAACATCTCCGTGCACCAGTACAAAGGCCCGATCTGTGCCAACTGTTATTTGACTTTCACCATGTAGACAGTACTCAGCTTTCCCTGATGGTCGACATGATGTGACCAGGCTCACTACCTTGTTTGGAAGGCGGTATACGCTCAGATGTATGGAGTCCGCCAACTAGGGGTCTTAGCTACCTGCAAGCTTGTCTTCAAGTTGGTTTTGGGGACACTGGGAAACAGCGTCGGGGTCATACTGGGGTCTTCACTTGAGAATCATGTGCTTGATGGCCTTGTTCCTGCCAAGGCTTTTGATGACTAAGCATCTCCTCCTTTGCTCTTGAATGAGTTAGCTCAGAAGTAATTAGGATATTGGATGTGAAATAAGGTCTTACGGAGTAATAACACTGCTGTCTCGCGGATTCCTTACCAAAACACGCCGCAATGCACTCTTGCTTGACACCGATGGCGAAGCTTCCCGATAGGAGTTATCAGGTGCCATTGTCTTGAACATGCCGTGGCTTCAAAGCCGTAGACGACGTTAGTTCAAGGATGTTTCCTGTCCGGGCCTCCTTTGTGCGACAAACAACCGTTGACCAGCTTCTACGTGCCGCCAGAATCAAACCTGCCAGTCATGCTGCGCCATCCTTGTCACCTTGTGCTCATGGCTTTGCATACATTAGGTCGGGACTGTCCAAGAGAGCAGAATCAACCGCTCATCAACGGGTTCTAATTCCCGAATCTGCTACTCCTCAATCAAAATGCCTCCTGTGCACGGTTTTAACACCCGATCCGGCTCAAGTGGTAGGTCATCGACGTTGATTCTCTAGCATCTTAACACTGATACAATTTCTATCTACCAGCAACAAGCCGAGGTCATAAAGAGTCTTCCGAGTCTTCTTTATCCTCTGCATCGCTCGCTGCGTAATCTTACTTTCTTCATTACTCCCGAGTTCGCTAAATGGGTTGAAGAGGGAAGTGGGTTCATAGAGAAGGCGCTGGAGCATGTTCACCACGACTGGTCAGCTACCATGAAAAACCTCAGCAGCATTGGCCTCGCAAAAGATTACCAACATGTTCTCCAGTCCCGCGTTGTTGTTGTAGATCGACTCCCGTTTCCTGAGGGAAACAGCTCGGGCTGCCCGGGTATATCACTTGCTGTGACTACATGGGCTGGCAAATGGCTCTCCGCAAGTCGTATGGCAAGGATGTCAGCTGAAGCAGATCAAAAGACAAAAGTACCGCAGATATGTGTGAAACTAAATCTTCTTAACATGCATGGCGAGCTAAAGAATTTGAGGGTCCTTTTGCGACCAGCAAATACACTTTTCGTTAATGGTCTACAATCGACTATGTTTGTGGACAGGTGGGGTTTCAATAACGAGGCAGGAAGCGGGCCGAAGTTTGTCAGACAGGGTGCGCGTGAGCATGTCCAGCGCGTCACGGTGAACCACCTGTTCCAGAACCCGTCTTTGACAGTGCCCTTGCAAAGATTGACCAGGACAAGAGAGATCTCTATGAGTATGGGCAATGTCATCAGCAAGCTGGTTGGAACAGGGGACTCAAAGCCTACATCGGCGTCGCTTGAACTTGAAGAAAAAGTATCGGCATTTATGAAGAACAAAAGTACCACCAATGGCACCCTGGCTGTGTTTGCTTTGATTCTCCCGAAGCAAAGGCATCAGACTGAGCCTATTGAAGCACCAGATGTGCCTCCTGAGATCTTTGGGTACCCCAAATCAGCGGCAAGTGACAGTGCAACCTCTGAGAAGCAAGAAATCCTGGACTCCATCAGGCTTGCAATCTCTAAGGGAGCTCATCTACACAAAGTTACCAGTGGAGGAGGTGGCTGGGGAAAGAAACAAGGTCTTCTCTCACTGGAACCAGCCATGGACATTGGCGGCGAAGAGCTTGGGGGTACTTCAGTACAAGACTTCGAGAATTTCGAAGGGAGGCTTGGAGAAAGCGGACATTGCTGGGGCAAGGATACTCCGGAGACGGCTCGTCCAGGGGACATGGTTGAATTTTATGGAACTTTCTGGTCCAAGGACGAAGAGAAAGCGCTCGTTCGCAAGGAAAGCCTTAAGACCGCTCTGAAGATGCCTGATACGAAACTCTGGGACGCTCGGACCTGGGCTAACAAAGACGTAGCCAACATTGTTTTGGGCGTCATACCTCCTCAGGATTCAAACAGTGCGATCACAATTTCTACCCTAGGTGACAAGTTGGTCACAGTGCCTCATCATTTTGGAATGCTCTCGGAAAACGGTATGGGTTTTCAAAGGGTCGACGACAAAGCACGGCGAGATTCCACAGCAAGCGACATGCGCATATCCAACATCACCAGGATCGACGTTCCTCACACCGTGTTGCGTTATTCTGTTCCCAACCGGATAGCATCTCGAATAGACCCCGTCGCAAGAGTCGATGCAGCAAAGACCGAATCAGCCGAGACTGGCCTTGCAGGAACACAAAATCCTGTCTTCAGGAGAGTGAAGTTTGACTCCACTCAGCCACCCCAACCACGTCCATACAGAGCTAAAAGGCTTGGTGTCAGCAAACAAGACTTGCGCAGGCGCATTAAGTATTCCGCGCCCAAAATTACTGATATTACTCATGAGACCTCTGGAAGTTGAAAACACTTTCCTTGAGTTTGGACCGATCAATGAGAGGCAGATGCTGGACTAGCAAGAAAGTCACTAGGCACGTTGTGCCTCGAGGACATCAACATCCAGCTCTTCCATCACGCCGAGAACCACACCGAGGCTTTCCATGAACCCATTGACTGCCACCCGAAGCATTCGATTTGTGGTCGCCTTGTACTGAGTCCGCAATATCACGGCATCTTCCTCACTCGCCTTCCGTCCTATGTTGATGCCATTGCTTTGCAGATTCGAATCAGAAGCATCATTGGTCGAAGCTAGAGAAAATGTGCGTTGAACCAATGGCGAGAGTTCAGCATCCACCTGAAGAGCCTGGAGGGTTGCTGATGCCAGACGATGCGTAGGAAGTGGGACATCTATGACTCTGTATATGTTAGAAGTAGTGCAGACTGGAAAGAAATTCATGTTGTGCATACAATGAGCAAGGAAAATTTGGATCTATTGCCGCCATTTGAAAACCAGGTTGGAGACACCGAGACTTCAACCAGACTGAAAACGGTTCGATGAACCGAGAACTACCAATATGCGACTGCGGATCCAAGCCTGCAGTAATCAGATTACATAACCAGCGAACTGATGGCCGCTCCTCAGATCGGCGTCAATGAGAGTTGCGTGGGCGCGCCAATAGAACTTGGTTACAACTGATGTAGGAGTATGCAGTTCAAAATGACTCGGGCGCCAGCTGAGTCATCTCAGCCGTGAAACATGGTTGCCATAGGCGACTGAAACTAAGCCACATGCGGAAGCAACAAACATGGCGGCTCCTTCTTGATATGCACTTTAGCCGTCCTGCATCGTCAAGAACTCCGCAAATACCACGTCGTCTCAGCGAAAGACATCGCCCCAGGCCTCGCTATTCGTTACCTTTATTCTATCGTTACAATAGCGATCACCAATTCAGCGGACCCTTTCTACATCGCCATCTCAACGGCTGGAAGAAAGCATCATGGTCGGCGCGCAATAGCATTTGAAATCAATTGATCGCATCACAACTATTTCCGTACCAACAAACTCGAAATACAGATTAGAAAGGAGGGCCCAATTCTAGCATCGATCTTCACCTGTCCAGGAAGGCACCTCCGTTGCACCAGACCGCTCCTGCTCCGAGCAAGCAATGGCTCCTCGTGCCGTGAGCTATGGACAGGTCATTGAGTATATTCAAGGTCAGTCAGCACCGAGAAAGCCAGCGAAAGAAGCTTGCCCCAGTATCCAAGCCATTTGGAAATCGAAACTGACCTCCTCGTTGCATAGACCGACTCTACCTAGCATCCTACACTCACGCCCCGAACGAGAATACACTCTTCCCCTACCCAACTGAGACAAGAAAGTCGCCGAGTAAGAGGTCGTCAAAATCACAACACGGACCCACTCCCGTATCCCGAGCAGGGTCACCTCCAGTCTACTTCACCATAGATGAGACTCTTCTCTACAATGCCTTCCACGCCGACTTTGGCCCATTGCACATTGGTCACCTCTACAGATTCGCCGTCCAGTTCCATGAAATACTTGGCGATCCAGCAAATAATGATCGCCCAGTCGTTTTTTGGAGCAGAGCAGACTCGAGAAGCAGAGCCAATGCCGCATGCTTGGTTGCTTGCTACATGGTCCTGATTCAATCATGGCCACCGCATCTTGCTCTCGCACCAATTGCGCAAGCCGATCCTCCATACATGCCTTTCCGAGATGCTGGATACAGTCAGGCGGATTTCGTTTTAAACATTCAGGATATTGTCTATGGAATCTGGAAGGCCAAGGAGGAGAATCTGCTTGGGCTGAAGGACTTCAATCTCGAAGAGTAAGCAAAGGATCTGCTTTCCACTATTCTGTGCTGACTATTTTGGAAGGTACGAGAAATATGAACGAGTCGATATGGGCGATTTCAACTGGGTGTCGCCCCAATTTCTTGCTTTCGCCTCACCTCAATCTGACATTACCTCTCCCATACCTGTCACATCACCACAATATGCCGACCTTCCCACCTGCATACCAGAAATCGCCATGGCGAATATCTCTAGTCCTTTCAAAAATGTCCTCAGTCACTTCGTCGCACGCAACATCGGACTCGTCGTCCGCCTCAACTCTCCCCTCTACTGCCCAACTTACTTCACCGCCCTCGGC
>JAABUK010009093.1_pt1 | contig 13700 bp, 13 predicted proteins | sample 5559141 | NCBI WGS metagenome assembly JAABUK01 (sample SAMN10711869, study PRJNA513367) | rock metagenome | isolation source: Antarctica rocks | place: Antarctica: Victoria Land, Pudding Butte nord | collected 2016-01-03
GAAGGATTTCAAGGCCATTGCGAGTCATCCTGACTCGCAAGTATCTGTTTGATGACACCATTATTGAGGAGGGAGAAGACTGTCACTTGTTCTATGCTCCTATCAAAACGAACGGTCTGATTTGACTTGCCAACATTTGTTCTCTGTTTCAAGCCCACGGTCCTTGGTCTATCTAGCGGACGTAGACCAATTCGCTCACAGTGCCCCTTCAGAAAATGGCTTCCAAGGTTACAAACTCTCCTCACGAACCCGAAGCCCAGCATGGCTGATTCAAACCAGGTAGCCATACAGCCGACCATAGAACAGGTGGAAGGCGTATTATCCAAATCCAAATCTTCCAGTCATCCACCAAACCTAGTTCCCTTGTCTGCTACCATCCCTGCCGACCTTCTAACGCCAACGCTGGCATATCTGAGAATCTCAGCAAAATCAAAGCTATCTTTTCTTTACGAATCCGCCGCTACTTCAGGTACCATTGGCCGGTATAGCTTCGTTGGTGCGGACCCGTTGAAAGTGCTCAAGACAGGCCCCGGCCATGGACCGGCAGAAGATCCACTCCCTCGTCTCCACGAAGAATTATCACATTTTCGAGTTGCAACGGTTCCAGGCCTCGTCCTTCCACCTTTGACGGGTGGGGCGATAGGCTACATCGGATATGATTGCGTGAGATACTTCGAGCCCAAGACTGCCCGGCCAATGCAAGATGTGCTTGGATTACCTGAGAGCTTTTTCATGTTATTCGATACCATTATTGCGTTCGATCATTTCTTCAATGTCTGCAAAATCATTACGTATCTCAGAGTGCCTGGAGAAATCACATCTTCGTCGTTGAGCATGGCTTATCAGGCGGCATCGGAATCTATTCAGAAAGTAATAGCAGCTATCTCTAGTCCCGATACGCCTCTCCCGCAGCAGCTTTCAATCAGACAAAATCAACCATCGACCTCGAATATCGGCCAATCAGGCTACTCAGCACATGTGACAAGGTTAAAGAAGCATATCACGAAAGGCGATATCATCCAAGCTGTCCCTTCACATCGAATTGCTCGTCCAACAACTCTGCATCCATTCAACATCTACCGGCAGCTTCGTACCGTCAACCCTAGCCCCTACCTTTTCTACATTGACTGCACTGATTTCAGCATTGTTGGAGCATCGCCTGAGCTGCTCGTAAAGGAGGAAGCTGGCCGAATAATCACTCACCCAATAGCAGGCACAGTAAAGAGAGGAATCGACCCGGCGCACGACGAGCAGTTAGCAGAAGAATTGCGCAACTCGATCAAGGATCGCGCTGAGCATGTCATGTTGGTCGATCTGGCTAGAAACGATGTCAACCGCGTATGCGACCCACTGTCCACACGAGTGGATAAATTGATGGTTGTTGAGAAGTTCAGCCATGTTCAGCATCTGGTCTCACAGGTCTCGGGCGTTCTAAGAGAAGGTCAGACACGTTGGGACGCATTTCGATCCATATTTCCAGCCGGCACGGTTTCAGGGGCTCCGAAAGTCAAAGCCATGGAGCTCATCGCTGAGCTTGAGGTGGAGAAACGTGGTGTGTATGCTGGAGCTGTTGGTTATTTTGGATTCTCTAGAGTCTCGCTGGACGGAACAAAGGTGGAGGACGACGGGGCTATGGATACCTGTATTGCGCTTAGGACAATGGTTGTCAAGGATGGAGTTGCCTATCTGCAAGCTGGCGGTGGAATTGTCTTTGACAGTGTTGAGGAGGATGAATGGCAAGAAACAATGAACAAGCTTGGTGCAAACATCCAATGCATCTCCTCTGCTGAAGAGAGGTATCTTGCTTTGGAAGGAGCTGAAGGATTGCACGGCGCAGTGGATGCTAGTGGAGCAAAGGAGGTGGTCAACAAGTTCAAGGCCAGCCCGTGTGAGAAAGCTGACGTTGATCTTGCGGCGGGATGACCAGCTTGGAAAGTAGAGGTTGAAGCTCAGCCGCTTTACCACGGTCACTCTTGTACTGCCTGTCCGAGTAGATTGACGAGTAGATTGACTGCCTCCAACGTGAAAGGGGCACAGGTCGATTAGTAAGCGCCAAGGTATGATGACCTTCGCCAAGGCCGACTGCCGCGAATGCGACGTCTGTTTCCGAGCTCTCCCAGGGCCTGATATCGCCTCATGGGCAGAGCTGCCGCCAACTTGAAAACCAATCCACATACATATTCGTCATCTTTGCAGATTTTGAACAAGCCATCTGGGGAAGTGGTTAGTCTAGATCATCCTGCGCTTCTTCACATTCCAACTGCCACCACACAACTGCTCCCTGGATTTTCAATAAGCGAGCAACCCGCGCATCACCTACCCGTCAGCCCTTGCATTGACTGCCATCGCAGTGTCAGGAGCAATCTTCTTCGCTGCACCACCTCATCACCGACCTGTAACCCGAAGTCCATATCCACCAGCACGTCGCCGTCATACGATCGCTGGACCAAGCCAAGCCACTGCTTCATCAGTCGCGCCTGCTGCAACCCCTTATCTCGCTGTCTCATCAGACGCAAGCGCTTTACGACCGAGGGCAGTATCTATCACAAATACTTCCCGTCCACGAGGCAGTATGTCGAAAGTCGTGAGGAGCGTGAAGAATGTGACCAAGGGGTACTCAACCGTTCAAGTCAAGGTTCGAAATGGTTGGTAGTGTCCAAGCCGCTTGATCCCACCTAGCTTGATAGCTGACGACGGCGACAGCAACGAGCAATGACCCATGGGGCCCGACTGGCACTGATATGAGCGAAATTGCTGTTCTGACCTTCAACAAGTGAGTCTAGATGTATGAGCGCTCGCTACATACCCGAGCTGACTCCATGATCCGCAAGCCCGAGCGACTTTTACGAGATTATGGATATGCTCGACAAGCGATTGAACGACAAAGGCAAGAATTGGCGCCATGTTTTGAAATCACTGAAGGTTCTGGATTACTGTCTTCACGAGGGCTCGGAACTTGTGGTCACCTGGGCACGAAAGAATGTCTATATCATCAAGACCTTGCGCGAGTTCCAATATATAGACGAGGAAGGCAGAGATGTTGGACAGAATGGTAAGCCCGGAAGAAATTACGCAATTTGAAGCGTCTCTACTAACTCCTCGCACAGTCCGTGTTTCTGCTAAGGAACTCACATCCCTCATCCTAGACGAAGACCGACTTCGGAGTGAGCGATCAGATCGTAAGCTCTGGAAGTCTCGCGTCAGCGGCATAGATGAGTATGGACCGTCGGCAATCGCGGGACCGGTCGAGCGCCCACAGAACACCAGACGCAAGAATCCGAAAAGCGACGAGGAGGATGCCGAGTACCGTCTTGCAATCGAGGCAAGCAAACACGAAGCCGAGGAGGAGAAGAAGCGGAGGGACAAGAACAAACCCGTGGAAGACGACGACGACCTAGCCAAGGCCATTAAACTTAGTAAGGAAGAGGAAGAGCTGAGGAGGAGAGAGTTAGAGGATCAGAATGCTGCTTCTCTGTTCGATGATACCCCCGCGGCCGCACCCGCGCAACCACAAGCAACTGGCTGGAACCAAGGATATCAACAACAAGGTGCTGTAGATTGGTTCGGAAACCCTATTCAGCAACCAATGAACACGGGTTTCTTGAACAACCAGTACTCGCAGCAGCCGCAGCGGACAGGCTATCAAAATGGATACACTAATGGATTTGGGCAACAACCAGCGGGATTCGATCAATTTCAGCAACAGCAGCCAAATTTCTTGCAGCAACAACCGACTATCCAGCCCCAGCAGACAGCATTCAGCAATAACCCCTATGGTCAGCAGCAGCAGCAACAACAACAACAACAACAACAACAGCCGACTAATGATGTCCTCGGTCAACAATCCTCGCAGCAGTCATTTCTGCAAGCGGGCAGTCACAACCCGTGGGCAACTAATGGTCAGCAGCAGGCTGACAGTCTCAAACCGATGGCAACTGGTTCAAATAATCCATTTGCGCAGCGACCTCAACCCGTCCAGCAGAAGACAAGCCCGCCTAATCTGAATACACTGTACGAACAACAATCAGCAACACAGTTCAGTCAGCCTATTCAGGCCAATCCGATTGCCAACTTCCAAGCTCCTCAACCGCAAGCTCCATCACCACAACCAACTGCGACAACCCAGAAGCCGATGAACCCTCAGCATTCCCGCCTCAACGCTTTGCTTGCATCTGGGGAGGGGCAAGATACGTTCGGAAACGTTGGAGACCTCCGGATACCAGCGCAGCATACAGCCCCTGGAACGTTCGTCAACTCGGCAGGTGGTGGCATGGACCGACTACGTGCTGCACAAACTGGGAACAACCCGTTCTTCCAGCAGCAGTTTACTGGAGCAGGTCCCGTGCAACGAGCATTCCAGCAGCAGGTGCCCACACAAACAGGGCCTGGTGGTTTTGGCGGCGGTTTTGGGCAACAGAGCAACAGTCCCTTTGGGGCGAGGCCGACCCAACAACAGGGTGGGAGTCTGATCGATTTTTGAAGGAGCATGGCTTTCGGACGGCGGCTAGGCGTCCTCCGGGAGTCTGTACTACGAGATTGTGCGATGAGCCGTCAAATTTGATATTCCTCTGCTGCGAGTCTGCTGCTCTGGTTCTAGGGAGGCGGTTTGATGCCCAGAAATGTACATTTGTACTCTGTTACGCTTTCTGCACATTGTGGAACATGCGCTTGTGCCTATCAGCAACCTGGTCGACTCTTGTCCTCTGCTGGTTCTCTTGCAATGGGATAGAGCCAGGGCCTAAGTTAGTGCAACAAAGTCGGGAGCTCCATCTTTGCAGGACCTCTCGTGAACTTGCATCTTCAGCCTCCTCATTTGCCACCTGACGTATCATTCAGGAGCACTCACCGCCGTGGCCATCGACGCGTCTGGAAGTTACGAGTCATGTGTAGCTGGTGGCGCTTTTCCAATAGCGAGGATGGAGTGCTGCAGCGTCTTCTGGCCCTTGTATATTCTGTGAATAGGCGGGCTGTTAGGGCTCTACATGCTCGTTGTCAATATGATGGAGCGGTGTGGCAGGGAGGAGAGGGCAAGGCGAAGTGGCTTCGGTGAATTTCCCAGAGAAGGCCGAGACAGTTTCTTTGGAGCTCCGATCGTAGCCGCCAGCCTTATGAACAACTTCAACCGGTTCCGCCAAAGCCACTTAGGTGTGTGAACTGATACCAAGGCTGACACAGCCTCGATGTCATTGCGGCAGCCTGGTGAATGCCTACCACAGAATCCCGATATACATTCAAAGACTGGATCATTGATTTTCCTACCCTTTCGCAAGTCTTCTTGTATACTGTTGTACCACGCTACAAGGTTTGCTGATCTACCATCATCCACTGCGTGTGGCCTATCGCAACGTCAATGGGGGACAATTACTACAATAATCAGCCCTATACTCCTCCACTCGGTGGCCACCCATACCAACCATCACAGCATCCTCACCAACCTACTTACGGCGGCGAACAGCATTATGTCCCGCCGCACGAGCAGGCATACTACCCGCCTCCTCAGCTGCAGCAGCCAGCACAGGTATTATCTAAGGACGCTCACTGGAGGAGAGATGCTCACAACCATTAACAGCCAACTCACAACCCTTACAAGCCTCCTCGCGAACAGGAGCGAGACTTCTACGGCTCTCCTATCCCTCCAAACACCCAGCTAGCTCCCTACCAACCCGATCCACGCCGACCATCTTCTGCACACTCCGGTCAGCCCTACTACGCACCCCGTGGCAGCCAAGGCCAGCTCGTTCCCTTCTTCGAACCTCCTCCTCGTGAGCGCTCGTCATCCCGCGATAGCCGTGGCCATCGCCGCCACCGTTCCGGTTCTCATTCTCATCACCAGAGCCGGCCATCAACGCCAAAGGCCGAGAAATCAGGCCACGCTGTCGAACGAGGAATGGGCGCCAAACTCGTCGGCACAACTGGCGGTGCGTACCTTGGACACAAGGTCGCTGGTGGACCAGTAGCCACAGTTCTTGGAGCGTTGATTGGGGGGTACGCGGCACATAAGGCAGAGCAGAAGCATGAGAAACATCGATCGAAGAAAAAGCAAAGAAAATCAAGAGAGCGTGAAGGCGACGGGGCAGAACCGTACGGCAGCAGTCGTCGAAGAAGTCGGCATGGAAGCGCGCCCCCACCTCTTCTTGGTGGCCAGCTCATGCCGCCTGATGAGGGAAGACGCCGAAGACATTCACGGAGCGCTCGGAGTCGGAGCAGGAAGAGGTACGAGTCGACCGACAGTGACAGCAGCAGCGAAGACGATCGCAGGAGACACAGGCGTCATTAGCACGAAATCTGGCCGACACGGTTACGATTAGCGTCACACGATTCCAGCGAGTCCTACGCACCATGACGATTGACGATTTCAAATTGTCTCTTTTAGATGTGTTGTGATTGCGAAGATCATGCGGTGATGATTGACGATTTCATAGGTGTATTGTTTACACATGCTGTGATAGCGCAGATCACGACTTCACGAGTTTCACGGCACCGTCTTCTTTTACCCAGCAGCAACTTAGTCAGAATCAAGAGCGCTTTATCTTCATCCTACCTGTCTCAGATGCCGCACTCCAACAGACTTGATCGACAGGTTGCCCCTGATCCAAGGGGCACGATCCAACATCACCAGTAGAATGAAACAAATGCACAAATTTGAGGTGAGATCTGCGAGGCTAGATGCCCAAGACGTCAACAGCTTTCCATTACTGGATCGCGATCATGACAACCCAAAAATCTGGCAAATGGCAGGGCACCACCTGTTCCAGGGCACACGCCCCAGCCCCATTCCACAGGATTACCAAGGGATGAACCCTTCCTCGGCGATCCGGCAAAACTGTTGTTCCAGCCGGAAGCATTCGGTGTCGCCAACGAATCAGATATTGGTCGAGCCTCAACCGATGGCGAAATCAGCCCCAGCGGAAAGTAGTGTGACGCTACAGTATCGTAACAAGGGTTCGGGTGCCTCCCCACCCAAATTTGTGCGGGAGGTGAACTTGTGTGGGCCGCAGGGGAACCTGTGGAGTAGATTTACGTGGCTATGGAGACGGCTCCAGGCGGAATTTCCGGGGTTCACGTCGGACATTACCTGGGAAACCCAAGCAGACGACCAATCCCATGCAGATTTTTCTTGAGGAAAGCGTACTCCGGATGGGTTTGTAAGTTTGAGTACCTGCGATTGCTACGCTGCCAACCGCCATGCTTCACGTACCGCTGGTCTCGGCTGTGGAAAGGGGGTACATCTAGACGCAGCCCATGACTCCGACCTTTTGCCCGGATCTCTGGTCTGGGATTCCTATTGGATGCTGCTGACAGTGCGCCCTTGATGCAGTGAAACGAGCGTCTCTCTGCACCGTGCTCACTGTTTGCTGTTTGTTGTCACTCAGGCGGGTGCAGGCTGAGTGGCAGCCAATTTTAGAACGGCCCGCTGCTGCTGCGTTGGAAGCTTGGAAGCTTGGAAGCAGGCGCTGAGATTAGGGCCTGATCCACAGATTTGACGAGGGCCGAGCAACATTCCCATTGCTCTACAATTGACGTAGGCTTGCACAATCATGATTGCGCTTCTCCCTCGTCGTGGAATCCGGTCGCCCTGCAGTACTGATCTGCTTTGGCCAATGACCAGGCACCGACATTCTGGTGGAGATGTTTTGCGTTTTGCTGTGATGAAAAGTTGCTGACCGCCGGAAGTGTCTAAGCCTAATGCAGATCTGCAACCCACTAGACCATCTTAGCGCCGCCAAAAAATTCTGGTGACGGTGAGATAAAAACGGCCTCTCCCTCAAAAATCCTATTTTTCGCTTCCACAGACGCCCCTCTCCTCTACTCCACCACCAACCTCTCCTCCCTTGCCTCCTACAACGACTTTCTGCGACATCCATGTTTCGTCTCTCCTGCTTGTCATCGACGCCAGCATAGAGCGTGACTCGCGTTTTTCGACGCAGTGCGTGGGCGCCGCATTCCGAGATACCCATAGACCTCTGTTTTCAGCCAGCCCTCATATTCACTAAATCCCAAGCACCTTCACATCACCGCTCCGATTTCACCCAATCTTCAACTCATCGACGACTCTACCATAATGCCTGCTGTCGACACGATGCAGTCCGTTCCCGCCGCTACGGCGAAAGAAACCTCGAAATCCATCGTCGTACTGGAGGAGTTGATCAAAAACTTGACCATTTCCAAGACCCAGGATGAGGCAAATACCGCCGCTACCAATGTTGCACATTTGCTTCATGGACCTATCGAAGAGCAATCCTTACCAGCAAAGTGAGTATCTCCCTAGTATTTGAGTTTGTTTGCCACTGGAACAAATTTCGCCCTTCACCCCATTTTGATCTCAGACTAACCTTTTTTCCAGAGCTGTGGAATCGTTGAGAAAGCAACTCAACAACAAAAAAGATGCTCTCGCTAGAGAACGGGCCCTCAATGGCATCACTGCTATTGCCTCCCACTCCGACGTTTCACCTGCCTTCGAACCCTATCTCGTTTCCCTCCTTCCCTCGACACTCACCGCTGTTGGCGATAAGATGGTCCCCGTAAAGAACGCTGCGCAATCCGCAGCTGTTGCCATCGCCAAAGCCGTCAATGCGAATGCCGTCAAAGCCGCTCTTCCGTCGATCTTGAAGTCTATCGAGTCTGCACAAAAATGGCAAGAAAAAATGGCAGCTCTCGACTGCATTGATGCACTTGTCGAGAGTTCTCCAGCTCAGCTTGCTTTCCGCGTGCCAGAACTCATTCCAGTCATCTCTGCTGCCATGTGGGATACCAAGGCCGAGGTCAAGAAGCGTGCATATGCTGCTATGGAGAAGACGTGTGGTTTGATCGTCAACAAGGATATCGAGAAGTTCATTCCTGAGCTGATCAAGTGTATCGCCAAACCCGAAAACGTGCCTGAGACCGTCCACTTGCTCGGTGCCACCACTTTCGTCACTGACGTCCACGAGCCAACCCTCGCCATCATGGTTCCTCTCCTCGATCGTGGCTTGAAGACCAACGACACCGTCATCAAGCGAAAATCTGCTGTCATTGTCGACAACATGTGCAAGCTTGTTGAAGATCCTCAAATTGTCGCCGCCTTCATCCCCCTACTCCGGCCAAACCTTGTCAAGAATCACGAGACAATCGCCGACCCTGAGGCCCGTGAGAAGACCAAGCAGGGTCTTGACACCCTCGACCGGGTGGGTGATGTCAAAAACGGCGAAGGTCACAAGGTTTCCAAGGCTGGTGACATTGCCACAGTCTCTGCCATCTTGAAATCGATCCTCGAGCCGAAACACAAGGCAGAAATTGCCAAGCATGAAGCGGCAATTGAGTATGTGTCTGCCATCGCTGGTCAACTGATCGACGAGAAAGTTACAGATCTCGCGACCTGGGTCGACAGCACACTCAACTACATCACAATCATTGCTGGTGAGACTGATGGCCGAGCTGTCGCCGAGACTCTTCGCAAGCGCGCCTCGCCAGGTGCCGTTGACGAAGTCGAGGAAGAAGAAGACGATGAAGAGGGCGAGGACCTTTGCAACTGCACATTCAACTTGGCTTACGGTGCTAAGATTCTTCTCAACCAGACCCATCTGCGTCTCAAGCGTGGCCAGCGATATGGTCTTCTCGGTCCCAATGGCTCGGGCAAATCTACACTGATGCGCGCCATCAACAACGAACAAGTTGAAGGGTTTCCTAAGAAGTCTGAGGTCAAGACCGTCTTTGTCGAGCACGACCTAGATTCTGCAGATACCGAGCAGACTGTCATCGGCTGGACTGAGAAGAAACTGAGGGACGTTGGTGTTCAGACATCTCTCGAAGTCATTCGTACCAGACTCACTGAATTCGGCTTCTTCGAGGAACAGTTTGAGGGCCCCATCACCGCTCTTTCTGGTGGCTGGAAGATGAAGCTGGCGCTCGCTCGCGCGGTCTTTGAAGAGCCTGACATCCTTCTGCTTGATGAGCCTACCAATCATCTTGACGTCAAAAACGTTCACTGGCTTGAGCAGTACCTCATCAACTCTCCATGCACTTCGATCATCGTCTCCCACGACAGCAAGTTTCTGAACAATGTCATCCAGCATGTCGTGCACTACGAGCGCTTCAAACTTCACCGCTACCGTGGCAACCTTAACGCACTCGTGCAAAAGGTCCCATCTGCCAAGTCATACTACGAGCTCAGCGCTTCAGAGATGGAATTTAAATTCCCCGAACCTGGTTTCCTTGAAGGTGTGAAGACCAAGGCGAAGGCGATCGTTCGTGTCAATCGGATGGAGTTCCAGTATCCCGGTACCAGCAAGCCACAGATCTCCGACATTACCTTCCAATGCTCGCTCGGATCTCGTATTGCTGTCATCGGTCCCAATGGCGCCGGCAAGTCTACTCTTGTCAACGTTCTGACTGGTGAATTGATTCCCACCGCTGGTGACGTTTATCAGCACGAGAACATTCGCATTGCCTACATCAAACAGCACGCTTTCGCGCACATCGATCACCATTTGGACAAGACTCCGTCCGAGTACATTCAATGGCGGTTCCAGACTGGTGAGGATCGCGAGACTATGGACCGAGCCAACAAGATCGTTACCGAGGATGACGAGAAAGCGATGGACAAGATCTACAGGATTGATGGCTCGCAACGAAGGGTCATTGGCATCCACTCTCGAAGGAAGTTCAAGAACTCCTATGAATACGAGTGCTCTTTCGTCCTCGGTGAGAACGTGGGGCAGAAGAACGAGAAGTGGACACCTATGATGACTGCCGACAATGCTTGGATTCCTCGAACTGAGATCTTGGCTTCCCATCAGAAGCAAGTTGCTGAGGTCGATCAGCGGGAAGCTCTTGCCAGCGGTCAATTCCGACCTCTGGTCCGCAAAGAGATCGAACAGCACTGCGCCAATTTCGGTCTTGATACCGAGCTTGTCTCTCACTCTCGCATGCGTGGTCTTTCTGGTGGTCAGCGTGTCAAGGTCGTGCTTGCTGCCTGCTCGTGGCAACGACCCCACCTGATCGTCCTCGACGAACCCACCAACTACCTCGACCGAGACTCCTTGGGGGCTCTGTCGAAAGCTCTCCGAGGCTTCGAAGGTGGTGTCATCATCATCTCCCACAGCGCCGAGTTCACCGAGTCTATCACACAAGAAGTCTGGGCTGTCTTGGATGGTAAGATGACTCCCTCGGGTCACAACTGGGTTCAAGGTCAAGGCGCCGGTCCACGTTTGACTGGCAAGGATGATGACGAAGAGAAGTTCGACGCCATGGGCAACAAGATTGAGGGTGGCAAGAAGGCAAAGAAGCTGACCGCTTCCGAGCTACGAAAGAAGAAGAAGGACCGCATGGTCCGCCGTAAGCGGGGTGAGGAGGTCTTCTCTGACGAGGAATGAGCTTCTTCGCCGATGACGCGGTTTTCTTGACCACGATGCTTTCATTTTCTCTTATGTATGATGATATGGGCTGGAGTTGCATGGGCAGGATTCCAAGGATTAGCGCCGGTATCGATTGTTCATTTTGGAGTTGGCATCAGTCAACGGGGAAAGGTCGTGGGCATCTTCATACCCACTCAGCGGATAGAGTCGTCATAAAACATAGACTTTTCTGCATCATTCAAAATACAATGCTCCTACGGGAAGTTTTTACCCGTGTACATCTTCCATATTACGTGCAATGCCTTCCTTTCTTTGGTGGAAGCCCTTTGCCTTCTTAGAGATCAGTCAATTTCCCTTTTCAATCAATTCTACCACGATCTGTTGAATTCCAGCTCTTGATGATACAGATTCGATCCAGGAGCATGATTGGCACCAAAATCAAGGAGTGGAGCGACAAAAGAGATCGCTAGGCCTACTTACCAGAGTGCCTTCCGATATGCATCCAGCATCGCACAGGCAGGGTAGGGCCGTATCAGATCTCAGCCTGTCTAGACACCACGGTTGTATGCATGTCGTCCACTTGAATATGACTGGAGGTAGCATTTCGCTCAAATTTCTCTCCTTCAGTGAGTCTCAGGCTGTGATCCTGCTGCTAACACATGCAGTGAGTTCAGTCACATCTTCGATTTAGTCCCTCTCGAAGGTCAAATTCAGGAGTGGTTTTTGGTGTGTATTTTGGCAAAGTTCTTAGCGGACGCTGCATGTTAGTCCTCTTGATCAAGGGGAAAATGATCGACAGGAACGCCTCGCAGGTGACATCACCACCGCGGGTTGCCATCAAAGAACTTCCAATTGCTTCAGCTAAGGCCTCCGCATCAGGATAGTAGGCAGCAGTGCATGATTCAAAGACGCATTCTGGACATCGCAGCCTCAACTTTTTGTCGTTGGAAATCAAGTCAGCTTTCGCCAATTGGTTCGCAAGCAGCCTGTGCAGGGATGGCGAAGAGGACAAGGACGCAAGTCAAGCAGGAAGAGGAAGAGGAAGAGGAAGCAGAAGCAGCAGAGACAACTCCGAAGAAGACTCCCTCATCTACGAGGTCTACACGATCGACCAGGGTTGTGAAGAAGGAAGATCCACCGTCTCCCGAGCAGAAGCCAGCCAAGAAGACCAAAGTCAAAAAGGAACCCAATCAGACTCTTCCAAGTCCAAGTCCGTCCGCGAGCAGTCCCCAACAATCACAAGAAGCGTCCCCCAAGAAGAAGCGCGCAAAAAAGGAACCGTCCTCGAACGCCGAAGGTCTCCAAGCTCGCAAATTAAAATCCTACTCCCAATACGCCAACAAATCCCCCTTCCCAACATTTACCCACCCAACACCCACAGAATGCCACCTGGCCCTCAAGATCCTCTCCTCCCTCCACGGCGCACGCCAGCGCCCTGCCGAACTCATCGCCCCCTCCAACACCGCGGGCTGCGGCGATTGCCCTTCCGTCCTTGACGCCCTCGTGCGCACCATCCTCTCTCAGAACACCAGCGGCGCAAACAGCACGCGTGCCAAGCTGAGCATGGACAAAGTCTACAGGCACAGCGATGATTGGGAAGCCATCGTCGAGGGGGGTAAAGCGAAGCTCGAAGACGCGATCCGATGCGGAGGCTTGGCGGTTGTCAAATCCAAAGTCATCCTCAGCATCTTGGAGCAGGTGCATGCCAAATACGGCAAATACAGCCTCGATCACCTGCACGATGCGCCCACCGACGACGCATACAAGGAAATGTTATCCTTCCAAGGCGTCGGCCCCAAAACGGCTTCATGTGTCCTCCTCTTCTGCCTGAGGCGGGAAAGCTTCGCTGTCGATACCCATGTCTGGCGGATCGCGGGAATGCTGGGGTGGAGGCCCAAAGACGCCGGACGGGAGGCTACACAGGCGCATCTCGATGTGAGGGTTCCCGACGAGGATAAGTACGGTCTGCATGTGCTGATGGTGACGCATGGGAAGAGATGTGAGGAGTGTAAGGCGGGGGGAAAGACTGGGGGGAAGTGTGAGTTGAGGAAGGCGTTCAGTAAGGGTAAGGAGAAGAAAGAGGAGGTAGTCAAGGTAGAGGAGGAGAGGATCAAGCACCGATGAGGATGGTTGATGTTTGAGCTCTATCATAGCATGAGTGACGGAGGCTCCTCGTCTATGAAGAAATGGTTAGATCGGAATGATCCAACGATGGAACTGGAGTATGAATGAGCATTGATGGCTAAATCGTCTGTCATTCCAACGTAGAATCTCGTCCCCTCGAACGTCAAATACCCCAAAGTCGAGATTAGGCCTCAAAACAGTGACCCTTCTTTACCTGAATTGCCACCAAAATTCCTTTTATTT
>JAABUK010009094.1_pt1 | contig 13698 bp, 12 predicted proteins | sample 5559141 | NCBI WGS metagenome assembly JAABUK01 (sample SAMN10711869, study PRJNA513367) | rock metagenome | isolation source: Antarctica rocks | place: Antarctica: Victoria Land, Pudding Butte nord | collected 2016-01-03
GAGGTGGTAGTATCCAACAGCCAACTGACCGGGACGTTGCCAGCTTCATGGGCAGCCTTGACCAGTTTATCTAATCTCACTTCATCTAACAACAACCTGAATGGAAGTCTGCCAATGGAATGGGGCAACATGACTCAGCTCTCTCAGGTGAACCTAAGTTACAACAACCTGTCAGGGTCTGTGCCTGAGTCCTGGGGTGGATTGAGTCATCTGAGGTATGTTGCTCTGGTCAGTAGCACTTATCAGCAGCATTCCAAGCAACAATACAACATGGAGCTCCCTTGACCCACATATAAGTTTTGGCTTGCTGTCCCCTGCGAGGGCACACGTGCCATACTGCTGTCATGAGTTTGCTGAAACACTAGGCATGCCTGTACATGAGGGGCTGCATGTGCATTCATGTGCTAAGGAGCGCGCAATACATGAGTCTGTGGCAAATAGTATGTGATATTGCTTGCAGGTACTTAGATTTGATCAGAGGTGTTTTCGATTGTCCAGAGGCACTATCAACACTGGTGTAGCAAAGTGCACGCAGCTGTCTTTATTTCTATCAAGCACAACATGGGCAAGATGCAAAACAGCAACTTTGTTGCCAGTCTGTGTAGCAGAACCTACCTGCTTTACTGGTTGGTCTGATATAGGAGGGGAATACCTTTTTAGCGATCTCCCAGATGCTTTATTGTGCAATATCAACTACGCTGCACAGATTCTGATTGTGCTGTGGTTCCTCCTTGCAAGCTTGCTTGCAATATTGTGGGGTACATTGGCGGCTCTGTGATATTGGCAGGCTAAACAGGTGAAGGGTCTTGTAGTTGACAGCAACAAAGGGTGGCAGACAATTATTGGCAGTATGCAACATGGCTGGAGTCGAGCGCTGAAATGGAAACCCTGGGGACTGAGAATGTCTGCACTGCTAGGATTGGGCATGTTTTATTTTGACAAAGCTAGTGACATCACGCTGTTGAAGCAGGTTTTTGGGCATACTTGGACGGGCTATGCTTTGCTGGTTCTGTTGCTGAATCAGTATGTCTTGCAAGGGTATATCCTGATGTATCAGCTTACCACAAAGTTCATTGGCTGGACTGTTTGGACAAAGCTCTTTCTGTTGAGTTTTGTGTTAGCAATTCCGCTTGGGATTCTTTTGACAATTGTACTTGATGTGCTTCTGCTCTTTGCTGATCTGGGCATTCCTCTCAAATACATTGACCAGCAAGTGAATTTAGAGCATTACCAGCTATTCAGAGATGCTGGTAGGACATTGTATGGTACTGTGCCAACAGTAATCTTGCAGTCAATTACTTTCACAAGGCCTGCCAATCCTCAGAACGGGCTTGTTTTACCAGTGAAAGTTTTTATGATTTCATTTGTGGCTGCTGGCCTACAACTGCTCAAGGTGAATGGGGAAGTGATATATTTTGCTTTTACACAAAAAGAACATGCTGCTCAGGTATTTTGGCAATTGCTTTCTGCCCAAAGATTTGTCAAGGAGTCACCAACTGTATTGTTAACAGCGCACTCAGGGGTAGAGCTTTTGGCCAGGCAACATGCAACTTCTAGTGACCCAAACATTGCATGACTTGTTGATTACAGTGTCAGATCAACCACTTGGTGTGACTGCTGATGTGTATAATGTATGGATCCTGCCTTTGCAACATGAGACAGTTGCTTGCAGCAAGTTCTTCAGCCATCAATGACATGATTGGGTTTACTATTGAAATTGTGACATCAGATGTTGGTACCAACTGATTGGCTCAGCAGCTCGTTGACAACTGCTGTACATGTAAGCTATTTGGATAAGGTGTTGCCTGGTCAAGTACACTGCAAAGTGCAGAACGTGTTGACTTAGGACGCCTCTTTCACTAGCAGCCCAATGCATGTAGCTGTAACATTGCAAAGATTCACCTTCTTGACATGCTAGGAATGCACCTCAGTTCTGCTATAGTCAAGACAGGACCCCAAATTGTTTCAACAGTACACAACATATTATGGCATGCCGAGCTCAATGGCCGGGCATATGCATACTGCAGGCCTTACATCATGTGCTCCATGCTTGACATCCGGAGGTGACATGCACAGGGCACTTTGTGTTCCCAGCTAGCATATCAGTGTTCAACAATCAGCGATGAAACACCTCAAACAGCTGTCACAGCAACGTTTGCAGTTTGCCCATTGAGCAACCATCAGCGCTTACTATATCACACTAGCTGACAGGAAGATGTCCAGTAGAGGTGTCAAAGCCGGTCTGCATTGCCGGCCACAACTAGCTTCACATGCCAAGAGTCATGTACTGACCCATCTTCATACAGGCTGTCATGAATCCTCCTCATCTTTGATATTCGTCAGATTCCCTCATCTTCCAACATATGTTTAGCGAATGTGCACAGCTTGTTGGCAAGACAGTGGCTCAAGCTCATCAAAAAGAGGAAGCATGAAGATGAATATGCAAAGCTGAAGAAGGAGGAACAAGACAAGAGGAAGAAGACCTACAAGAGGTGTGCTTTTAGCTCTTCCAACAGTACTAGCAGCTCTCTGAAGATCCTGCAGTACTCCTGCAGACCCTGGAAGTGTGTCGGGACTCTCTTCATCCCCAGAGTCTTCAGGCCCGTTCCAGGGGATGCCCTGATAATGCTGTGATGATCCCAAACCAGAAGGTCTCGCTGCACCTCTTGTATGGTCAAGCCCACCAGCACAAGCTATCATGATCTCAGCATCGAGTGAAATCAATACGCGTATCCAGTACGCCCACAATACATGTACATCCTTGTAATCATGCTCTCTAGATCATGCTCTCTAAATCATGCTCTCTACCTCATGCTCTGTGCAAAGCATGCATAGCATGATACATACATGTTTGATGAACATTTGGCATAACAGAACAAGCCAAAAGTATGTGAAACATGTTCATGTACTGCAGGGCTCAAGTGTAGCAGAAGCCTTGTAGAATCTTGAGACTAAACCCTAGAGACCCTATCCCAAGCACATCACAATGTACCAGCAGCATTAACAGGTGAAGGAAATGAGGCCTTGCATGTTTTACAATGGTTTCACCAACACACACTTCCAAAAGAAGAAGAAGATAAAATAACTTGCCTCAGCAGCAGCAGCAGCATCTTTTGGATTCTGCCGCCGCTGTGCCCATTTGGCATTTGTCATCACATTGGTGTTGGCAGCAGCGGGAATGGAGATCACTTGAGCCTGGCGGAAGGGCTCTGGGTTTGGGGCTGAGGGCAGGCCCACATATGCCCTTTGCCCTGGGCCCTTGTCCCTGAGCATATGTTCAGCGCATGAACAGGACAGTTGCTATTACTTGTGCAGAGTCCGCATACTGAGCTCCTTGCTAACCAATCAGTAGCGGAGCATCAGAGCAAAAGTCATGGCTTTTCCATCCCATTGTCCTACAGTACAACTAGTGTGTGCTTTCAACTCCTTTGCAAGCAAGCACACACTATGCTGGGCGTGCATAACACCTGCGTGTTGAGCAAGCAACTACACCGTGCGTGGTGAGTAAAACGCTGCTTGAGATGGACAACTGACTCTGTCTTAGGGTACAATTGAGAATCAAACTCCCCATCTTCCATAAGCACTGGGGATGGGCTCTGGGATGGAGGTGGTCCCAGATTGCTGTTAATTTACTCATGGGTGGTGGTCTGTTGGTCCCAAGACTAAGATTGTAAGACTGGCTTGTGGTGCACTGCAGTCAACTGCCCCAGTCTCTGCTCTGACAGTGAATGGGGCTGTACAGGCAAGGGCAGGGCAGCTGCATCTGCCCCATACAACCTGCTGGGTTGTGAAGAAGGGGAAGAAAGTGACAAAAGTGACAATCATTGGTCTGGGGATAGCTTTGTCCTCATGGAGGAGACAGCCAGCCCCCAAAATTGTGTGCGTTTGTCTGCGGTTGCTGCACTGCTATTGGAGCTGAACCAATGTACACTTAAAAGTTGCCCCTGCTGAGCATGCTGTGCCTACTGGGCCTGCTGTGCTTCAAACTGTTTACTTGCAGAAGCCACAGCTGCAGCTGCATTAGGCCTTGTACGTGGCGGTGGCTGCGGCTGCACAGCTGTGGCAGCTGCACCACTCCTGCTGAGCTGTGGTGGCCTGTTCTGCATGGCTATTCAAAGGATGTTATACCGCATCTGGATGGAGGTACTATGCAGTCAGAGACACCTTGCCTTTCTGTTTGTCTTTGCCCTTTGGTTTGTCCAGCCTGGCAGACTTACCTCCCCATTCTGGCGGCAGCAATGCGCCTATGCCCTCTGGAAAACCAGAGGCAGCTTCACTCATCTCTCTTTTATGACTGCCCTTGGCTGCTCTGCCGTTGTCTCCTTCTTCTGCTGCTGCTGCTTGTGACTGACTTGCTGCTGAATGACCACTGGCAGCTCTGAAGGCTGCCTTCCACGTAACCTCTGCTGCCAGGACTGTTCAACGAACTCCTGGGAATGGCCGCCAAGGAAATCAATCACACCCTCACTCCCAGCAGCTGACTGAGAAGCTGCCTGAGCACCTGCTTGAGCAGCTGTCTGCTGCTGCCCGGCTGCCGGGCTAAGGAAAGCAGTCCAGGATGAATTTTTCTTGTTGGGGGCAGTCCTGAGAGAAGAAGCAGCAGGTCTGGTGGTTAGAGATGCCTGAACAGGAGAAGAAGAGGAGGACTGGGGTGGGGATAAGGTGGCTCAGATGAAGCAGGGAGGAAGTGACCCCCAGATTGCCAGATGCAGCATGATCAAATAAGGGAGCCAATAGCTGCCTGTCACAACAGTGCTCAGTTCATTCCACTTCAACAGTCCGGTACGGCATTTGCTAGTTTAAAGCGCAACGTAATAGAAAGTTGCAGCGAGCAGGTTGAAGATGTGCATTGTTGGTGCCCTCGCCAACACCTGCAAGCCCAAACCACAGCTGCTGTGGTGAGTGGAGTGCCCTGCTTTGTGTAAAGGCAGAACACAGAAATGCACCAACCCAAAACAATACAAGTTCATCCATTGTACTGCTGACAAACCAATGCAAACAGCTGATAGGAGCTGTACTGAATGCTTAGCAGCGTCTGGTCATGGCTCACAGTAAGGGCATCAGAAAACTGGCTACCATTGTGATTGACCAACAGGGAGATTTGTGGTGCGCTAGCTTGAGGTCAGACAACAACAAAACAGAGACTTTGCTCTTTGGCATTTGTTGGGAAAAACACCCAAGAAGAAATTTCTAAAGATCCCATGGTGGATTGCTGTTGCGAGCAGCATGCCAATGACGTGTCAAGGACATTTCATTCTTCAGCTGTCACAAATGCCCTTTTTATTTTAACCCGCATACGCTAAGTTGAAAGCATGTACCTGAGCAGCAGGTGCATGTTGCAGCATTGGCACCGGCTTCTCTGCAGCAGCCACAACCTGAGCTGCTGTGTCTGCTGCTGCATCTGTCATGAGCTCCAGGACAGCTTCCTGGACAGCTCCGGCATTAGTCACAGCCAGCAGCAGTTGCTGAGTCAGCTCCCGCAGTCTTGGCTGTACCCCAACTGCATGCAGATGACTACAGAACACCACTGCGTGCTCACTCTGGTCACATTAGAGATGAGGACATTAATCATCAGGTCCCAACTCACGGTGGAAAATTTCATGCGTTGCATTATGGCCTCCCTGATGCCCATGATGCCCTGCAGTCCAAAGCTGTGAGAAGTGACGACATGTAATAGCACCCTTTTGTTCATTCTGCCGCCGCAGCAACTAGTTTTTCCACAACTCACCAGAGTGAACTGGGGCCAAATGAGTCCCCACCGTCCTACCCCTGGGCACAGAGGGGACAGAGGGCCTGGTGAGATCCAAAGGCCCTGTGAGAGCCTAGCAGCCGCTATTGATGTAGCACAAGCTTAATATGCACGCCCTGACAGCTGCAATGAGGGCATAGATGCCGGCACGATGTGTGTCCTGAGAGTCATGACAGCTCTTGTTGATACTCTGACCCAAGGGATGTGCAGGTGACTCTGTGCACTGCCGCACCGGCAGTGTATCAGCAGCTTTTGACTGTGCACACCACAATTTCGAAACACGTCGTCAGCAAGGTTGAGCACACGGCGCAGCAACCAGTCACGGGTGCAAGCGTTACCTGGCGCTATCACCCACAGGGCTACGGCCACGGGCAGCCTGACCTTCTTCGTGGAGAACCTGATCATCGTTGCTGACGTGCTCACCTGAGTGAGGTGTTTGCTGGTGTTCATCTCTAGAGGTGCTGAGTGCAGAAAACAAACGAGAGGGAGATGTACGCAGCAGCGCAGAAACAGGTTGACAGCAGTGTTTCGCTCTACACTGAACCCCTCTGCTTCCCATCGCTGCCACCCCGCCCAATGCCAGTACAAATTGGGGGGGCGGGCAAGCGGACGATCCCCAAGCCGATCCCGGGGCCTGTATAGTATTTTGTCGATTTTGGGTCAACTCACCTGTGCCATAACGAGTGAAGGTATGTGGAATACATGTATGGAAATGTCTGCAGCCATCATGGCAGTAACGGAGTTACTGTAAGTGGGAGAGGTGCACTCAGTCCCGGACGGTCCAATGCTACTGCAAATACCTGGTAGAATCTACGTTGGTGCTTAATTAACAAGCAGCAGGCATATAGTCACCAGGTTTGATATGCTGGTGTAGACAAGCTTGCTCGTTTGGTCTTAATAGGACTTGACTCATGCTTAACTGCAACACCACCTGGTGTTCGATTGCATCAAGGTACTTGATAAAATGGACATGGTCTCTACATTGTGTATTGATGAGTCAGAGACATGAACGCACATTTACTCTGGTAGGACTGACTAGCTACAACTGCTGTTGTAATACATGTAGTTGTAGTATATATATATACCAAACTTTTGCTGTCTATACCCGCTGACAGCCAATTGTTCAGCAGAGGTGTCAAAGCCTGCCTGCAATGCCTGCCACACGTAGCTTCATATGCGATGAGTCATCGTGAGTCATCTTCACCCAGGCTGTCATGACACGTCTCATCCACAGTGTGATCAAGAGCAGCGTCTGCACGCCCCTAGACACCAGCATGAGGCACTGATCATCATTTGCGCCTTTGTCTGTACGTACCCTCAGTCAGTTCATCATAATCAAGTCTAGTCTGCCAGATTCAACAAAGCAAGACTGTCAGCTTATAGCCAGACTGCCAAAACAGAAGACAACTGATAATAGACGCAGAGGTTAATCTTGTCATCCCAAACATGGAGCTCACAACTGACAATTTAATGGCACAAAGGTGTTGGCAACTCATGCATCAGCTCACCTGAGTATGGTCAGGACAACTTGCAGCCCGCCATTGGGACCCATAGCTGCAAAATATAACAACATCTCAGTGCGAGCAGAGCACAAACAAAGGAACTCAAGGTTGCCAATTTGGTAGACATAACTCTCACAGTGGATACACATATACTATACACAAACAGAGAGACGCCCAGACACACACAGGCACGTACACAGATTCTGCAAGCCCCTGCAGCAATACTGAGACCAAATTTCAGAATGCATGGATCACCTGGGCACTTCCTTCAAACACAACAGTGAGCAGACCCTTAAATGGGTCATACATCCAATCCAGCAAGTTCTAATGCGCGTTCTCTTGAATACCGCAGCCCATCAATGCTGCTGCTCAGCTGTGACCTGACCTGCCTATCTGACATAGTTTAATAACAGGGGCAAACACATGTGCTTGACCTGATGCTCAACTTCAAAACGTGTCTGAAATTTGATCATCTGCAATCATCAGACACATCATGCAGGGTGAATGCTGGTGCACAAGGTGTGCAGGCAAAGGCAAAGCATTGCAGTTAAATTGCAGATGGCCCAGGACCTACGGTCAGCAGATTGGCTGAGTGAGTTGTGCTCTTGGCAGTAGTAGCTTGCCCATATGTCTGCTTCTTTGTTCCGCATTCGGTGAAGGAAGTCCAAGGTCTGCACATGTTGTGTTGAGCATGCATCATGCCTCATGGCATAAGGCTTCTGGACTTGCACAATAACATGGCAACATGATCTTTGATACAGTAATCATGCAAGTTGCATGTGCTTCCTACAATGGAATGGGCACGAGATGACTCACTTGCTGCAAGTGCTTGCCAGTGACAAGAGTGTCATGCGGAGGGGAAGTGTGTTGGCCCTGCATGAAGGACATGAAGGACACCCATCACACCCATCCTGTCTCATTGTTCAGTTCTGCTTTGCAGTCTATGTAGTAGCCTGAGTGAGTCTTTGTCACTGAATATGTTGTTCAGCTGCTGCAACAGTCAAAGCCCATATGGGAGTTAGACACTTAGGTCCCCAGGCCTGCCTCGACGATGATATCAAGTCAAACATATCATCGAGGAGACGACTGCCATGCCAAGAGCTCAGATTGGCTGTGCGAAGCCTGGGTGCATTCCTATGCATCATACCCTCCTCGCCCTACACACACCAAGAGATTGAATGAGCTGGATGAACAGCACTCAGTCTGTGCCAAAGCAAATGATCTCAATGTCAACTTGCAACCGCTCCATACATCTGCCGCCTGGCTGTTCTGCTGGGATGCAGTTTCAGGCCTTTCACAAAGATGCAAGCAATCTGACTCAAATCCTTACTCATCTGTGAAAGACGAATCAGTTACAGTAACCATACTGTAACCAGCCAAGAAGCAGCATGATTTGAAGCTCACAGAACTCTGCCTCTGAAGTATGTCAAAAATGCAACCAGTTCACCTGCTGTTGCACATGGAGTAATGGGGCTTCTCATGTGCATGACTGCCATTCTGGTTGCTGCCATTAATGTTAATGAATATTCGCAGCGACGACCGCTTTGAAGCACAGCAAATGTCGTGGAATGTTGAGCGTCGTTATGATTGCATAGTTGTGAGTGCATATCAGCGTGAGCATATGACCAAGAAGGGTCTCAGCTGGGGGTCCCTGCAGGGCTGACCTATTGGTTTGTGACACCAACTTTATATTCCCAACATGCTGGTCTAGGTGATGCTATCATCCTGACAGCGATGACAGTGATGTTGAAATCAGGTCCAGGGGTGACCTCACAACCATCAATCTTCAACAAAGTGGCCATTGGCCAAGGGCAATGGAGATAAGAATCTGTATCTCAGTAGTATGGCAATATCTACCATGGCACATAACCAGAGCCTTCAAGTCATGGTCACAATTGCTTGAATACCACATTGTTGTCAACAAGCCTTGCAACCATGGCAAGTGAGTCAGGGGTTGCCGATGAAGCAAAGCAAATGTTGTTTTGCCTGTTTTGTTTTGCCTGAGAACATGCATCAAACGAAACCCTAGGAGGAGCCTTTGACTTCATTGACTGCTTTTCAGGCTGTAAATTCCAACTCGGCGTCAATTTACAACTCAATTGAACTCAGAAACGCAACGAAACTATCGGTTCTGACGACTCCTGACCAGCTTCGGACTCATTCCGCATCATGTCGCCAGCTTGCACAGCCTTCACGGCACACCAGCGGTCATGTATATGCAAATACTGCTGAAACAGCGCTCGTGTTCTGCCGTTGACGGCGTCGTTTACGTTTGGATGGGTCGGCAGCAGACTACGTTTCTATTGCTAGTGTTGCTTACAGCACTAAGCAAAGTCTCAATAGCCCAAACGGATGCGGAATTTCTGCTGGAAGCGGAAAATTGGGCGGCATATTTTGGCTGGAACGAGTCCTCAGATATGTGCAGAAACTGGACAGGAGTAACTTGTGGTGCAAACAACAGAGTGACTAAATTGTGAGCACGAGAGCACGTATCGACTGTGTGTTCAGGAACCTGCTTGTGGATGGTAATGCAGGAGCTGTGACAGTCTGTTATATACTGTCGTTGAATTGGCTGTCATGCTGTTGCAGACAGCTGACAATCAGCAAACAAGCAGGGTCTCAACCTTAAGCCTTCCCAGCACATGGAGCAACTTGAGCCAGCTGGTCAATTTTGCTTACTATGGCACCAATTGGGGCAACCCCACACTGACTGGAACTTTGCCTGCCTCTTGGGGCGCCATGACAAATCTCACAACCTTGACGGTGTCCTCTGCTGAGAATCTCAGTGGCCCTCTGCCAGATGCTTGGAATGGCATGTTGAACCTTCGAGTATTCAATGTGGATGTGTTCAGCATCAGTGGCACACTGCCGGAGTCCTGGAGCAGCATGACACAGCTTACGGATGTGTCAATACTGGCAGAACTGACTGGGACATTGCCAGCTTCTTGGGCGGCCTTCACCAGTCTGAATTCAATCACTTTGTCTGGCAGAAACATCACTGGCACACTGCCGGAGTTCTGGAGTAACATGAGACAACTAACAACGATGGAAATAGACAACAGCCAACTGACTGGGACATTGCCATCTTCTTGGGCGGCCTTGCCCAGCTTAAATTCTATCACTTTATCTGGCAGTAACATCACTGGCACAGTGCCGGAGTCCTGGAAAAACATGACACAGCTAAGAATGATGACAGTAAGCAACAGCCAACTGACTGGGCCGCTGCCAGCTTCTTGGGCAGCCTTGCCCAGTTTGAATTATATTGCTTTTCCCAGCAACAACCTCAATGGAAGTCTACCAGTGGAATGGAGCAACATGACTCAGCTCTCTCTTGTAGAGTTAAGGGACAACAGACTTTCAGGGTCTCTGCCGGAGGCTTGGGTGGGAATGAGTCAGCTGAGGTATGTGGCTCTGGTCAATAATACACTTATTAGCAACATGAAGCTCCCTCAGTCTCATGTATTGGGTTGCTGTCCCCTGCAAGAGCATATCATGGCACAAATGCCATGCTGCTATCATCAATTTGTTCAAGTAGAGTGCTCACCTTTGCATGAGGGGCTGCATGTGCATTCATATGCTAAGGAGCGTGCAGCACATACATATGCATAAAACGGCATATGATATTGCTTGCAGGTATTTAGGTTTGACCAACAACAACATTTCCAGTTGTCCTGAAGCATTTATCGACACGAATGTAGGACGGTGCACAGGGCTGTCGCTAGCTTTATCAAGGACAACATGGGCAAGATGCAAAAAATCGAAGTTGTTGACATACTGTGCAGCAAACCCTGATTGCTTTCTCAACAATTTCTCAGGAGTTGGCAATGACTTGTGCATAATCAACAATGCCAAACTGATCCTGACTGTGCTGTACTGCCTCTTTGCAAGCTTGCTTGCATTGATGTGGATCACGTTTGTGGCTCTGCGATGTTGGCATGCAAAAAGGGTGAATGGTCTTGTTGACAGCAACAAAGGGTATCAGACAGTTGTTAGCAGAATGCACCATGGCTGGAGTCAAGCGCTGAAATGGAAACCCTGGGGACTGAAAATGTCTGCACTGATAGGGTTGGGCATGTTTTATTTTGACAAAGCTAGTGACATTGCCTTGCTGAAGCAGGTTTTTGGACCAACTTGGACAGGTTACGTTTTGCTGACTCTGTTGTTGCTTCAGTACGTCTTGCAAGGGTATGTCCTGATCTATCACCTCACCACAAAAGTCATTGGTTGGACTTTTTGGACAAAGCTCTTGCTCTTCAGTTTTGTGTTAGCAATTCCGCTTGGGGTTGCGTTGACAATCGTGCTTGATGTGCTTCTGTTTTTTGCGGATTTGGGCATTCCTCTCAAATACATTGACCAACGAGTGAATTTAGAGCAATACCAGCTATTCAGAGATGCTGGTAGGGCATTGTATGGTACCTTGCCAACAGTAATCTTACAGTCAGTTATTTTCATAGAGCCTACCAATTCAGAAGACAAACTTGATCTGTCAGTGAAAGTGTTTATGATTTCGTTTGTGGCTGCTGGTCTACAACTGCTCAAGGTGAACGGGGAGGTCATGTATTTTGCTCTGAAACAAAAGGAACATGCTGCTCGGGTATTTTGGAAATTGCTTTCTGCCCGAAGATTCGTCAAGGAGGCACCAAGTGTACTGTCAACGCCACACTCGGGGGTAGAGCTATTGGCCAGGCAACATGCAACCAGTAGTCAAGACGTTGCATGACTTGTTCGTGGCCATGTCTCACACCAAGCACTTGGTGTGACTTGGTGTAGAGTCTGCCTTTGCAGCGTGAATCAGTGTATGGAGTTTTTGAGCCATTAATGACATCATTGCGTTGAAGTCATGCAATGTCAGTGCACCTTTCACCTGAGCTCCGTAGTCAAGACTGGACCCCAGTTTGTTTCAAATAAAAGACATCACGTGACAGCATGCCAACACTCAGGCGCTGGACTCCTTGCAGGTCTTACATCATGTGCTGCCATTCATGTCACCTGAACTCAACATGCACAACAGGCGGCTGCATGAAAGTCACAGGGCAGACTGGCCAGCCAGCTGTCATATCAGCACATCACAATTCGCGATGAAAACCTCAAACGGCTGTTGGAGTTTCCGCCCACTGAGCAGCCACCAACGCTTGCTGTCTGTACCCGCATTTACAGCAAACTATATCAAATCCTGTCTGCAATGCCTGTCACACTAGCTTGACATGCCATAACTTGTCTTGATGCATCTTCGCCCAGGCTGTCATGAGTCATCTTCATCCACAGTGTCATCAAGAGCGGGGTCGATGCTTCCCTGGACATCAACATGAGGTGTTTAGGCATTTGTGGGGCCCAGCTGTTTGTATCACCATCTGTGACATACCAGAGGCTTTAATGCCATCGCCAGAGGTACATACATACATCAATACAAACCATGGGCAGAAGCAAGTCATGCAAATGTGTGAACAGGCTGCATGCACCTTCTTGTTGCTGTTTGCATAGACAGCAACAGAGTTAATTATGTGTCTGCAGCAGTGTCTGCCAGCATGCATTCTTCTGACCGGATCTTTTTCCAGTTGTGAAACAAGCACTCACAAACACTTTTGCTGCGCTGAATCTGCAGAGCCTAAAAGAAGTCTCGTCCCAAGAGGTGAACGCAATGTGTGAGTGTGCAGAATACTTACCAGCATCTCATCAAGCATCTCACTCTCAGGCAGCATGGGCACACCAGGCATTCCCGCCAAAAACTTGTCCAGATTGACATCTGGGGCTCTCGCTTCCCGCCCTGGCTCTCTAGTTTCCCGCCCTGGTGGAGGCTTCTGCCTGACTGCTCCGTCCTGTCCAGCTGTGGTCTTTGGCGCCACAGCTGGTGCATCGTACTCATCCCGCCAAAACTCTTCGTCGTCCTCTAGCATCAGCATTGCTGCATCCTGTAGCAGAAAGAAAAGAAAAGTTTACGCTTCTCAGCAATCATAACAGGAGCCTCCTGAGGCGGCAGCTGGAGCTACATCCTGCAGTGCATATGTTCTGCAGCCACATAGCAGTGCCAGCACGATAAACTGCAACACTATCTACAACACAACAGCAAGGGCCATAATGAAGATATGGGTGAATCTGCACCTCATGAGTTGTGAGCCTTTCCTGCTAGCTGCTTAGTCATGGCGGTCGCACTGACTGCTTAGCAGCATGATGACTACATCTCGACACTAGATGTACAGCGTGCAGCAGCCAGAAGCAACAGCATGTGGTCGTCACAATTGTCAAAGATGGGCACAGGAACATTGCATACCTCAATTCGATTGACTTCTGCCGCGTCTTGCGTCTGCTCAGCCTTGAGAACTTGCTCTGCAAAGTCCTCCCAAACATCCTCTAACCTACAGGTTACTACAGATTTCAGTGCAGTGCACAGTCAGGAATTGTCAGGCTCAGCTTCTGGGCAGCCCGGCATAATACTTGGCTTCTCATCAA
>JAABUK010009096.1_pt1 | contig 13698 bp, 3 predicted proteins | sample 5559141 | NCBI WGS metagenome assembly JAABUK01 (sample SAMN10711869, study PRJNA513367) | rock metagenome | isolation source: Antarctica rocks | place: Antarctica: Victoria Land, Pudding Butte nord | collected 2016-01-03
TAGAGTCGCGGGATTAAGATTTGTTTCTAATTCTTATATATTCTTTAACATATTATAATTTAATCACTTTATTAAATAATAAGTTTTGTTCTTAATCTCTTAATCGTTGAGTACTTATTTCACTTTATACTTCTAATTCTAATTATTTAAATAGACTGAAGTTTATTTAATATTTTTTAATGTAGATTCTAGAAGATAAATATTGAATACTAAATAAATTCTTATAATGTTTAAAAGTTTGAGTCTATAAATTAATCGATCTAAGACTTTTTAAATCGAATAGAGATCGAGCTTTATATAATTTAGTTTTGTATTGAATCTTTTAGTTTTGATATTTTAATGAAGTAGATATACTAGATCTCTCTCTTTGAGATTTAATTCATCAATTCTCTTAGAGTTATAGTATATATCAGATTTTTAATTGATGAATTTAAGATCTTTTATTAACTCTTAATATAAACTGATTAATAGTTGTATATTAATAACTAACTTTTGTGCAAGCTATTTCACTTCTCTAAATTATTTATATAGAATTAACTTGTATTCGTAATTTGCGTAGAAGAATGATATTTCGATCGCTGCTGATGTATTATTATACGCGAACTGTGTTAATAATAGAAGTACTATCTAATTATTTTGGCGATAATTGACGTAATATTATAGATACTGTTCTAATATCTGATTAATTCTTTTAGTTTGTTTATTTATTTGTGAGTGATAAGCTATTAATAGCTTATATTTAATTTCGAGTTGATCTATTAATAACTTTTAGAATTTGAAGATGAAGAGTTTATCTTGATTAGAAATGATCTCTGCTAATATGTCATAATTTGCGAATATTGTTTGTAAAAATATGTAAGTTAGATCTTCCGCATTAAATACTTTTAAGTAGTTAATAAAGTAGATATACTTCATTAATTTATTAGTGATAATCAGAATATTATTATAGTTAATATTTATTATCGAATTCTTGAATAAGAGTAGCTTAATAATGAAGTTTAATATTATAGATTTCTAAGCTTCTTCTAATGTTTTTAAAGACTGCATCTTCCCGTACAGTTTATATTAGAAGTGCTTTGTTTTCTAATAGATATTACAGTTAACTATTTATTGTTTAACTGCTTTATTCATTTCGGGGAAGTAATAAGATCTGAAGATATGTTCTAGAGTTTTCTCTATTTCTTAATATTCATAAGAGGTTTTTTTATGATATTGCCGGAGAATTATTTTCTTTACTTAATTTGTGATATATATTAATTTTTTATATAAGATCAGCTCGCTGTCTTATATTTAAAAGACTGAATATTTTTTAGAATTCTTTCGAATTTCTCGGAATAAATAATCTTTTAGATATGATTTAATAATTCGGCTTTTTTAATTTTAATTAGAGATTCGAAATGTTAAAGCGATTATAGTATGATTATATATCATGATTCCGTTCATGTTCTCGCGTAGAACTGATTATGAAGTGGGTTTGATATCTCGAGTATAATTTGCTCATCAGCTTAAAACGTCAGCTTTAATATTATTATTTTCTTTTTAATAGGAAATCTTAAAGTTGTACGCTGATAACAGCTCAAACTATTATATCTGACATCTGTTTAATATCTTAGTAGTGATGAAGTATAATAGATTTTTGTGATCTGTATAAATTTTCATAAAATATTTAAATTCTTTTAAGTATACTCGTTATTCGCTAAACGCGATAATTATAGCTAGAAGTTTCTTATCATAAATCTTATAATTAAGTTTCGCAGAAATTATCTTTCTAAAATAGAAAGTGATAAATCTCAATTATTCTTTATTATTAGATTGACTTATATATATACTAATAATATAGTCTAATGTATTTATCTTAAGCACGATTTATCTCTTAAAGTTAAATATTGCGAGAATAAGAGTTGTTATAAATTTCTTTTTCAGTTTCTGAAATAAAGACTCTACTTCTATTTCTTAGATGAAGAATATTTTCTTTTGAGTTATTTATATTAATGGGGCGGTTATCTTTAAGTAATTAATAATGAATTTTTAATAGAAGTTGATAAATTCGAGAAATAATTATAATTTCTTTATTGACGTAAATTAAGATTATTTAAGTATAATTGTAATCTTGAATTTGTTTATTTAGATTCTTATGACTATTAAGATGAATTTAAGAAACTTAATATTTTATTTGTGAAACTCGCACTTTTCAATCTTTATTAGTAGATTTTTTGTTTGAAGAGCGCGAAGTATCTTTCGAACGTATTTAATATATTATTCTTTAGTTTTCGAGTATATAAGAATGTTATTAAGATATATAATATAGAACTGATTTAGATATTCTTTTAGAATATTATTTATTAGAGATTGAAAGAAGATCAGAGCGTTTATTAATTTAAAGAATATAATTAAATACTTATAATAATTGTAATAAGTGCGAAATATTATCTTCTATTTCTTTTTCTTCTTCATTCTTATCAGATTATACGCTTCTTATAAGTTAAGTGTTATAAATCATTTTACTTCACAAATGCGATCGTGCAGCTCCGAGATTAGCGATAATGTATATCGATTTTTTATCGTTATATTATTTAGCTGTTAATAATTGATATATAGACGCATTTCGTTATTAGACTTTAAGATGAATAAAACTGAATATTCTGCAGATAAAGTTAAGAATGAAATAAATTCTTTCTTCTAATTCTTATTAAGATATTCTTGTAAAATTTTAAATTCTTTCTTAAAAAGAGAATAGATAGATTTGTAGATGAATTTTTTATTAGATTTTAAAGATATTTCATAATTTTAGAGTTGATATTTAGATAACGCAGACGCGCTTTTATTTTCGGCAAATAATTGCTCGAATTTATTATATTCTGGCGGATATTTTACAGAACTTTTTGTGATTTCTATTAGATATTAATAATTGGGTTTTACTTATATAGCTTTTATAAAAGAAGCTGTTGAGATGTTTTTATTAATTTTAGTCAATTGAACTATCTTGTTAATTGTAGTTGATAAGGTCTAATTTGTTATATTCTTAGTTATGTCGTAACTGCAGTTTGGAAAGCTAATTATTCTTTGCTTTTAACTAATAATCGGGTTATAAGCTTTTAATTATGAAATGTTTAGAATAATATTATACTTAATTTCTACGATGTTTAATATTACTCTCTCTGTGTGTTATTATATATTAAGATTGAGTGAATAGATCTCTACTTTTACTTATTCTTGATTTTGTTTTATAAAACTTTCGTCTGCTAATGTTAAATGATAGAGTTTATCTTTCTTTTTAATAATTAGATATAATTAAGTTATATATGCTGAAGAAGTATAATTTTCGGTGATTTTAAAGTTAATTATAATTTTAGCTTCTCTTTATTCTATTTAAGTATATAAGATTAGATGTCGAGCGTAATTAATATCAGTTACTGTTAATTCTTAAGATCTAATAGTAGATTCTTTGTTAAATCTCTAATTTAAAGAGTCTTCTTATTTTTTATTTCTTTAAGTTAGTAATTTCTGAAATAAGTATACTCTTTCTTTATAAAGTAACATTTTAGTTTATTATATAAGAAGTGTGTATATAACTCATAAGAGATGCGATATTCTTTATTATAAATCACTTTTATTATCTCTAATTTCTCGAATTCTTAGATTTGCGTTATACTTACGCTTTAAATCTTTTTAAGATAAGTAGAGATATTAATTTTATATAAATTAATTATTTCTCAAAGATTGCTGCTCTGATAATAATAAATCTATTTCTGATTTTGATTTGAATAGTTCTCTGTGCGATATATTCTCAATTGTAGTTTTAACTTAATTCTTTAAAATATCTTCTCGGGTGCATATATCTTATGCTGATATTACGACTTTAACTCGCAATTTATATCTGTATATAACGCTAATTCTTAGAATTTAGTGATTATTTTCATATATTTCTTGTTATATTTAAAATTGCTTAATACTTATTTTTAAGATACTTTAAAGATGGCGTTTAATAATTATTTCGTCTTCTTCTATTTAAATTTCTTGAAATATCACTCAGAATTGTTCTTATTTAATCTGTAAATAACATATTAATTATTATAATAGACAGTTTAAAATAAGCAGGCGTAAGATAATTCTATAAGTTTCGGATCGCGAATCTGTTCGGGCGGTTTAACAACTGTTTCTAATAACGATATCTCAATATTAGCGCAGCTAATATCTCACGTGTTATCTGATTTATTTATTTCTAATTCCATCAATTCTTTCAAAATCGCGTACAACTGTTATTTATTAGAGTAATTGTTGACTCGATATTTAGATTTCTTATAATAGAGATATAAGTTCTTCTTTATTCACTTCTCTCGCTGAATTAAAAAGAGTTTATCTCGCTAAGATCTTTTTCTAAACTTTTTTTGACTTATAATATTTAAGTTCATTTCTCGGGGGTATTAAACTTGTTTAAACTGATGTTTTGACTTTCAATATTTATCAAAAATAAATATCTGAAGATGTTCTTATTCTCTTTCTATCTATCTTTCGTATAAATGATTATCTATCTTAATAATTATGTTAACTAGATTTTTTAGTTTATTTAATCTCTTAATTCGAGTTAGTTTGTCTTTAATTAAGTCTTTTAGTTCTAAATAATATTTTATTATAAGTGCCGCGTTATTCCATTTAATTCTTAACGTGATTTGTTAGAACTTGAAGATGTACTTTATTACTAAGTCTGTTTATCGGAGTTTTTAAATCTCTCATTCCGCTGTTCGTTCTTCGTCTACTTCTTTATATATTCATTAAATATACTTCTTGAAGTAAGTATAACTAAAGAAGATTCTCTTAATTTCGATCTTTTTATTCTTTATAGACTTCTTCAAGTAATTTATTAAATAGAGTTTAAATTAATTAAAGACTTTATTTCTGAGATAAGTGACTGCGAATATTATCTTAGCTTTAACGATTTTCAGCTTCTGAGTATTGAATTGAATATATATATTAACTTAAGTTAAGAAGACTTTAAGCTTTTTTCTATCTTTATAAAACGTGTTAAAAGTATTAATCTTAAAAGAGATATAATTTATATCAGCGATATCTCTCTAAAATTATTTATATTTAGAGTGTGATATGTTCGCGTTAGTAAAGTTTATCGTGATAGAGTGACTGATATTTATTAATAGATAGTTAAAGTATTAGAAACTGTTAAGTCTAGCTATAACAAGATCTAAATATTAGAGGGTTGTGAATAGAAATCACTATTCTTATATAGAAGGATTAAAAATAGAGTGTAATTGATAATATAAGTTGATTACGAAAGAAGAGATTATGAATTTAAGAGATAAACATTCGTTTATATAGTCATTAGTTATGATTCATATCTTATACTTTTAAGTACTTCTTTTAAGCACTCTTAAGCACTTGCTTCTAAATATTTCTATCAAACATTCTTAAGCACTTCTTTTAATATCTAACTTACAATCGCCCTTATTAATTACTGTTATTAAGAACGGTCTACCGTAGTTTCACACGATATTATGCGTAAGTGGGGTTTCGTTTCTTAGCTCTTTACTAAGTCTCGACGGTTTGTGTTAAGTCTGCCGGTTGCTGATTTCTTATTATAATATAGATTCAACTTTTCTTATATAAGAATTTGAATAACTTTGTTTAAAATTCTATCTAATTTAAAGATCTTATCTTTTTCCGTACAACTGATTATTTTTAAGATTTCTCTTTTCTTAATCTCTTTCTATTATAGAATTCTCTGAGAATATTCATATTCTTTAATATTTATGAGATCTACTTTAGAAGAAGAGAAGAAGTAGATATCGCGCAGAAGCTTTACTTTACTCTTTACATCTTTCGCTTTGTACGTTCTTTATTTAAGAATGAGAAAGAATACTTAAGTAGTTTATTCTTATAATTACTATCTTGCTCATTATATAATCTTTTAAATTCTTTATAATCTCTATATTATCTTCTATATTACATTTCTAAAGTCTTCTCTTTTTATCTTTAATAACGTCTTCTCTTTTTAATTGCGCTATTATACAAAGTTTTATTATAAGAAGAGTGATAAATTCTTAATAAAGTTTCTATAAGCTTTTCTTATATTCTTTATTATCTTTTAATATTCTTTTATTTAGAATCTTTAACTATACTGAGATTATCTTATTTATAATATTAAGTCTTCTATTACCGCGTGTATAAGTCTTATTAGTTTATATATAAAGTGATTAATCTCTTCTTTAATATTTAGTATATAACTTTTAAGTGACTTTATATAATTATAAAGACTTTTAATAAAGACTTCTTAATTTATCTTTTTCTATATTCTGCGTCTTTTCGATAACTCTTTTTTAGATTAATTTAGTCACTTAAATTCCGTGCTAATTAAAAGATAATTTAATAACTATTCTCTTTCTATTTCTATCTAATATTATATAAGTTGATTCTTCAATATTAATGTTATAAAGATAAGATCTATAATTATCTATTTATATAAATCTTTTCTTTAACAGTCTCTTATTATTATTTCTGAAAGAAGAATCAGTTTTAACTCTACTTTTTATATAATCTCTAGTAATATATCTGAAAGTTTATATTATAATAAATATATTAGATTTGATCAGCTGAAATAATGAAGATTTAAATCACTCAGTATAATATATTCTTCAGACATTCTAAGTATTATATAAAGAGTACTAAGAGACTTCATTTCTTTTAATTTCGAGTGTTAACTTAAAGAATTATAAATATTATAAATATTAATTATATAATCAGTGATCTATATTTCTTAAAGTTTTAATATGATTATAATGAGATCTTTTGAGTGATATATCTCTATTTATGTGTTCGTATGAATGCGCTTATTAATAAGCGTGAGAATTCTTAAATCTTTTTATCTTTAATCACTGCTGTAAAAGACACTTTATCTTAAATTATATAAAACATAATTAAATATATCTCTTTATAACTTTTGAATTGCGAGAATATTATACTTTTTAATCTTTAAATCTTAAAGCAGCTCTATTATCATCTTATTTCTAAATTTATTAACATTATATTATAGAATCTTAAGACTTTATATAAAGATGTTTTTTAATATATAATATCTTCAAATATAAGTTAATAACTTTCTTTAATTAGAAAGAGTTGAATATTTTAACTTAATATAAAATCAGTCTTTATACAATTCTTAAATTCTTACAAACAATCTTTTAAATAAGCTAATCTTCTTTTTTATAAGTTTTCTACTTAACTTCATTTCATCTCTAATTTAGAGTCACTTCTACTAACTTTTATTAACAGATTTAAGATTAATAAGAAGAGAGAAGAAGAGAGAATAGAAATAATCTCTTATTGATTTTAAGATTAAAAGTATCTTAATTTCTTATTATATATTTTCTTCGTATAAGATTATTCTCTTTTCTTTTATAAATAATTATAAGATTAAGCTTTATATCTCTTTAAATAGTTATTATATTATATAATTTTTCTCTTAAACTTTTTCTCGCATTTATTAATTTAATAATATTCTGTATAGTATACACAGAATCATATCTTTTTATATATACGAAATAAGTGTTTGTATTTCTAACAGCGAAAGTATTAATATAATTAAAGAATTAGATTATATTATATAATTATCTTAAACTTTATCTCATAAATAAGATCTTTTTAAATAATCTTATTTATTAGATCTGAGCAAGAAAGTTTTAGAATTATGTATATAATTATATTTATCTTCGCGTATCTTTTTATTTATCGCAGATTTTTAATTTTCAGATTTAAGATAAGTCTAATATTCTCATTCTCTAGTTCTTGTATAAGTTACTTCTTTCTTTTCTCTTCTTATCTTATTTATATTACTTATATTAATACTTTATACAATCTTATCTTAAGTTATGTGAGTAAGCTTAGCAACTTTATTTATATTAAGTTTTATTTAAGCTCTATATAATCTAAATTATTTTCCGCATATAATATAATTTCTTTCTTTGAAAATTTCTTTATTATAATTATATAATGCGTATAAAATGTTCTTATTAATTTCTAATTAACTTAATTTACAATCTCTTTAATTAAGAGTTTATTAATTCTAATCTTCTCTTTCTTATCTAAGATTTGAATGATGATTTTTCTTATCTCTATTTTTAAAGAAGATTAAGTTGTAAAAACTAATTTCTTTTTTAAAGTATCGCGTGTTATCTCTGCGTATAAGATTGAGAATTTTTCCTACTAACTTTAATTTTCTAGTCTGATAATAGATTTCTTAATTCTGCGTAATTTTATCTTCATCAGATTAGATAATTGTTCAAACGAAGAGTGATTTACGCGTTTTAACGCGTCTTTTAACGCGTCTTTTATCGCGTTTTCTGCGTACAAATAGATTTACAGAATCGATTAAATGAGAGCGCGCATCTTCTCCCACGGAACTGTCAGCTTTGCTCCTCCGTACGAGTCTTTCCATCTCTGCGTTATCTGTCTGATAGTCTTGATACTTGCTAATTCCATTTCTATCAATATTTTTACATTATATCGATTTGTTATATTATATAAGATTAGTATGATCTTCACATTATCTACTCTTAAATTAATTCTCTTTAATAAGATTATTTAGAAATCTCTTTCAGCTTCTCTTTATATAAAAGACGTCTCTTTATTATAATATTAAAAGATAATTAATAAGAGTGTTTAAGATCTTTCTATAAAATAATATAATAAAGATTGAACTTATAATTCTTATTTTTAAGAAGTTTTCTTCTTCTTTTAAAGAATCTTCGATTCTTCACACGTGATTAATATATATCTCGCGTGTGTCACGTTAATCATCTGCAGAAGATTTAGATAAAGCACTTTATTAACTCTTTTTAGAATATATAATAGTCTTTATTATAATTTCTATAAGCAATCTTAAATTTAAGAATTCTTCTTCTTAACTTAAATTAGTAATTAAGATCTTAAATCTAACTCTTTTTAAAATAAGTATTTTAAGAAAATTCTCTTCCTCTCTCTTATTATTTACTGCGTAATCTAATTTACGCGATAATAAATTAGCAGGATTCTTCTTATCTCTATAATAATAGATCTTAAAATTATAAATAATGAGCATCTTAGTTTATTAAGCTTAACATTTATTTAATATCTTTATTATTATAAATAACTGTAAATTAAAGTGATTATATAGAACTCACACGCTAAAAGTAGAGAATTTTAAGTAATAATATTACTTCTTAAATAAGATAATAATTATCAGCATCTCTTAATCTTCTATAATATAGTTTCTCTCAGCTAATATCAGCTTTCTTAAATAAAATATTATTAATGTTTAGATATAATATATTATCTTTATATTATTATCACTAAATTAGAAGAGAATTTCCGTAAGATCTCTTTCTAATATATTTATTTCGATCTGAATTAACTTCTTTAAATTAAAATACTGTAATAAAGAAGCAGTTTAAAAGCACTCTTTCAGCATGTGAAACATAATATCTATCTTCTTTATTTAGAGAAACAATCTAATCTTTCTTTCTTTTACTATTCTTAGTAATAGATCTGTAATTGTAATAATTATTATAAAGTATTCATAAATGAATCTTCTATAAAAGTTAATAAAGCTTAAAAAGATTTACATATCATAAAATAATTTCGAAATCAATTAATTAATGATTATAATCATTTTACGTGTATTTATTAAAACGCCTGCTATATTTATATAATAGTCAAGAAAGTCTATTTTCATCACGAAAAAAACATATTTTAACAGCTTAATAAATAAGTCAAATTTGCGTAATCTCTTCAGCACTTAACACACATAATCATCATACTTTTATTTATTGTAGTTATAAATTACAATATCATTAAGATAAACTATATAAATAATGTTTAATAAACTCTTCAATACTTAATTAATATAGACTTAAAACATTATTAATATATTTATCAGCTTAAAAGATATAATTATATACTTAAAATGATTATATCGCATATAAAACGCAGTCTTTCACTTATCTTCTTACTTAATATATATTCGATAATAAGTATCACATAAATCTATTAATATAAATCTTTTCGCGTTACTTAATTAATTAAATATCTTAGAAATTAGTGATAACAAATGTCTATTTTAAATAATTACTTAATTCAGATCTTTATAATTTATATATAAGCGTAAATTATTATTCTTTTTAAGAATAAATAGAATTAGAGTTTTTATAGATAACTTCAAATTTCTTATTCAGTCTTTTATCATGCTACTCTTAAGATACTCACGTAATACTTATAACTTGTTTGCGAATAAGAAGTAAATGAGCTCATATAATATCTTCTTATCTTTCTTAATAAGAATAGCGTGTTTTACACGCATATTATCAAACAATTTCGCAGTATTCTCTTCTAAGAATATATCAATATAATCTTTGAGCTCTTTTAATAACTGCACAATAATTACTTTTGTGAAGTAAAGATCTATAGAATAACGCTATATTAAATTTAAAGAGCTTTTATATATATCTTATATAATACTCTCTAAATCTTCACATATCTTTAATATAATTCTCGCAGATATAATATATATTGTATAAATTAAAATATCAGCTCTTTCGAACTTTAACATCTCTATAATATTTATCTCACGACTCTTCTTATTTTCGCGATAAAATTATTCACGTTATTTAAAATAATAATTTAAATTCATATTAAAGATTCAGAATCAATTTAATATAATATTATATCTTTGAATATCTATAATTATAAAGTCTATTTAATAAGATTATAATACTTCTGTTAAGTCTATTACATTCACTTTAATCATGTGTTAATTATATATTATAATAAATCGATCATCTGAGATTATCACGCTTATAGAAATAGAATTTGTCTGAATATCTTCTTTAATAATTACTTTTTATAATAAAAAATATTTTTAAGTATTTATATCTAAAAGTGTAAATAATTTGCGAATATCATACTTATTCTATAATATAATATTAATAATTATGTATTATATCAGCTTTGCGTTCTTAAGATTCATATTTAATATTATAAACATAATTATAATATTGAAATCTATTTTTTTACTAATATTAATAAGAGATTAGTCTTTCTTAACACTTTATAATTCTAAGAGAGATGATTAAACTTTTCGCAGTTATAATAGATCACGCTATCACTTCTTATATCTTTGACAGATATTAAGTCTACTTTAATTAAAGTCGGACTGAAATGATAATTTATACTGTAACTGAATTTATATCCGCGTTAAAAACGCCCGCGAGAAGTATGCATTCCGCGTGCGCTTTTATTTAATACAGTATTAATTAAATCAGTATAAGACTTATCTTTATTCTTTAAGAGTGACTCTTAAATCAATTCTTCTTATTACTGCGCTATAATTATAATCTACTCGCGGGATATAATAATTCTATTCTCTTTTAAGATCTTTTTACGAATCTCTAATATAAGATAAGTAAGTAGTTATCATATTTTATACTCTTTCTCAATTATTAGTAGAATATCTTTTTTAAGACTCTTAATAAGAGTAATAATATTTCAAACTGATTATTAAGATCGCTACTTAATAGTTTTAAGCCGAATTAATATATATTATATATAATTAATAGAATTAATAATTAGACTTTAATATTACTTTATATATTTATTTTAGATTGCAATTAAAATCATATTATTAATTCAGAATTTACGCGCTTTATCTTATAGATAGATCGCCGCTTAATTAATAAGATTAATCTTATTTAATAATAATAGCGTGCGTATATAAATCTTTCAGCCGTTCTTATAATTAATTATATCTTTGAGATTCTTTATAAAATAATATAAAGATTTAGTAATATAAATTAGATATGATAAAGAAATATAAGAATAAGTAGAGAAAGCGACTTATTTATAATAAATAAGTAGATCTGCGATTTTTATAAGATTCGCAGGCGTTTTATTTATGAGTTCAAACTTTATCGCAGTAATATCTTTAAGTATTCTCTTCTCTTAAATTTACTTGCGCAAATATTTATAACACTATCTAATAATCTTCTATTTATTATTATTATTAATAAAAGACGTAGACTGCTCATCTATTATTAAATCGATATTTATATTATTAATTAATCTTTCTTAATCTTCACTAATTATATTAGTTGCGTTTCACGTTTTCATTATTATATTAAAGAATCTCTATTAAACAATTTATTAAATAGAGCGATCTAAATATTAAGAGAACTATTTAAGATCAGATAAGCAGTAAATATTTTTCACGTGTATATAGAAATCTAAGATATAGAAGTTTATAAGCATGCGAGTAATATATAAAAGATATGTTAAGAGCGTATATAATAAATATATAATAACGACCCTCTTATATTATAAGAATAGATTGCTAATTTATAGAGATTTACTTTTGCAGTCAACTTATATTTATATATCAAGACTAAGTCTTAACGCTTTCTAACAATATAAATTAGAATGTCAGCTCTTTCGAGCTTTAATATCTCTATAATATCTATCTCACAACTCTTCTTATTTTCGCGATAAAATTATTCGCGTTATTTAAAATAACAATCTGAATTCATATTAAAGATTCAGAGTTAGTTTAATATAATATTATATCTTTGAATATCTATAATTATAAAGTCTATTTAATAAGATTATAATACTTCTACTAAATCTATCACGTTCACTTTAATCATATGTTAGTTATATATTATAATAAATCGATCATCTAAGATTATCGCGCTCATAAAAATAGAATCTATTCGAATATCTTCTTTAATAATTATTTTCTATAATAAAAAGCATTCTTAAGCATTTATATTTAAAAGTATAAATAGTTTATAAATATCATACTTATTCTATAATATAATATTAATAATTATATATTGCGTTAGCTTTGCGTTCTTAGAATTCATATTTAATATCATAAATATAATTATAATATTGAAATCTATTTTTTTACTGATATTAATAAGAGATTAATCTTTCTCAATACTTTATAATTTCGAAAGAGATGATTAAACTTTTTATAATTATAGTAGATCACATTATCACTTCTTATATCTTTAGCAGATATTAAGTCTGCTTTAATCAAAATTAAATCAGAATAATAATCTATATTATAACTGAATTCATATCCGCGTTAAAAACGCCCGCGAGAAGTATGCATTCCGCGTGCGCTTTTATTTAATATAATATTAGCTGAATTAATATAAGACTTATCTTTATTCTCTAAGAGCGACTTTTAAGTTAATTCTTCTTATTACTGTATCGCGATTATAATTTACTCGCGAAATATAATAATTTTATTTTCTTTTAAGATCTTTCTGCGAATCTTTAATATAAGATAAGTAAGTAGTTATTATATTTTATACTTTTTCTTGATTATTAATAAAATATCTTTTTTAAGACTTTTAATAAGAGTGATAATATTTTGAACTGACTACAAAGATTACTGCTCGATAATCTTAAGTCGAATTAATATGTATTACATATAATTAACAGAATTAATAATTAGACTTCGATATTACTTTATATATTTATCTCAGATTATAATTAAAATCATATTATTAATCTAGAATTCACGCGCTTTATCTTATAAATAAATCGCCGCTTAATTAATAAGATTAATCTTATTTATCAGTAATAACGTGCGTATATAAATCTTTTAGTTATTCTTATAATTAATTATGTCTTTAAGATTCTTTATAAAATAAT
>JAABUK010009097.1_pt1 | contig 13698 bp, 13 predicted proteins | sample 5559141 | NCBI WGS metagenome assembly JAABUK01 (sample SAMN10711869, study PRJNA513367) | rock metagenome | isolation source: Antarctica rocks | place: Antarctica: Victoria Land, Pudding Butte nord | collected 2016-01-03
TGACAACCAGAATGACAACCAGAATGACAACCAGAATGACAACCAGAATGACAACCAGAATGACAACCAGAATGACAACCAGAATGACAACCAGAATGACAACCAGAATGACAACCAGAATGACAACCAGAATGACAACGCATTCGAAGAGAGTTTCTCCGAGCTCGATACAGAAGCTCAGAAATTGCTAGGAGATACTGACAGCAATCCAAACATCTACAAGGAAGGCTTGTGGAACGCGTACGCCAGCACTCTTGTTGCAGACGATGAGAGGTTTGAGGACCCCATGGCCTTTTACGAAGACGCGAAGGCACACCTCCGCCAACGACAGAAAGGCAAGAACCGCGATGGATCGAGTGACACAATCAGTGAAGAGCTCCTTTCGTATTTCGTGCAGCGTAATTCGTGCCTGGAGATGCGTCGCCTCTGCACCACCCAAAAGGGTCACGTGGGCATGTCCCAATCCATGCAGAGGAAGGCGATAAGATTGGCGTTTTCATCGGCTGCAAGACGCCGTTCTTGTTGAGACAACGCAGGGAATCGTTCCAATTTCAATAGGAGATGTCTATATCCACGGGTTGATGCAGGGTGAAAGCAATGGATATGGAAGATTGATTTGACTCTTGAAAACGATCTTTCTACAATGACGATCGATTCGATGCCGCCGCGCATGTCCCGGAGCGAGACCTCGTGACCACCGAAGGGAAATGCATCACGTGGATAGCGACTGGAGATCAAAAAAACACATTGCCTGATTGGATTCGTGAAGTCTTGAAGCATTGCTTCACTCTGTGGATCGCGAGGGATACCGCTAACTAACTAGCTATTCCTCGTAGAGATACAAAGGTGGTTAGCAGGAAGGGAGCTGTTATTCTCTTGGGACACACCCCTTTCCCGGCCGTGTCGACTATCAATGACCGAAGATTGTTGTCGTCGCCAACTGCTTGTTTGAGCAAAGTTACTTGCAATCTCCCAATAAAGGAATTTATGATTGCTTGCGGGGGCGGAGTCACCAAAGCAGCAGAAGGAGAGGGCCGAAAGCGCTGCTTAGTATTGTTCTCCTATTATTCATACTAACTATCGTCTTAGTATTGTTCACTCATTTCCACGCACAAGTTTCTTTGACCTCCTCATCACGGAAACGGGTTCTCGGTAATGGATCTCTTTGACCATCGTCCTCAATCCTGGAACAAGTATATAACCTCAGCACCATGCTCATCCAAACCCCCCTGCCAAACTCCAATCACCATATCCCTCCAAGCCAACGTAAGTTTTACTTTCTCTCCGCGAAAAGTCAACCCCAACCACAGACCACAACCACAACCATGCACGTCCCCTCCCTCTTCTTCTTCCTCCTCCCCATCCTCGCCGCCACCACAGCCCTAGCCCAATACCCCACCACCTCCCCCGAAGAACTCAAAGCCCTCAAATACCCTACCATCAACACTGAAGACCCCTCCACCTCCGATCCCGTCCCGCCAAACTCCAACAATGACGACGAGACCCTCACAAAGCGCCGCTCCCACTACTACGGCATCTACATCTGCAACCAGGAGCACTGGCGCGGCGACTGCTGGTACGCGCCCCAAAACGGCAACGCCTGCCAGAACTGGGATAACATCCACTCCTTTGGGCCGGATAATGGAGTGGCGTGTGATATCTTCGAGGGAGAGAATTGTCGGGGGAAGATGGTTATGAAGTTTATTACTTATCCGGGGGTGGATACGACGCCCGGGAATGGGTTGAAGAGTTTTAGGTGTGGAAGTCATTAGATTGGCGGCTCGGGAAGGTTGGGCAACGGTAGGCCGAGATTTGGATGCTGTGGAGATGTCGGGTTAGTGATGCGAGCGCGGCGAAATCGAGGGGCTAGATAGGAAGTAGAAGCTAGAGGTTAGGCCGTATTCTTCGTGCCGGCGAGACCAGACCATAGAAAAGAATAGCCTTGCCAATTCTAACCCGTGTTCTTCACATTACTCTCCCTCAACCTCTGAGCTTGACAAGGATACCAATGGACAAGCTAGTGGTTTGAGGAGATTGCGCACTTCAGTCTAGCTCATCGAGCATAGTTTCTCGTTTGTGGGGCATTCATTCCATCGCGATCAGATACGTATCTGTTCAAGTGAAATTGGTGTCTTGAGGCTTCAAATTTCAATCTGACTTGTGGTTACAAACAGTGCCAGTGAGATTGTGAGTTTCCTCCCTCAGAAGGAGAAGTCTGAGTTAATAGCCGCTTTGGATATGTTGTGCCGAACCAAGCAATTGTATTGGTCGCATCGTCGATAAAGTGGCAACTTCCGCACCGATAACCATCCCACCAGATAAGCGAGATTGAAAGGCTGGAATGTACTTCACGTTTCTCTAAAGCTTGAAACTCAGTGTCGAGAGCCCCAGTCGATGGAGGTGTCCGCAGGTTGATGTCTCATCTCCGCATTGGTGATCCGCCGTCATACCATTCTGAACGCCTCGCTTCGTCCGAGCAACTCGGGTCTTGTGAGAGGCGACGCAAGCTCGGTTAAGGTTGGGGTTTTTTTGGCTTTTGACTGCTCATAAAAGAAGCTGCAATTTGATGATTTTGAGAAACCCGCTTCGACTGTTGAGAAGAAGCTCCTGGAAGCTCAATATAAGCTCGACGTCGCGATTTCGCCGTATTAACCCCATACTCAACTTGCTAATGTGCAATGTCGCTGCTTCAGAAGATGTAATGCCCTGCAATTCGACGGGTAAGGCGTTCAAGTGTTGTTATTCTCTTGACTTATCACGTCATCCGCATCGTCTACATCCTCTGCAGCATTATTCACACATCCAGCGTCCCCATTCGTCCCTTTTTCTAACCCTGCACAGTTCGCGAGTATCCATTCTGCAACCTCTCTCCCACCTTCCTTCCCAGTGCAATCCGCCTCATACAACGCATCATGACCGGCATTATTTGTAATCGTGGGATCACCGCCAGCAGCCACCAAAGCCTTGACACACGATATATGACCATTGACAGCTGCCCAGTGAAGAGGTGTATTGCCGTTCTTGTTCTTCTGGTTGACCAATCCTGAAGCATTTTTCATTGTCCCCTCAGCAGGATCTTGCTTCGAGGCCAGCAGAGATAGGAAATAGCCCAGGACCTCTTCATTTCCGTTCGCAGCAGGCGAATGGAGCAGACAGCAGCCAGAGCTAGATTCAGGTTCATCGGCTTCCCAATCAATGGCTGCCTCTACTATTTGGGATGCGGTAGAGGAATGTGAGTTCAACAATTCCGTGACGTTTGATTTGAGGTTGGTTAGATCGCCGACACGGGCGCAGTAGATTAAGCCATCGAGTTCTTCGCCTGTCAATGACGGGGCTGTTGCCGAGGTCATATCGAGGTGGGATTGATGAAAGCTTTGTGCAGATTTATTTATTCTCGCAGGCACTTTCTTCTCCACACTCACCTGCAGGGTCGCCTAGAGCGGATCTGGCTTAGCCGCCGCCGCCCGACCGATCCGGCGAGAGGCCACTTGCCGCTTTAAACTCAGATTCTTTATTCAAAATTAGCACACGTGATACTCGAGTTCTGTATGGGCCGCGTCGACCTCGAAAACATTCCTCAATCAGAGCTAGCTCGCAGAAGTCGAAGCCTTTCAAGCCATTTCACTATCTTTGGGCTACGATCAGTGGCAAAGAGGTGTGTGTGCGACGGAGAGTTGCAATAGTTGAGAACCCATCAATGTCTCGAACGAAGCGCAGATCATAAAGTTTCTCAAATGAGAGCTGCACCAAATTTTGTCAACCCATTACGGAGTCTACTACAAAGGCTACGACCTAAACATCACTTCTTAAAGCATTGAAGGAAATTGCAAAATTACCAGTATTCCAAATTTTGCTACTGAGGATCTTATCAGTGGATTGGGTAGGCAAAAGGTATCCTCCGCACCGACAATCGTTCCCTCTTGATATGAACAAGCGCATCGAGGATCCAGCATAGTTCAGAGATAAATCAAATTGAGGGTCTTGAAGCTCTCCGGTCCCTTCAGCTCTTGCTTGCCAGGCGATGGCTGTATATTATAGTCGGTCGATCAGCGAGAAGTCCCCAGCAACGATCACCGGCTTCCGAACACGGAAACGACAGAATCTTAACTACGAGTCCTGAAGAAAAGTTTCCTCAGGTCTGTCTCTCCAAGTACTGGGAGGCCGATCTCCTTAGCATGGCCTCAAGGTTCCCAGGAGGAATGACACATATTGCTCCTTGAGCATTTTGCAATGGTCGTTTGCCTGATCCCAATCAATGATCGCCGTAATCGCTATTCTCTTTTCCGTCCCCTGGGCCCGAATGCTTGCTTCAATTTTAGAGGCTTCGTCCTGGAACCTCTTCCACCCGCTATCAAAGTCCTTGGGGAGAAGCTGCACCATTGTCTTTCTCAGCTCTTCTATCTTCTCGTCAGGTTCATTGATGGACCGCCGTAGTTGTGAAATCTCCTCCCGCTGCTCATCTACCTTCACCTTCGCCTTTCGAAGAAACTCCTTCAGGTCTTCCGGCTTTTGATGAAATTCCCAAGCCAGACAGAGTTCGTGCATGTTTGTTGTAAGGCCATGGAAAACCTCCCATTTCTTTCTATCAGTCAACTTCCATGCATTGACCTGTTGCTCTTTTGACCAAAGCTGAGTTTCGAATTCCGTGAGCTGCCTCCTTAGACTTTCGATTTCTCGGTCATTGTCCTTGTTCCTCTCCGCCTGCTCCAATTTCGCCTTCGTAACTTTTATCAACAGCTGCGTAGTTTCGAGACTGGTTTGGCAGTGCATAATAGGCTCTTCTTGGCTTCCTATTGTTGTTCTCATATTGACCATTTGCCTCTTGAGGGCAGACATGCCCAGGATATCTTGTCTTGTGAGGAGAGAGCTGGATGGCATGGAGGTGGATGGCATGGAGGTGGATGGCATGGGTGGAACAGATGGCGCGGGTGACGTGTCCGGATTATTTTGACTTTCTTTCCATCCCGAAAGAGTGCGTGGAGGGCGCGCTTCACCTGCACGGGAGGATGATGCTTGACCTGATGAACCTACTCGGCCGAGGAGCGTTCGACCACTTGCTTCTACATCCGCAAGACTGGGAGCTGGCTGTAGTAAAATCAGGTTGGAGGGTAATGCTGGATCCGGTGGATCTCTTCGTACACGCTGGAGGGAAGTGTCAATTGAGCCGACGTTGGGAGAAGGACCGGACGGCTTTGCTGCCCCGGCTCGACGCGGAGTAGAAGACCCTTTTGATGCGCTTGCTTGAGAGGATTGGCCAGTACCTGCCACGGCTTTTGGAGACTTGCCTTCTGAAGACTTGCCTTTTGAAGACTTGCCTTTTGAAGACTTGCCTTTTGAAGACTTGCCTTTTGAAGAAGGTGATGACATGATAGCAACTATGACACAAGAAAAAGTAAGGGTCTAAGTTGCCATGGAAAATTTGTCATAAGAAAGAGATATAGATCAGAGAGAATTATAGCAAGGCCAATGGATTGTCCTGTATCTGAGTACCACAAATCGCAAGATAATTTGAAAAGCAGCAACAACCAGACCCGCTGCTTATACTTCCCAGCATGGCAAAACTTACTCACGCAGTTACCTGTCGTGCGACGTGGATGTTTACAATGAACGTTTAAACTTAAACGGTGTTGATATGGTTTCACCATTGTATGACTTGCGTTTGGATTATACCTGGAGCACGTTAATACATCAGAGTTTCCGTCTTTCCACTTAAAAGGGCAAGGCGCGACTTGGCAATAGAACAAGCTACTTCACTCTGTACATAACTGCTCACACAACAGTAGATCCGGTTGATCGTCTTATTAAATCTAAAAAGACTTGTAAGGCGGCTTCTGTGCTCACCGTCTAATGCCTTGTCTGCCTCAAAGAGAAGTCAGAATCCGAGCTGGCTGGCAGAAGCTACTTTGCATTGCCTAGGCTGCTATCAGAGACCCACGTACTAAAGAATCGCAGAAGTTGACTTACTAGTCACCCTTAAGACGTTACACATCAGCGCGCAGCTAACCGCACCGAACGCCTACCTACATTGCAGATCGCACTAGCTCACAGAGGTAACCAACAGAGAGCTCAGTAATGAGAAAACATCTTTATCAACCCTTTCACGGACAACGATCGTTCAGAGTGCTTCACGTAAGGAATTCTCTACAAGATTGACCTGTCGCTGGAGAATTCAGAGGATCTAATTTCGACAAATGTCCTGGATATCAAACTTTATCTTATGCCTGGGAAGGAGTTGTGCGAGAATGCTACTTCTACTGTGATGGTAGAGTCCTGTTCGTCACCATAAGCTGCGAAAGCGCTCTGCGTCGATTAATATTTGGCAAGCTGAGCCGGCCATCTGGTTTGGTTGCATTTGCATTCATCAAAGCGACAAACACGGGCAAACCCAGCAGGTGAGCATAATGGGTGAAATTTATAGGAAAGCCGAGCGGGTTAATGACTGGCTGGCGCCTGGTACCGAGGCTTCGGGCGCCGTAGTTGCAGAGCTCAAGAGCCTCTTCAAGGTAGCGTTGTTGGCCCGGGGACCGGCCCATTTTCTCAGTGGCGTAAAGATCGCTTGCAGCGCCAAATAGCTGCTCCCGATGGATAGTATCCAAGACCTAGACCCTTCAGGAGTTGTTCGCCTATACTGCGTGCTGCGAACTCGATCCCAGCAATCGCCCGCGACGCAGCATTCCCCGAGTCCAGAACTCCACTATGCGGTTGAGAATGCGTTAATAGCAAGCGTTGGTAGGCCTTTTGCAACCACGGAGGGAAGGAGATTGGCCATGGCTCCGGCGATGGCTCGGCTGTTATTTTCGCGGAGTCGAACGTACAGTCGATATTGCGGCAGCAAGGAGAGGACTTCTTGTCGGTTGGCTCGGCTTTTGTGCACGGAGTTATGGATGGGGAAGAGTGGACACGGGATCTGGGGAGTGTGCAAGAGTTTAGCTTGGTGTAACTTAGTAGGTAAGATTCGAAGTTCTCTACTTAACGGAGCTTCGATGTCCAACTCGTTAACACTTAATGTAACTAGTGCGGTTGTCCGTTCATACTACCACCGTTGGGAAGAGCCCAAGGCCGAAAGGATCCTGAGAACTTAGCATTCTTGCGACTATGTGGCCTGGCTATCGTGTCTTCTCTGCTTGGACGATCGAAGTGAGTTGAGTGCAGAAAACAGATCCCATTGGAGAGATGCCAGATGGGGTAAGGCGTCCCTCGCAGCTCTCAGCGTCGGGAAATTGTCCACATCATCTTCCATCTTTTGCTGTTTCTGGCCTCGCATTGCTTACTTTTGGCAAGCTCACGGCCTCCCTTTGTTCCGGTGTCTGTCTGCTCCACAAATTTCTATCGTCACTAACAACACTTCAATTACAAGCCCGCAGCTCAGCTTGTACCGTAGCAATATGGGAATTAGATTTACACAAAAGCTTGCAATCGACCACAGGGCATGGAACACAGGGCTTCCCGTTCGCTCAGCCGTACTTAAGCCATGCGCCGGCCGGTTAGTAGTTGGGTGGGTGACCACCAGCGAATACCTGCTGTTGATTGTTTTTGCCGTTCCTGAATCTATTCATCAATTATGTTTTTATGACTTTCTTTCGGCAAGATTCGGTAGATGAAGATGTTATCCTGAACAAGACGAGCTAGGAGGAAGGTTTAGCGCTGTTGAGGGAGACGTGCCTCGCCATCATTCCACGTGGCTACTAGTACTACTCTATATCTGGAAGCCTGTCAATGGATGTAAATGTTATGTAAGATAGTCTCTCTAAGTGAGGATGTTTCTATGCAGAGACAGCTTGAGTGCTTTGGGTAAGGGATCATAATGAGGTCGAAGAGGACTTGTCTGACTGAACGCTATCACCAATGCTTCCGAATTAGAAGTTTGGAAGCGCAATTTGGACTGGAAAGTTAGACTGACGAGGTCCTTAGAAAAATTCATCTGGGTCTGGTCTCCAGCGGAATCGCGAGGCGTAACATGCAGGAGAGCCTGAATGGGCGAAGAGTGATGTGCCATGACGACGCCTTGAGATTCTTTGTGGGTGATAGAGATTGATTACAGACATTGGATAGAAAGAAGAATTAAGCAGGGTTACTTGGCCCAGTACGCCAGGCCGGGCAGTGAACGTGGCTTGCAGGTGTATAATGCCAAGAACAATGCCAAGGTCTTCGGCCTTCCACTTTCTCGGCCTTGGCAGGGGAAAACTTGACCTGATTACTGCTTTTAGACACTCAAACCACATAATCCGCCAAAAAGTTTGGTAGGCCCAGCGCTCAGTCGCTTCAATCATCGAGGATGGCCGCCAAGTACGCTACCATATTGTCTATCCCAGTTGTGGATGTAAAGTGGCAGGAGAGGAGGCAGCCTCAGAACCAAAGTAGTCACGCGAGATCAACAGTGGTTTTAAGAAGTGAAAAGTGCTATATGATCGGCGGTACTAGTTTAACATTTTGCGATGTCGGACATAAAGTAAGGGATGAGCCACCAGCTGCCCCTGCAGTGTCTACCAGCTAATCGACAAGCTGTGCCTGCTTTTAGCTTCCGCGGAGTACGAAGTACTGCACCATATTGACAGTGAAGCCAAGCGAGTAATTCAGCACACAGGACATGATGTTGGCCTCAGCCTCAGCCCCAGAGAGCGCGTCCAAATCGAATTCCCTGGACTTAAAGGGACGTGTCAACAGACTGGTCGTCCAAACTTGAGAGGCGTCGAGGCAAGTCTTTTCCAATAGTAAGTCTGCGTTCCTCATGAAAGATGTTGGTCTAGTTTGATCCGTTCGCAAACATTGGCTAAAGATGTTATTTGCGGGCACCATCTCAACTCCAAGACACCCGGTCCACAGGTACAGTGAGAATACGGGCCACTATCTCCCAGAAGGTTGCAGCTATAGCCGTTTTCAGCACTAAAAATTTCAAGACGTGATAATTCAGAATATTAACGAGTCTATTGTCGAAACATCTCGAGTCATAATAACCGACATTTAGGTGATAGGACTCGTTCGACGTTCGGTGAGCTTCTGAAGGTCATCGTTTAAAATCTCCTCCCAGCTTACTTCCGGAAGGTGCCTCATTCGTTGACAAGGTATTTCAAGTTGGCAGTACTTCCAAGCACATGATCAAGAAACAATGCAGAGAAGTCAAGACATTTGGCAACCTCCCTGATCTCTCATCTGTTACACGGAGATTGCAAAAATTTGATTTACGTATGTACATTCAGGTTTCTTCCTCTCTGGGCCATAGCTCCTCAAAAGCTCTGTCTTAAATTCATCGGCGTCCAAATTTGGAGCACCTTTGATTGCCAATGAAGACGTACAACCTGACCTCGGCTCATCCTTAGCTGACGCGTGTGCTTCAAAAAATCCGGATCTTGCAGCGCTTCAGCAACAGTCTCTGCCCGTGTTCCGTACAGGCACGCTTGTACATGAAAAAAGTCATCAATCAGCGACGTCAAAGGCTGCTCGCGTGGTGCACTCGAAAGATAATGGCAGACATCGTCTGCCTACCTGCTCAAGTCCATCCACTACAAAGTCCTCTATTCTCGCTTCTGCATGGTTCACAAGTGTATATCCCGTCGCTATTCCGCACTCCCTTTCAAGATGCTTTTCGGGTCCGACCTACTCCCTACCCTGCTCTCAGCAGTGATCATGGCCCAACAGAACGATAACAGCAGTCATAACAACGACAACGGTAATTACAAAAACGCCGCTACTAATCTGGCCACGAATACGACGCCCTCCTTAGCCTTTGGCACGTCTGCCGCAATCGCGACCCCCTGCTCAATCAACAACAACAACAACAACAATAACAACAATAACAACAATAACAACAATAACAACAATAACATTAACAACGATGATAACAGCGATAACAACAACGATACCGATAACGATAATGGCGATACCCGCACTTCATCACCGATCACGACATCCGCCGCCACTCCAAGCGCGACCGACTGGTGCCGCAATGACGACAGGTTAAACCAACTCAATTCTTTCCACCACAGCCTCTTCCACGCCCACTCAGTACACTGGCGTAGCAGTCCATGGCAAGGATATCTCTACGATGGCGGCAGCCGTGGTCACTGCTGGTGGGACTTGGGCTCATGCTCTCACCAGAGCGAGCACCATCCCGCCAGGAAAGGGGTTTAAAGAAGGATGAAAGGGTGCATGTAGATGGGATCGTGGACCAAGCCGTCAGGCTGAAGATGAATCTTGGATTTCCTGCCATTCCTTCACGCACGGTCTGCTCTGGGCAGACATAGACAACTGCTATGGAGTCCGAGTGGTATTTCTCCTAAAATACAGTAATAAATACAGAGTTTATGAGAAGTAGGGTACGTTCTGCATCCCTCTGACATCACAACTGATACCTAGGCTCGTAGTCTGCAGCACTCTGACAGACGCTAAGCCTTTTACTGCTCTGAAATTCAGGGGCTAATACGGAGTACTGGCCGCTCATTGTGCCTCGGTTGGCTGCCCTGATGTTATTTTCTATCTTCCTTGAACCTAATCTCAATCCAGAATGTCCCAAAACAGGTAACACTAAATACCAAGGCTTATGTCAAGAGTTCCCAGTCCTGTATCCCGGAAGCATTTGCTTCATTCATCGCAAAATGTCGCGTTCTGATCGCTTGAAAGACGTTTTCAGCATCGCGCCCATACCGGCTAATGAAATGAAATATCTGACCCTTTGCGCCTGGCTGGAAAACTCGAAAATGGTTTATTAAAAATAGCCTCACATCTGTATCATGTCTGGGGCCTGCGGCAGGATTCCGAGGCGGTAAATCATGTTCGGGACCTGCTCGAGGCCAAGGCTTACGGGCAGAGTGTTCGCTATGTACAAAGTGCTTAGTTTTGCACAGTGCACGTCGAAGAATGTCGAGAGAACGCCTCATGCAGGCGAATTTCAGGAGCAATCTAAAATCACCACTTGACGTCCTTGCGACCATTGGCCACAAGCCATTCTGGTTCGCTATCCATGAGATTCTCCACTTGTTCGCTCCACGAAGCACTTGTTTCAGCTTTTGCCTGCTGCCCGCTCCAGTCCTGACGATAGCCGTATGGCTGGTCGTTGTTCTCCTTTCCAGTGTTGGGCTTGGAAGACGGGCTCCTCTCCTCTCTGGGTATATTCTTCAACTGGTATGGTGCCTTTGTCTTCTCCAACAAAGGCCCCTTTGCCTTCTTGCCAGGCGCATCCGAGACGACGCCGGTCTCGTAGTGAGCAAGCTGGCACTCCTCGTCGGAGTAACGACAGGAGCCTTTGACTTTCCAAAACCAGCATGTCTGCATCTTCTTGCGCTGGTTCTGAGCAACTGAAGCGGCGCTCTTCGTTTGGGAAGCGACTAATTCTCTCTCTTTGACGGCTCTGCGCCGTTGCGCGCCGCTCGTATTTCCCTCATGCGCATATTTGCTCTTCTCGAGTCCATGTAGTGGGCCGTTGTGAGTTAACTTTCCCTTCTGTGATCCGCCATTCACAGACTGTCCTGCGACTAGGCTATCCCGAGTTTGACTTGCGCGATCTGAGTCAGGTCTTGTGGTAGGGATTGGCAGAGGTGCGTTGTGTATTGGGGGGACTTCGGCAGCTTCGACCTGTCCCTCTGTTCCGTTGACCGTTGATGGATCAACTATGTAACTTTTCACGACCCTGGCTACCCATGTTGTTGGCAGACCTCTCTCGACTGCCTCCTGTATGCCCTTGTTCATCTTCACAACAAATTCCGGCCAGGGATAACTTTCTTGCACTCTCTCCCTGTCGATGTATACCAATGCCCTCAAGACCTCTCTTCTCGTGCCTCTCCCATCCTCGGTGATGCTAATAGCCTCCACGTCCATATCCGCTTTGCTGTAGGCCCAGGGAATGCCCTCATGCTTGTCCAATAGTTCTTCGTCGAAAGGCCGCAGGGTGTAGAGTATGCCCCAGACGACATCCTCGATTCCGTTGGGGTCAGGTAGAGAAGGGACGATGTTTGCATAGCCGCGTTCATTGACGAACCAACGGTGATTGCGAAGCACGGCTATACCGTAGAATGAGCTGGTCGGACATCGAGACTTCATTTCAGAGAGAGACAGGCTGGACCCATAGGCAAAGTATAGCCTTGGCGTGGGAGAGAAAGCCATGGGTGGCAGAAGCTACAGCACACTGCTGTATCCAAAATCGATCGTGCAACCTGGAACCACAGCAAGAAGAGGTCCAAACTCGAAGTCCTCTTCAAATTGCTACGGCCAAAGACTCTGAGCTTCAAGCTGCAGGCTTGGCAACGGGATTCCCCTGAATCTCCGTGACCAATCGTTCCCAAGGCTTAAAAGGTTCAGGTGACAACCCTCTTTATTGATGTTATCGACACTTCTAAAGGAACTCCTGCTGTCATTTCGTCTCACTTCCGTCTCTAGAGGCTTAGCAACATGTTTGGATATGAGGCAGTAAAGAACACTTGCTTGGCGAGTGTTTGATATGAGAGACCCACGAATCGGAATTTCTTTACTCCCTTGGGTACCAACAGATAAGTGTAGCTCAATTCCTCGATACGAGCCATTCCCAGCATCGGCAGTAAAGCGTCTTTTACTATTGATAGGCTTCTTGCTCGAGGCTGAATCCACGTTGTTATCCCGCTATGCCCCCTTCACCCAACATATTCAGTCTTCATGACCCGGCACAAGGGCTATCATCACAAGGCACTGCGAATGAATGGAATCACGGCCTCGTTGGCATTTCGCTATCCTCATGATCTGAAAGTAATCCGGTACACGGGATGAAGAAAGCTATGGTTGTCGCTGGGGTGGAGACCGTTCTAAGACAATGGTATTGGCTGAGGAGACCACATATTACAAGTATACCGACGGTACCCAAGCATCGACGAGCACATACTGATGATAGTTCTGCAGCTCACGATATGAAGCCAAAGTATCAGTATTTCCTCTTCTACCAGTAGGTGCCCAATGGCGTTTCCCTTCAAAGGCCTGGGCCTATCTTAACTGTCACAGAGTTCCATTTCCAAACTAGGCACGGAGGTATATATGCCACAAAAACATTCGGCCTAGGTTGTGGTCTTTTACAACGAGCAGCTGCCCCTAGCTGTTGGATTCTAGAGGTGCTACTGTCTCGAATTCAAAAAGATCAAACTGAAGAGAGTCGTTCTAAGAAATAGTTTGCAACTTGGCTCAGAGTACGATTTCTGACAGCATCGATGTCGAAAACGCAGAAGGGCCCTCAAGCAAGAATTCGCGCGCTTGGGTCAACCCTGAAAAATGATTGTCTACTATACAGCTTGGAGTCCATTAGACCCTACGGTAGAAACCTTTTCCAGAGCATACCTGCCAGAGGTGGGTCATTTCCCTCATATCTGGCGTTCCTCCAGAAAACAACAACAACATTGGCGCTATACCTCCTCTACGATACTGCAGTCTTTTGGAATGAGAGCCGGGGCGTTTTGCTGGACGTAACGGTAAACAAAGTAGCAGCTATTTCCGCCTGGGCCGGTCAGTCGACGTCCCGTTTACTCTCTATGTCGCGGTTCATTCTTCACGAAGAACTGCATCCAGACCCTCGTCAAAGACTTACGACACCCGTGCTTCTGCTCGTCGGTGGGCTCGCCGTAGAACGCTCTCGCCATATCATGTGTCATTCTCGTTAAATCCAAGTTGTACTCCATCCCTTTCGCAAGTTCTTTCTCAACACTAGTCAGTTCACGATTTCCCTTAATTACTGCCCGCGTTAGCACA
>JAABUK010009100.1_pt1 | contig 13692 bp, 19 predicted proteins | sample 5559141 | NCBI WGS metagenome assembly JAABUK01 (sample SAMN10711869, study PRJNA513367) | rock metagenome | isolation source: Antarctica rocks | place: Antarctica: Victoria Land, Pudding Butte nord | collected 2016-01-03
AGGTGCAGGTGCAGGTGCAGGTGCAGGTGCAGGTGCAGGTGCAGGTGCAGGTGCAGGTGCAGGTGCAGGTGCAGGTGCAGGTGCAGGTGCAGGTGCAGGTGCAAGTGCAAGTGCAAGTCGCTACTTTTGTACTTTTGTGCCAAAGGCAAGGCAGAACAAGCAAACACAGGAATGCCTTTGGAGCAGCATGCCAGTTGCCCTATTGCACCAGACATATCCTTGGGCATCTTGCAAAATGCTCACAACAGAGTGAAGCGTCACATCCTGGCATGAGCACCAGAGTCAGCAAAACCTACTGGTTGCGTATACACCGCTCCATCTCCTGATGGTCAATGGCTTCCATGAGCCCCTTGCTCAGAATGGCCCCTGAGCCCCCATCTATACTGTACATCCATTTCTTGTAGTAGTCCCCCTCGTCATCTTCCCAAGGTGCAGTGCAGTTGTGCTTGGACCACTCACCCACAGGCTCACGTACAAACTCCCACATACGGTAGTCCTTGTCACACAGCAGCTCCTTGGTGCAGGGGCAGCCCACAGGGGGCACCCAGTTGTGCCCTAGGGGCCAGGGCTCGTCTGCAACACCAAGTCAAGAGATCCTGACAGGGCAAAGAGGGCAGACAAGTAAACACTTGACAGGCTTGCGGCACCCCCAGCATTAGCCCTGGCAGGCCACAGGGGGCGCCCAACTCTTGTTGTGGCGATTGGGAGCACCGCAGAGAACCGCCAGACAGAGACCAGACGCAGTTTGGCCATCTGTTTGATAGCAGTGCTTTGCTGAGTGACTGTTCAGTTCTGAGTAGCACATCAATCAATGTATATACATTTTGTGCTTTGGCTATGCATCAGGGGAGTTTAAAGGGAGCCAATGACTATGATGTCAACATATGCTGAGTTCTGAAGGTGCTTGACAAAAGAGCAGCACTTGTGTGACCTTAGGTCTGCTGAACACATGTGCTTGCTTGCTTGTTTGTCTACCTGGTCCCAACTCATTCTTGAGGCAGCCAAAATTGTGCAAAATGTGAGCTTGACAAATGAGTTGGTAGCAACAAACATGTGTCGGCTGCTCAAAGGCTGTATGCAACAAAGAAATTGATGGTGCTTCCTGCTGTTCCAGCAGATCAACTGCTTGAAGGTGCTGGACAGGCTGACAATTCATCTGATATAGGTCTGACTTACATGTCTTTATTTTGCAACTTCCTGCATGTAGCCTCTAGTCAAGTATACCCAGATGCCTTGTGATGTGCCTGAGACCCAGAAATTTGCAGATGAAGGCGCATGAGTGAGTGAGCAGAGATGAGGGATACCTGGGATAGTGACATTACAAGGGAGGCATCTGGTAGCACCCTCTAATAGCATCCCATTTCTCCAGTTCATCTGATCTGGCGGGGCTGAGAAATAGTACATATCTGCAAGACATGGCAGCAAATGGAATCAGACAGTCAGGCATGTTGCTTTGGACAGGAAGACACTGCCCAAAGCCTTCCATTTGCTCATCACACAGCAAATGTGCTACAAGACACAGCAATGTAGTATAAGAGAAGATCAAATCAGCACATGCTTTGAATACCCATGCATGCAATGCAGTCTTGCTTCAGAAGCGACAGCACTACCAAGAAAACTGTTTGCTGTCCAGTCATACCTGATATGAAGTAAGGCAGGTCTGAATCGTAGTCCCTGAGCAAGTCTGCTACAGCACTAAGGAACCACATGGTGTCATCGTCCCCATACAATAGCCACTTATAATCAACACCCTCGCGCTTCAATAGCTGATGGGCAACAAAAGGAGCCATGGCTGCTCTACTGTCAAAGGGCCGGTGGACCCGGCCCCAGGGCTCATCCCAAATGTCTGGATAATCCCCCCAGAACTCATTATGCTGCCTGCCCTCTGCTATGCGCTCATTTGTAGCTGGCAGCTCCGCCACATACACTGCTTTGATGCCCTGCAGAAGTGGCATTGGAGCTGCCTGTCGACTTGTCTGTCTGTTTGTGTTGATCTGCCATAGCATGCTGTGACAGGCTGAGCTGGGTGGGTCTAGTTAGGTCTTTACCTTTCGCCAATGTCTGGAGGCCCTCATGGCCATTTCATTGTGAGGGCCACCTGCAGGAATGACTGCCACAATGCCATCCAGTTCAGCTTGTATGCCTTTTTTGGCAGCTTTGGGACTGGCCGAAGCTGTAGGTAGATGCCTGGTTCTTGGTGCACTCAGGACCTGAGTGCAGTGCAGGGCGAGGAGAAGGATTGTTGCGCTTGTCAGGTTGCGACGCATGGCACATCCAAGCCACAAGTGTGCCCAGGCCTGTTGCAGGCGAGATCACGCTTCACAGCTGCGCTGCCGGTGTAAACAGATTTTCCTTGCACACAACTCGGCTCGAAACCACCCGCGCAAGGCAATGCTGCGGCGATGCTGCGGCGATGCACACACGGCGCTACAACGTTCAATTATGCGCAAAGAGATGCGACCGTAACGCAAGTCGCCTAAGGACGGTCTGCGCAGCTGGGTTGAACGCTGCAGATGCCAGGTGCTGATAGGTCAGACAGCACTTTACTAGCTGGCGCTTAAGTCGGTGAACACCTGCAGACGGTGTCGAGATAGAGCATTATACTGTGACGACGCTTTGTCACTTGCGCAATCTGTTGTCAGCTGTGACCGTACTACCATGTCCCGCCATGTGCACAGCTGATGACTAAATGGACAGGTGAGCTGCTTCTCATGCATCTTGCCCCCTGGCACTGCCCAGGGAGTTTGGTCACAGCACATGGTGACAGCTGGTGAATGCCTCACAAGCAGGCTCCAAGCCGCAAATTCGCGTGCCAGGCGGCAGCATGCCAGCAAGTGGGTGATCTAACATCACTGATGTTGGGAACTGGGTCAGGGAGGTAATTCAAAGTAACTGCACCTCTATGATCCAGGCACTTTACGAAGCTCTGCAAATCAGTGTACTCTTGAGAACGTGTATCTAAGATCCAATCTACCAAAAGAAGTAAGTGCATGTGCTACAGATATGATGCAAGACTCACAAGTTAGGCTTTATAAGTAGGCTTTTAAGCTGCTGAGTCAGCTCATTCATTAACCACACATCCTGCAGTTGACACGTTATTGCAGCCATGGCAAATGTCAGCCAAAACTTAGTTGCTTGCTGGGCACAGGCACACCGGCACATACAATGACTAGAGCAAATGACACGTTTGACAGCTCACACGAATAGCATCCTGAAACCAGATGGCAACAAAGCTGAAAATTTGCACAGTTGCCTGCTGTGTATTTCCTCCCAAAAAACCTTTCAGCCTGTAGCAGCTGAAGTGTTATAAATAGCAGCTCTGGATGACCAAAGAATTAAGCGCATGTCTGCCCCTCATCAAGGCGGTCTGCCTGTCATGCAAAACACTCGCCGCACTGGCAGTGCGGTCACGCAATGGACAGCGCCTATGCATTTGGCTGAGGAGTCAAGCGGATGTAACCCTTGCCAGAAGGGACTTCCTTTTTCTCAAATCCCTTGGAGAACTGCAACAGAACATTCATTAGTCTTAGCCCAGCAGGCATCATGATGTATACGCCAACAGCAGACTACATTTGCTATATGTTCTGCATTGTGCAGACCTCCTCCAAGTTGTCGAAAACAAGAAGCAATGGTGGTACCAAATGACAGCTTGGCAGGCAGAAATTATACCTTTTCTGTAGCTTGCTCATCTGACAGGTTGGGAGTGACCATCACCTTGTCACCATGTTGCCAATTAACAGGGGTGGCAACAGAGTATTTAGCAGTCAGCTGAAGGCTGTCAATGACTCGCAGCACCTGCAAACATGTTTCATTTCAAGTTTAAGTTCCCCACAGTAATGTACATTGTGCCGCAAGCATGTAGGTACTCAAGACTTGTAATCTTTGAGTATCAGCAGGTAATACTTGCATGGATGCATGCACTGACAGAGTACAGACCTCACTGAAGTTCCTGCCTGTAGTGGCGGGGTACAGAATGGACAGCTTCAGCTTCTTGTCAGGTCCAACAATGAAGACAGCACGTGCTGTCAGAGGAATGCCAGCCTTATCTATCTCATCAGGATCCAGCATACCGTACCTAAACCAGACAGAAACATGGCTTGTGTATGTATGCTGAGAACCTTGACAAGCCCAGTTGACCTGTGACATAGGCATGACAAGCCTGTGGCCTTGATGATTGATGCATCCAAGCGCTGGCAAGGCTATGTATCCAGCTGCACAAGTGATGAAGTTCAGCAGGTGACATGCAGAATGCGATGTTGCATGAGTATGCAAGCACATTCACCAAAGCAAATGGTGCCATTTGACTCACAAGACAGCTATTTCCCGTTTAGGATCAGATATGATTGGATAGTCCACCTTGCTGCCAGGTGTATATGCCTCAATGTCCTTAATCCACCTGAACCATGAAGAGGACTTTGCTTCTCAAAGGACATTTCAGGCTAAAGCACAAGTCCTTCACTGAAGGGGACTGGACCAGCTCGGATATACTCACGCTTTGTGAGACTCTGTGTCATTGCAACTCAAGGCTGCTAGCTTGATGCCTCGTTGTGCAAACTCCTTCTGAAGCTTTCCAACTTGACCTAAAGTGAAACGCTTCCTCAGCTGTAAACCTCACTATTGCAAGCAGATTTGCTGAAAGGGCAAACGATGCAGAATAGATTGCGTACCCAACTCAGTTGTGCAGACCGGAGTGAAGTCGCCCGGGTGAGAAAACAAAATGGCCCAAGATCCGTCAATGTAGTCATGCCATTGGATGTCTCCCTGAGATGTCTCTGCCTTAAAGTCAGGGACAACGTCAGCTAAATTAATTCCCATCTTGCAACTAAGTCTGTGTTCTTAGGTCGCGGCGGAAGGGTGACTGCGGACTTGGAAAAATAATTTTCACTCTCGTGCCAGCACGTGCAGCATGCATTGCACAAACATGCACTGGGATTTCGTAATCGGCATGCGGCATGGACTCGCTTGCGACAAATTCTACATGCTCAGGAACATCGTGGCAAGAGTGTGTCTATGTATGCCAAGAAGCAGAGAAATCCAAGTGTGTGCATACGCTGCCCAGCACAATTCATGCTTAAAGCTTGTATCATGTTTCTAAGCAAGTTTGTTTTATTGCTTAGTAAGCAAATTGTACATATACACACTCTGACAGACTCCCTTGTTTTACATGCTATAGGCCCTCAATGCCACGCTACAGTGGCAACACATTGATGAAATCTGTATTGGCGCCAGTATAAAAAGCCTCCTGATGCGACACATCCCTGAGATGGAGCTCAGGGGCAGGTAGTGTTCCAGCAACAATGGGAACCCAGGAGGCCTCAACTGTGGCAGTGCCACCCTCAACAGACAGGCTGACACAGCCTGCACGCATTCCCATGGGCCGCCAGCCTTCAACCTGTGCACAGCAGATTGATTTGTCTGCAATCCAAATGCCGCAACAAAGCTTTGCCTGTGCACAATGGTCATGACTCGGGCTGCAAGCATGTACAAGACTGGCATGGCCCTTCTGCTGTTCCAGCACAAAGAGTACAATCCGTTGCCTTACAGTGCGGAGCAGCACACTGCCTGATCTGCGACTTCCTGTTTGACCATGCAGGCACCATGTGATGAAGGCACATCTGACAACTTCATACCAGAACTTGGTAGATGAAGTGTATTCTCAAATGCACAAGGTCATTATTTGATGACAGGCTGAGGTGGCATATCTCACCGCTGCATGAACATCATACTGGATGGTGTTGGAATCCTGAGAAACAGAATCAGCTTGGCTGCGTTCCAGTCGCCAGCACAATGTCACAGGCTCTCCCAACCTGTATATAAACACAGTCATCAGGCCATATGCAGATCAGTTTCGCTCTTCAAGTTCTGTTTCAGCTGTAGGTTTTGGTGCTTGTCTGGCAAAACATGTGATGCGCCAGCATGTCAAGAGCCAAGGTACACAGCGAGCAATCATGCAAAGCATTGACAGTTACTCTAGTCAAGGCAACCTTATGCTTGCTGTCGGCTGAGGTGAGTGTGGCTGCGCCGGATGCGCTCTGCACAATCCGTGCAGTGTCTTGAGTGAGCATGGTGGTCAATTCACTCAGTGCGTGGAATGGCATAGCCTAAACACATTTACTCAGTGTATGGAGTGGCATAGCCTGAAGGCATTCACTTGCCTAGCTGAGAAGGGTCCGAGCAGCCTAATGTAGACTGTGCTGCGTGGTGTTCCCTCTACAGGTGCCATGACTAGGCTGAACGTATGCCGTACACTCAAGTCTGCTGTCTCATCTTCGCCCCTGTGACACACAGCACAGCATTAGATTCACCTTCAGGAAGCACAGTAGATGCTGATGTGGCAGCAAGTGTAGGGCCCCTGCTTGCATTGTGACATACATGCCTCCATGAAATGGGCAGCAGTAGGGTTCAGCAGGCTCTTGTGTGAAGGACATTTGCACAGCCACACTGGCATCATTCACACAGCATGCAGATGCTTGTGAGGTCAATGGCCGCATATGACATGGAAACATACTATATGACATGGCAAAGGTGCATCCAACATGTGGTGGCCCTGACTTACATCACCCTTCATGCAGTCTCAAGGCACCTCATGCAACACCTGAGTGCTCCAAATCATCCCAGAGTGCATTCTAGGTATTGACTACAAACAACTTCCAGAACTTTTGTTGTAGTTTGCTGCAAACATCAGGCCGGCACCTTTGAACTGGGGGCCCTCTGGGTGGAAGAGGAACGGCAGTTTCATCAAGCAAGCGCTTGCCCCACTCAGGCACCACCTCGGATACAGACGCTGCCGGCGAAGACTGGTCACCAACCTTGTATTGCACCTCTACACTACACACTGCACACAACATACACCCAAAATTGCCACATGCTGTAAGTCCACAGCAGGCAGCTGCAGCTCTAGTTTCATAGAGCTAAACACACATTGAGTACGCTGTCATCCACAACAGCTCACAGGCTGCCACATTTGTGAGCTCAGAGTCTCCAGATGTATCTCCATGTGACTCCATGCATAAACTGTTCAATCTGGTGACTGAGGCTTGAATTGTCCTGCTATGCCAGCGTACGTGTAGCACAAGGTTGGCAGTGTGAGGCAGGGAGGATGCAGCCACTCCCATGAAACCTAGACACACAGATGCCATAGACACACAGCAGCAGCATGCATGCCCCTGCGGACTAAGCGCCTGTTTGTCTTGTGACAGACAATGCTGGAAGGGGGCTGCTAGGGTGCATGGAAGCATCAGGTCACAATGACAACTCTGCAAGCAGGAAGGTACCTTGACCAGCCCCCCCACGGAGCATATTGCTGCGCGAGGCCGACCGCCCCCCCATCTTGCTGGTCACAAACATGATAGCAGAGGCAGTGGCGCCTGGCGTCAGCACAACTGGGCACAAGTTGCCCATTGGCCCATCAAGAGGGTCCAATCGGAAACCATGCTGGGGGGTGAGTGTGAGGGCTGTCAGGGTGGCGGCCCAGGGGAGGTTGGAAGTGACAGTCAGCTGGATGGCCAGGCGCTTGTTGGGCAGCTCCCGAGCTGTCGTGTGTATCCTGCAGCACTCACGCAAAACTTGTGACACATGCAAGCAAAGCAACCATGCAACAAAGCACTGGTGGTGAGCATTCATCTACCCAAGCCTGAAAATGCAAGTAGGAATTGCATGCTGAAAAGCTTGTAGAGTTGTGCACAGATGACTACGGTGAGAGGGCAGGACCAATGCATGGGGTTTGGTTGCCAGAGTATGAAGTTATTTGAGGGGAGGAGGAGGGGGGGAGGGAAAGTGCAGGAAGCAGGAGCAAGGAAGTGTGTAAGGGCAAAGCTAACCTGAAAGGAGGTGTGACAGGAATCGTGAGCCAAGCTGCATGGGCCCTCTGGCAGCCCTGTAGGTATTCCAGGTTCACCTGCACATCTACGCTGCTGGAGGGCTGTGTGCAAGCTGCCCTAGGGGAGGAGAATGCCGCTATTTCATCGGCTCCTGCCCTGCCGTAGCCCCTGCTGCTCATGGGAATCACTCGTACTGTCTCGTGCTGAATTGGCAGGGATCCTATGACAACAGTAAGAGTCTAGATACATCATATACATCATACCGCCTTCATACGACTGCAAAACCGAGCACATGGGCATTTTTTGTGCAAAGTCAGTCATGGGCAAGGCAGGCGCCTTGTCATGCGCTCATGATGTGCAAACAGACCAGGAATGCAGAGCCTCGCAAATCAGTGACAAAGAGGCAGTTTTCTGCTGTGAAGCCTACCAGGTTGTACCCATACCCATAACAGAGACGGCTGTGTGGCTGTCCATGGTGGCAGATTTGGCCCCTGACTGCTCTCCAGTGACACCCAACTGCTGCCACTGACTGAAGCCTCTGGGCCTGCATCATACCTCAGCTCACTGGTGCCTGCCTCTGATTCCTGCTCTGCTCTATGAGTATTCACCGTTGCCTGCTCCTGAGGCAGCTCAGTCTGTAACGGTTTTGCATGCACCCCTGCTATACTGTCAGGTGCCAGCCTACTGCCTTCATCGGGTTGTCCCTTTGAGGATCTGCTTGACTGAGGCAGGAAGTCTGACCCCAGGGGGGTTACGATGGCCCTGTCTGGGTGAAGGATGTCCAAGCCTGGCAGATGCGTGGGTGATGCATCGTCAGGAGGGGAGTTTGTGCTAGCGGTGCTGCTTCTGCTGCCAAGGCTGGCACTCAGTGCAGCACTGCCGGCTGCTTGGTCGCTGCCTGAGCGTGCGTTGCTGACCATACCCACATGGATGCAGGCATCGTGCAGGCTGTCATGCAGAGGCATGATGGCCATAGCCAGCCACTGCGGCTGACCAGCCACCAGGGCTCCTCTGAGAGCAGCAGCGCTCACTGCAACGCGCTGTCTGCAGGAGTGCACATTCAGGACTATAGTCTCCTGCTGGATCTCTCCAGTGTTCAGCACTGTGCCCAGGGTTGCTGCACCAGAGCCTGTGGTTTCAGAGCCAGCAATGGAGCGAGCTACCCAGGGCTCTGAGGAAGCTCGCAAGCTCAACTCAGAGAGCTGAGTCGGCAGAACCAGTATGTGCAACGAGAGGCATCCCAAGCTGGCGTCTACATGCTTCAGAGTGTACAACCCACGCTTCAAAGGCAGGGCCCGGAAGGTGAGCCTGGTAATGCCAGGCTGTACCATGGCTGTGCTGGGAGCCTTACTGCAGTCAGATTGACTTCCTCTGCTGCTGTGCATGCTGGCCACATCAACATCTGATGCATTGTGACCAACATGGGCTTGAGTGAGACTGCATGCAAGCTCCTCTGTCTCCTGCCATTGGGTTGTCACGTCAGCTTCCTCTGCCAGAGCAGCAGCAAGATCCCCAGAGCGTGACCGGGCACTGCCGGGCGCGGTGGGGCTGTCAGTTGCACGCTGCTTGATGGAGCTGGTTGTGCGGCTGAAGTCAGCCTTGCTGCTTGTGGCGCTCTTGGGCGAGTACGCTATCGTCACTCCTTGCAGCAGAGCTAGTGTGAGGGTCATGCCCTCCAGCTTCACAGCTTGAGGCAGTGTACTGTGCAGCTCTACAGTCAAGCTGACAGCGTCGCCAACACAGATGTCCAGAGCACCCTTCTGCCGGGAGGCACCAGCTGGTTGTCTACCACCCTGGCGGCCAGGCAAGGTTTGATTCAGTGGACGATCTGACATCTGAGCTGACTGGGACGAAGAGAAGTCTGAGGCAAGCTGACTGGGGTTGAGTAGTGGCTGCCCTTCAGGTCCTGTCTGTCCAAAGAACATGCTGCAGCCGGTTTCCACTGGTGAGACATACAGGGCACGGGCAGTATCACACGTCGTGAAAGCGTCCTGGGGGCCAAAGAGGGTGGCAGAGGGGTGAGACTTGGGGGGCTGAGCAGCCAGGTGAAGCAGGTCGGCCTGGAACTGACTCAGGTCTAGCTTGTGACGTACATGCTGTGGCAGTCCCAGTAGCTGCAGACACGTCCCAGGGACCACAGCCTACACAGACAAAATTGCTCTTGGTTAGGATGTCAAATGTGCTCTAATGAAGACAGGTGGTCTGCCAAGACACACAAGTGTTGTACAATGAGGCCAGGTGGCACTGTGACACTGGGAATCAGCAGATCAAGCGTACAAGATGCTCATGATAAAACACATCGGATATACAGGAGAGGTAAAGAAACGTCCAATAACATCACTCAGCAGCATAGAGAGTGTGTATGAAAAGCACTGGAAAGCCCATGTTGCTATCTGCTTGCTATACAGAACATGAGTCTATGAGGTGTGGACTCAGTACAACGTGCAGCTACAGACTGTGTCAATAGTGAAACATTCAAGCTGCAGCTTTTGCACACAAAGCACGTGACACAAAGCAATACCTGCATGAGCATCTTCTGGCACTGCAGCAAGCGCGGCAGCACAGCAGCAGCCAACTCCCACCAGCCTTCCTTTAGAAACAGCCGGCACTGCCGCTGCAAGACTACAGCAGCTCGGGCAACATTCCCCCTGGCCATCAGAGCATCTGCAATATCGGCCATCATCAAGGCACCATTGCGTTTGCGCCCACACCTGGTGTAGCATGCTGCTGCTGCTCCGCTGAGCTCCATCCAAAGCTCTTGGTACAGTTGCCATGAGCCCAAGGCCAACTTGAGGCGCCAATCTGAGAGCCAATTTGGGACTGCACTGGTTGAGGGATCCCTCGCGCCACCTGTGTGATCATAGCATGTACCTTGGTCAGTGAACAGCAGCTTTGCTTGCAGTTCATGCAGCAATAGCAGCATGCACGCAATGAGTGTGACAAGGTGTGTATGCAGTGTGTTCAAGACATGCAGTGCTGGTGACACTGCATTGTACCCCTGTAGCAGCAGTGCTTAGACTTTCAGACTGCTGCGTGCAGCTGCAAAGTTATTCGTACAGTCATTGCGTCTTGCAATCTAGGCCTTCATAGCCAGCATCTCTTGATCAGACTCAGTCAGTACAAGGCAGGTATTGCATGCAGTGACACTTGCTTCATTGCTTTCAGCCACACTACCACCATCTATTCCCCTGTTGCTTGGCAAGCGCACCTGCATCATCACGTTCAGGCCAGGCGCCAAATGCTGATGCCGTGCTGGTGTCCTGTTGGGCAGGCACCTTCCACTCAAGTGACCCATTGGCGTCGTAATGGGCTTGAGGCTGCAGCTCTATAGCCTGACCCAAATGGCCAGCATCACTGCTGGTGGGCAGAGGCCCTGACCTCTGCAGACCACTTGAGGCTGAGTCCCTGGTGAGCTGACTGTATGTGGAATCCTGTGCGGCTGCTTCTGCTTTGGCTAGAGTTGAGTAATCGACTTCGCTCCGATGCAAGGAACCATCGTTGCTGCTGGTCTCGTCGCCTGCAGCAAGGTACATGCATCTGCATCACTACCAAGATGTCGCATTGGCATATCTCATACATGGCTGTCGGTAGCTGCTTGTGCAGCTCACAAGTGGTTACACCAGTAGTACACCAGTAGTCTGTTTGCAGCTGGTCAGCATGATGCTGCATGAAGAGAAGTCCAACTTTCCATTCCATGCAGGCCAGTCTATATGATCTGGCGTAGAGCCACGCTTCAGGTATGCATAGCCTGTTGATGCTGCACAGAGTTATGAGTGCTGGTTCATCACACACCGTCATCTGTGGTAGTGCGAGCTGGGGAGGCACCAGGCCCAGCACTGATCTGACTGGTCACAGAATCACCCCTACTTGCCATGGGGGTGGGTGGGGCCAGCGGGGGTAAGCCCTCTGCCGGGGGCTGCAGCCGCTGGGACTCTACAGCAAAGCGGCTGAGCTTCTTGGAGGAGGTGGTCTGCAGCAGAGGGCGCCGGCTGCTGGTTCCAGTGATTGCTGCTGACAGGCTGGAGGCTGTGCCTAGATCAGTGCTTGGAGCCGCCTCCTACACAGCACAAATGCAGAGACATTTTGTAGGCTTGTTGCAGCAAGATGTCAGATTGTCGAGAGTTGGCGCAAGACTGCTCATGTGGTATGCCATCTGTTCAAGTTGTGGTTGCTAGTGGTTGCAAAGCACTTTGAGTAATGTTGTGCTGGACGCTCTTTAAGTAGTGCTGCTTCCTGTTGTGCTGCTTCCTGAACCATGGATACCTCTGCATACTCACATGAAGCCTTTGCAGTGGGCACTCTGACACTTTGCCATACATTTAGCGCGGCTGCTTTCCACAGCTCAGACACCAATGACATTGAGACAGGGTGTGCACTCACACAAGGGAATTTACATCTAGCAGCAACAACAGGTAACAACACACACACATGACACGGTTTTGTACCTGCAGGACCTGGACGCCTCCGTTTTGCTGGCTGGCCTGCTGCTCTGGCTTGGACAGGGAGGTTGTAGCAGCAGCAGGGCCCATGCTGCTGAAGGTATGAGCAGGCGTCGAGCTATGTGAGGCATGCTGACTAGACAAGCGTGAAGCCATAGGGGAGGCTCCCTGCAAGCAATGCAGTTACCACCTTTGGCAAGCAGCTGTTTGGTCGCTGCTTGTTACTGTCATACACAAGGCAGCCCTCCATGACTTGCTTGAAGTGCGGTTTTGACAAAGCTGTGTAAACAGTGCCCAGCAACAGGCAGCGGCCAAAGAACACAGCAGGTAATGTTTCAGACAGCTTGATCACCAAAATGCTTGTGTGGAAACATACAGCGCAAAGGCTGCGGATCAGAAGACAAAGCATGACGATCATTGCCAGTGTCAGAGGCATACAGCAGCACTTCACGCGCTGCATTGCAACATGTCATGCATGGCTTCCAGTCAGAACATCTACCCTACAGCAACCATAACAGGAGCTTTCTGAGGCAACAGCCCAGGAAGGTCCTGTACAAATGTGTTGCTGCTGTTGTGCACGCACAAGCATTTTGATGCCCATGCAGTGACGGTGGGATATACTAATGCAGGCACACCAGGTGCAGCAGCAGGATCTCAGTCTGCATAACTGCATGGTATGACAGGGCTCACGTTGCCATGGACAGGGCCTGCAGGGGTGTACTGGCTGAGGTGCAGGGTGTCCCCCATGCGCATGAGCTCCAGGCGTGCTGCTGCGTACAGGTGGCCCAGCAGGCAGTAGTAAGCCTGGTTTGGGATCGGGGGCTTGCGGTTGCTGCTGGGAGTTCTGCTCCACAGCACTGCTTCCTGCAAGGCATGTTGCTCTGCCAAGGACTTTCTGGCTACATTGAGTTTACTGCAAGTGTTTGCGGACTATGTGTTCATCAAAAGATGAGTCTGAATCGGACACAACACTGGAAGATATACAGGTGCAGGGTATGCAGCACGCTTGGGCAGTGCTGTGAGATGGGCAGCAGCATCACTACTACTGACAAGGGTTTGACAACACAAACCCCTGGTGTTGGTTGCAGCGGCAGAGTTGCATTGCATTGCTGGCTGTGATAGAGTGGTAGAGCTGTATTAGAGAGTTTCTTCATGACAAATTAGTACAGATTGACAAACAGCTGACCACGACCGTGTCATGTACTGCCTGGCGTGTTTGCGACAGTGCAACTTCGTTTGCAGTTTATCTGCATGCAACAAAGCACACATACCTCTTCTTCCTGAGGCAGGTCATCTGAGTGGCCTGAGACCCCCAGGTCCCAGTCCACCTCCATATGCATGGTGGGGGTACCCCCACCCACCCCCGATGACCCCTCCTTTGGGCTGCCGTCGGGCAGACTCAGCTGAGCAATCACACCTACAAGCATGGCATT
>JAABUK010009101.1_pt1 | contig 13691 bp, 21 predicted proteins | sample 5559141 | NCBI WGS metagenome assembly JAABUK01 (sample SAMN10711869, study PRJNA513367) | rock metagenome | isolation source: Antarctica rocks | place: Antarctica: Victoria Land, Pudding Butte nord | collected 2016-01-03
CGAGTCACCTCGTTCCTGGCAAGTAAGCATGCAAAGCAACTGCAAAATGCATCTTGCCTAGCTTTCATGTTGCTTGACTGCACAGCCGTTACAGTGCTTTGTTTCATGATCCTCTTGTTGTTTTGCAAGCCAGGTTTCTGCCATTTGGTGCAAGTAACTTGATTTTGATGTCGGCAATAGCCTTGACATTGCAAGAATTGCTCTTGTATGATTGATATGTACACTCTTGTGTGTGTCCTCAGGAGCAAAGGAAACATGGCTTGGCATGGAAAGTACTTCCAAACGCGGTGCCGCCATGATGGCAACTATCTGCACTTAGGCTGCTTTGTGGAAAAGGACGATGCAGCCAGGGCTATTGACATGTTCCTTATTTACACAGTAAGCTATGCACATTGACTTGCAGAGCAACAAATGACTGGGCATACATACATGTCATGGCATGTCAGTGATGCTGTTAAGGGGTATCATGCTTCAATGCCAACCAGCATGTGATAGACTTTGTTAAAGTCAGCACGTGTGGTTCCTACAGGCCTGAGTATCAGGCTATAGCTATTCTTCCTGCAGGGCCGGTACCCTGCACATTTTCATCTTGAGGGGTATGACGTAAACAAAATCAAGTCATCTGCAAACACTGTGGTGGAGTTCAGGCTCAATTCTTGCCTGGCAGCTCAAGGAAGATTGTGACAGTTAATGGCAGTGCAAGCTTTTGGCTTGATTCATGGCTTCAGAAGTTGTTCGTTGCGTACACATGGCCAGTGGCCATCTTCCAGCATGTGAGAACATGTTCTCAGGCATTATGTGGGGTATAATATAATGTTGTTCATCAAGATGTCTGCCTGAGACGCCCTGCCCAAACCTCACTTGAGATATCATGCCTAAGGGCTTCTTTCAGACAAGCGGGTGCTTGTCAATGCTCTCAACTGAGCCTGACTAAGGTTCATCTGGCACATTGCTCGTTGTGTCTCTTGAAACATATGAACTAGGCGACTCTATGGTTGTTACTAATGGATATCATACATCAAATGTATGTGCTCAAAATGATATGTCTTGGAACAATGCTCTAGACTAAGTCAGGCTGTGCCGCAGTTATGCAAGTGTTGTGGTAGGTCTGCTGGCTGGATGTTGATAGACCCCGCAGCCAGAGTATGACCTGTAAGGACAGACTGCAGGGCCAATGGTGCATGATGCTCATGTATGTGTTCACCATTGTGATGAGTGGTGGCCTGAGCCGCAGGCAAGCGCATGCTTCACTGTAGATCACGCGATAGACTGTAGTGCACTCATGACAGTTTCAATCCCTCGGTCCAGCTGGGGCAGGTTCAAAGGCGTTAAAGACTTGAGGCTTGAGATGCACTTGAGCAAGGTGCCCACCCAGATGCAGCTGAAACACACATTGTTATGATGACTTGGTTTGGTCACAAAATGTCATGGGTACATGGCACTGCCATCACCTAACTTGGTGCCGGCACTCAGGGACACGTATGTACTTTGTGCTTGTATTTGGCTGTGCCAGTATTGTGTAACAAAAGCAAGCCTTGTTGACACTGGCCAATGTAGCATGCTGCACCAATCAAGACTTTTGCTAGCTGTCATGTGCTGCAACAGAAGTTGCAGGCTTTGAATGTGGGCTACACCTAAGCTCTATTAGCTCGTTGACACTTGACAAGCCTGTGCAACTATATAGCATGCCCAAGATCTGTATATATTCGCGCATGCAGCTCAGCAAAGTGCAAGAACGTTGAAACTGCAGGCTTGTATATTTCAACATTCACCTTAGGCATGCAGCCAGCTATCTTGATGTCCCCCCATTTTTACACTGCCAGAGATCAGTTTCGCAAACCACCTTTTGGTGAAGATGTCATGTTATGCTCAGCAGCCGGCCCTGTATGCTCGGCATACTCGCAAATACTCCTGCAGTGTGTTGCTTGTCACTTCACACTTGCCATCGGGTGCTGCTGTGGGAAGACTGCGCAGCTCATGAGTGATAAAGAAGGCACAGGCTGCAGCTGTTCGTGTGGAACTTGCTGCACTTGTCGGCATGTGCAACTCAGTGATTCGCATGCAAACACACATGACTTTGTGCACTTCAGGCCCAAAGACAACTGTAAGAAGCGCTCCGAGACCACAAATGCGCAAAGGCCAAAGAAGAACCGACATGCAGACTGCTTGTCTAGGGTAAAAGAGCGATTAGGCTCATACAATCAACTTTATCTGCCTACGCATTGGACGCTGCAACGTACGCATTTTTCTTGCGCAAATTGTGTTCAAGACTTCGATCAAGTTTGCCGTTCGCGTGACGCGTCCTGGCTTCTCTGTTGTGTGTACTCGCAAGGTCTTGGCTACATTCAGCTTTCGTGGTTGGGCATGAAGTCAGGTGTTTGCCCAGCATCGCAAGCTGATCTTCATACTGCGTGTGTTGAGCTAGGCAAAGGTGACCAGATTTCGTAGCTCCTGGAAAGCACATATGGCAAACCCCAGTTCTTGTCTTACTGCTAAACACAAAACTAGCCTTTGCCTATTGTTTGCTCCTGTGGTGGCTCAGGACAGAACCTGTTTTGCTGAAGGAACGATGCGGATACCTGCTTGCGTCCAATGCTGCAGGTGTAAGTAGCCAAACAGCCGCTGTGGAAGGATGAAAGCTGCGCCAGCTTCAGCTGGCTGCTTAAGCTCCTTTTGTTGTCATCATCTTTGCCTCACGTCACTACAGAGTGCACGGCGCCGCAAACAACAGCACCTTCACTCGGTCTGTCTTCACCCATGCATGCTTGCACTGACAAACAAGTCTCACTGTGATCACAGTGCTGAAGTGAACAGCCAGCACAACCTGGCCTTGAACAACCAAGTGTGCACAATCATCAGCTTGTCTTTGCTGTCAGCCGCTTGATCTTTTCTTCAGTCCTTATGTCTGGCGGTCCTGATGTGACACATGATGTGCAGCCTTGGTAGGTGCAGGATCTCTTGATGTCAGCAGCACTGATAGTGCAAACACTTGTGTGCCATGCTCAGCGAGATCCTCTTTGATCTCAGAGGCAGCCTCTCCTGTGCATGATTCAAGCCTCATTGCTTCCGCAAGCTGCGTCATCAGCTGCATGCATCATGGTCTGTTGAAGGCAATTGCTGAACACTGCAGGTAACAAACGGGCCAATCTGTCGGTCTCAGAGTGGATCAGATGGCCATAAAACAGATAGCAGCAAGAACCTGCCTGTAGGTGCCTCACATGCAGCCTTGCACCCCAAAAGGTGAGTGAAAGGCCAATGCCACAAGCAGCAATGTGCTTAGATGCCATTCAGAGCTGATGCCTGCTGCAACAACTACTCAAGTTCTTGTGGCCATGTTGAGACGGCTGGTGACCTGAATAATTGCGCATGGCAAAACTGCATGACCCTGTTAGCTCACAATGTTGCAGGTTCAAAGGCGTCACCAAGGTGAAGAGCGGAAAATTTCAAGCCAAACTATTTTCACCAATACACAAAGATCACAAATATCTTGGAACATACCTAGATGCAGATGAGGCTGCCAAAGCTGTTGATACAGCAAAGATTTTCCTGGTATAAATACTTTGAGCTTGCAAAAGCTCAGCTGTCTACCACAATGCATGAAGCAATCTTGTGGAAATCCATGTTGGTTCATTCGTGATTGACATTGCTTGTATTGGTTGTTATGCTTTGCGTGTCCTGGTGCAAGCTGGAAGCTTCAGAGTGCAATGCAAATCTGAGCATGCCATATGTACAATTTGACACACACCCTGATACAATTGCGCAGGGGAAAGATCCAGTCAACTTTGACATCAAAGACTTTGACCCTGTGAAGATCTGTGCATCTGCATCAACACTTGATGAATTTGTTGCTGGCATGAGGAAACAAAAGGGTCCACGGAGCAGTCGGTGAGTCATCCATTTGATTGCAATCATTGTTGCAACAAGCTCTTGAGTCTGACTGAAGGCTGATGTGCACACACGGCTATCAGCCATCATGTTCTTGGACATGGCAGTGAGTAATTCTGTATATGCTGATGCGGTTGCAAAGCATGGTATCATGCTGCAAAATTAGCGACACAAGCACTTCTGATGCAGTGTCTTCAGCGCAAGATACAGCTTTCTCACTATTTGACCACCAGAGGTCGTGAGGACCCAGTTTATCCAAGGTCCAAGGGCCAGCTTCAAACACAAGAGTGGCAAAGGTGCATGGCTCTGATAGGTTCCTGTGTTGTAGGTTCAAAGGCGTTTTCGAGGCTCAGGGCGGGAAATACCTTGCACGCTTGACGCTACATGGAAAACCAAAGCATCTTGGAACATACCTGGATGCAGAAGAGGCTGCAAAAGCTGTTGATGCTGCAAATATATTTTTGGTACCAACAATGCATGCTTTGTACACCAAATGTCACAGCCGCTAGCTTCGTACATTGAGCTTGCAAATGTCGCCGCGTGCCACAAAGCATGAAGCATGCTTGTGGCAGCTGGCTGATCCATTTGATATCGAGGTTTACCGCAATGGTTGTATTGTTTTGATCGTGCAGGATGTAGTTTGTACAAGCTGGGAGCTTCTGAGTTTGACGCAATGTCTGAGGTTTTCTCTGTCATAGGCTCATTAAAATTGGTACAATCATGCAGGGCCAAGATCCAGTCAACTTCGACGTTGTCGACTTTGACCCTGTGGAGATCTGCGCATCTGCTTCGTCAATTGATGAGTTCATTGCTGGTGTGAAGAGACACCAAGTGAAGAGACACCAAGAGAATGCAGAAAGCAGTCGGTGAGCCCTTGTGATTGTTGTCTCAACAAGCACTTTGCGGTTGTGTTGACAGCTGGTTGCAATCAACAGCTTGCAGTGATGGCGCAGATAGCTTGTTACACTGTACAGCGTGTGACACAATGTCATGGCAATGTGCTGTGATGCAATGCATCCATGTGTTGTCTGGCTGTTGATATGCACAACATGATATCCAATCTAATGCTATGCAGGTTTGTCAACGTGGTCAAAAAGCCAGATGTCAATGGATTCAGAGCATATATAGTGTTGCAGCATAAGCAAGTTCGTTTGGGGTACTTCCCTGCCAAGGAACAAGCTGCAAGGGCAGTTGATGTAGCAAAAGTTTACATGGTACAGTCGCGCAACTGAGACACATGTTGCTTACATCAACAGCTGATGGTATTTCCTGAACACAGTTGATCCATGCGTTAGGTGCTTTATTGCTTTCAATCCTGCTGGCATACTAATGATGACGTCGACAATATCTGTCAGTGCTCAAACACTGCTTTTGTGAGGGGTGCTTTGCTTCTTTGTTTTCTTGCTTCTCGCTTCTTGTTTATGCTGGTGGTAGCCACAAGGTGGGCTTTTCTTTGTGTGCATCAAAGCTTGTTGTTCCCCGAGCAAAATGATCGATCCAGGATGCGCAATTCAAGCATGTATTGACTATTGGCCAGCCCATCTCATGGCTACCTTTGGATTGTATGCCAGGATCTGCTGTGTGGTAATGTAGGACACAGGCATGCTGAACTTCCCCAAGGAGGAGTACAACCTGTCAGACATCAAGGCATCAGCTAGCACATTTGATGACCTTGTTGCCGCTCTAAGGCTTGAGGCACGTCATGCTGCCAGTGGACGTGTTGCTGCCTACAGACCTCGTGTTGGCAAAAATCGATGGTGAGTGCTGCAGGTTTGCCTACGTGTTCTGGCATCAGTCACCCCAATAACATGGCTGTTGTGCCGCTCCTTGTGTAACATGCACAAAGCACCAGCGAAGCACCAGCACTGAGTGCTTGCACTTTTCCTAGAGTGTAGTTACGCCAAATCTCAGTCTTATACAGTGCAACATTTCACAAGCTGAGATGCTGGAAAAGCCAACTTTATGTGTGCTATAAGCTTGCTTTTGAGTTGTCAAGAGCATGCAGGTTGCAAGCATGGAGCATAGGTTGTACAAAGCCTCTGTGCAGGCAACACAAAATACAGCAACAAGCATGACATTGACACCTCTCCAACATTGCAGGCAATATGACATTCGGAAGTACAAGGGGCTCTGGTCTGGATGCTTATACTTGCGTGGTCCCAAGACAAACCTGGGACTGTACACCAGCTGGGATGGTGCTGCAACAGCTGTGGACAGAGCTCTCATATTCTTGGTATGACAGCTCAGACCTGTCTCTCCAAGTCATGGGTGCAAGTCTACTGGTACTCTTTTGTCCACACAACAATAGCCTGCTTGCTTTGATAAGAGAAATGCATGTGCGATGACGTGTGGGGGCATTCCAAGTGTAGGGCTGCAGCAGGTGTTGCAATGCTTGTGACAATGTATTGGGTGAGAAGCCTACATGTTTGCCCCAGTCCCAATATAATGCCGAAGAGTTATATCAGCAAATACAGACATCAACAACCATTTTTGCGGAGTTTGCTAGAGGGGAAAGGCAGCGTGCTGAAACAGCTTTGAGAGAGGCGGGTCACCTCATTCCTGGCACGTAAGCAGCAGCCAAAGTGCCTTTTGCATAGATTTGAGTTTGCCTTGCTTGCTTTATTGCAAAGGCCTCATGTTCATTTGCTGCATAAGCCTATTATGTTTTGAAGCAAACTGTTTGCTCAAGCTGATGTTGACGGCAGCAGTGACAATGCAAGCATTGCTCTTTCATGACCAACGTCTACATACTCATGTGTGTCCTCAGGATGGCTGGATGCATACAAGCCTACGGAAGTGGGTTCAAAGCACAATGTTGCCATGGTGGCGCTGGTCTGCACTTAGGCTGCTTTGTGGACAAGGACGATGCAGCAAGGGTCATTGACAGGTTCCTCATATACACAGTAAGCCACGCGCATTGACTAGCATGGCGACATGCAATCTGATCTGCATAGCTTTCATGGCATATCAGCTGTTGAGGGGCATGCAACTTGCATGTGAAATAGCATGTGGCAAACTTTGCTGAAGTCTGCAATTTGATGTCCCACAGGTCTCGTATTTTGTCTATGTTTGCTGCAGGGCTGGTATCCTGCACACTTCCCTCTTGATAAGTACAGTGTGGACAAAATTAGGTCATCTGCAAGCACCGTCAATGAGTTCAAGCACAATTCTTGCCGTGCAGCTCAACGGACGGCAGAATGAATACTGGCCTTACCTGTCACCATAACCCATTTGCCAAGGGTAAGAGTATGGCAATGAAATCCCTTCCATTGAGACTGACACGTTTTGGGGCTTGTCCAATGTTTACACGTTTGGAGCTCAAGCTGTGTTCCTGGCATGCACAGCCCATCTGTGAGCATGGGAGAATATTCTCACACATGTCATGAACATTTGAGGACACTCAATGACTGCATGAGACAAACATGCATCTGAGATTCCTCTCTGAGACTGAATGCTTAACATCCTGGCGTGTATCCTTTGCGATATCATGATTGTCACCCTTCGCTTTGCTTTGAGAAACACGTAGCTGAGCCAACACCATGCTAAGCAAGCCTTATCAGAGATGTATGCTACCACTACAGCGCTGTAATGATGGTGTCGTGTATGCACAAAAAGCAGGAGTCTCTCGAAAATGTGCATAGGTCTCGCTGAAGTGGATATCCATTTCCTCAGCGACTAGAGCATCCACTGTCAGGACAGGAAGACACAATTTCACCACTGTTCTCCAGCTGTGGTATAAACATAACACGGTAGTTTGTGGCAGGTTCGACACAATTATTACAGGTACATATGTGCTGTAAAGCATGACGAACAAGCTTATGCCTATCTCAAAGCAGAAGCAATGAGGCTGTCCATGCACAGTAGCATTGACACACACAAATGAAGTCGAAACTGGCGACAGCAGCAAGCAATATTTTGTGTACAATACTTCAGAATGGTACAGCTTGGGCAAGCAGGGGGGTTGCAATGTCTGATTTGGCAGGCAAGTCTTTCTGATGCTGATGATCAAGAGCATGAGAGAGCTCTTGCACAGGCCCTGAGCGGGGGGTTGATGGCATTGACCACCAATGTAGCTTTGAGTAAAATCGCGCTCTCATCCACATTCGAGTGAAGGCTCGAGCTACAGGGTTATGCTTGCTGCGCTGATTGCAGTACTTGAGGCCCAAGTACGTCAGTAAGCGCAGCACTAGACCCTGCAAATTAGCGCGCAGATGGACAAATGTGTCTCAGTCTGTTGAGAAGTGTGTCAATGCACAGAGGGCCCAGCAACCTGAGCAGGTTACTACAATTGCTATAAAACATTGCAGTGGACAACAAGTTGCGCAGTAACTTGTACGCAGCAAGGTTGCCAGCACAAGCAACCCACAAACATTCAGACAACCCCATTCACGGTCCGCATACATGTATGCTCATTGCGCAGACATAACTGAGCTGCATAACACTTGTGGTCTTGAGACATACCTGTATGAACATTGCTGTGAAATCCCGGGCTACATATCCTTTGCAGTAGACATTGATGTCCAGGCTGCCAGGGCCATTGACTGGGGCTCCTGGCATGGCCCCGTGCTCTGGCTCACCGTCAAGACCACAGTAGCCTATCTGCACATGCACTCACTCCATTACTGCCTCTGTACATGTAACAAATCGATTATTGCCTCTGTACATGCCGGTCAGCCCCTCGTGCGGTAAGCGTGTCTTGTGTGCACACATATAAATGCTAGCAAGGCAGACAAAGATGACTATGTGCAAACAGATGCAGTGTTTCCTTCCTGAGTCAACAACAATTCAAATCCTGGATGCCAGTACCTACAGGGAAGATCAATCTGAAAACTGTGCAGCAGTTGCCATGTAAAAGGCAACCATGCTCTACAGGCCATGACACAGCTAAAGCAAATGTCAGAGGAGAGCGCTCACTTGTGACATGATGGTGTGGATGCGGGGCTGCATGTAGTAGTCGTACTGGCTGAACTCACGAGCTGAGATTGCTTCTGTTGACCACCTGGCATAGCTCAGGCCTACATGGCGCCACACACCTTGCAGGCTGAAGGTATGCAGCGCAGCACAGCACAGCACAGCACAGCACAGCACAGCACAGCACAGCACAGCAATGACTTGCTACATAACAATGCATCACAGCCATGGCACAAGAAAGCACAGCCAAGGCCAGCACGTGATGAGCTCAGCACAGCATGCTATTGGACTCACCGAAGACATGCTTCATGACTGGGCTCAGAGACCTATAGCGGGGCTCCACTCCATTCAGGAACCCCCCCACAATCATGCACACTGCCACAGCCGCCACCATGGAGTTCTGAGGAGCCATGACCACTGACATGAGGTAGCCCAGGCCAGACGTGTACCATGTGACCAGCACAGCCACTGCATCACCACACGCACCACAGTCACACCACACATACTGTCTTCTCAACAGCAGTGCAGCAGACATATGCAAGGTAGCTGCTTGTGCATACATGCAAGGTAGCAAGCCAGTAAGGGGGTTCTTTTTTCAGGTAACAAGCAATCTGAAGGAGTCTATACCTTTGCCAGAATGAGTAAACATGCCAGAGCAGCACAACAAGCAAATATTACATGTGATGCTGATCAGATATTCAGATGAGCAAGGTATAGCAAGGACACAAGGCAGCATATGACATGTCTACCTATATAGTAGTCCACAAATTTGATCTCTGGCAGGGTGAGGGTGTAGTAGAGGGACATGAAGATGGCTGGCTGCACCAGGATATCAATCATGTGCATGGCTGCATGCCCGAAGAAGAACGCTGATGTGTGCAAGCCTGCAGGCCAGGTTCAGCTTGTTGAGTTGCATGCGCATGTAGACGCATATTATTTGTGTTTGTCTTGGGCAGGCTGCACATGAGCAGACGCCTGAAATGACAGAGCGATGATACAGAGCAAATTCAGGCGTCAGCCCATGTGAATTCAGACGTGTGCAATTGCAGTTGCAGCAGATGACTGCTGCATATGCAAATATTTTGACAGGCGCAGCTTTCTGACTGGCAAATACCAATACGGCTTGCATTTGCTGAATGACACTGCTAGAGCCAGGGAGAAGCAACCTGGAAGGCGTGCAGATGTTGCCAACGCCAGGGCAGGCAAGCAAGAGCAGCAGCTCTCACCTGACTCGCTCTCACGCCAGAAGATGAGCCTGTCTTTGCCAAAGACTTGCAGAGCAGCTACCACAGAGATGATGGCCAGAGTGAGCATGGCCATCACGCCGTTGCCTCTCACCTTCTCCAGCTCCCAGCTTGTGCCATGCACCACTCCTGCAATCACGCGTACTTGGCTTGCTGCTTTGCCATGATGCTGTGCCTTTTCTATGTTGCATTTTGCTTCTTTTGAAGCAATGCTGCGCCCTTCCTGTGTCGCTGGTTGCTGCCTTTGGAGAGATGCTGTCCCCTTGCTGTCTTGAGCTTTGCTGTCCTTTGGTTTGGCTTTCAGCTGTACAGTGCATGCTGGACAGGCTAACGACATGCGTACGTTGCCTTGAAATGTGTTGTCTTAGAGCTTTGCCCATGAATGTATGATGCCCTATTGATTGAGACATGTCTTGAGACCACGGGCAGATGGGACTGCTTCATGAGTCAACAATCTTGTGAGCATGTCACATGTGGTCAGAACCTGTCAGATCTAGCTTCCTTCGAGGCGTCAAGTGTGATGATGCAGCTTCATATATCACAATACAGTTTGCATCCCAACAGATTGGATCCCAATACAGCTTGCATCCTCATTTTGATCACTTTCTGAACCAACAATGTACATTGCAGCAGCATTTGGATTTAGGTCTGTCAGAGATCTTCCTAGCTCTCAGCAGAAACATGAACACACCACCCATGCATTACTGTCATAGTGTTACACCCTGTCATGCAGGTCCTGCATTGGTCCATGCAGGGCTCACCCACAACAAGTGCAGCTCCCACAAACAGCAGCATGTCAATGAACTTGTAGCTCCAGCCTCGCACCCACTTCACGCCAGCTCGACGCAGCAGCAGCTTGAACTGCTTGGTCACGCCGGGGATGGTGCGGAACCGGCGCTTCTTACGCCCCCAGGGCCAACTACAAGCCCTCCACACCCCATGCTCTGCAGGACAATGCACCCAGACTGGCGTGATGCTTTGTCCAGTCTGATTTGAACACATCAACACAGTGTTGCCATGCGTGCGCTGACTGCCAAATCAGCATCTCATACCGGGAGCTACTCAGGGCTGTGTGCAGCACGTCCTAGGGGAAGATTCTGTATGAGGGAAGCTGTGATTCAAACCAATATGTTTGCACCTGACCCTAGGGAAGCTTTATGTATGAGAGCAGATGTCATGCACACCAACTCACCATGCAGGATGCATGCGCATGGCAGCAAGATCACAATTGTATTGCTGGCAGGTGCTGTTGCACAGGGCTCGTGCATGTAGGAAACATCATGCACAGGTCATGCTTGCACAACCGCCAACTATCCAAGGTTTTGTTCACCATGCCGTGATCATGACACCAAACATGAGACATGTTCTGCACCTCGAACCGCCATTCACAGCACTGTACAACAGCGTGCACAGCAGCAATTGGCTGCATGCGATATATGCGTAGTCATACATCAAAGGGGCCGCAGCTCACTGAATTGCTGCAGACTGGACACAAGACGAGCCCACAGCAAGGGTAGGATGGCAGCATCTGTTGCAGGCGGCAGGCTGGCGGTCTCCAGCAGGCCTGAGGCAGCCGACAAGGGCCCACAGGCAGCTTCCAGGTCCCTGATGGTGCTGCTAGGGGACACCCCTTGCAACAAATCATCCTGGCTGCCCCCTCCCTGCAGCTACACACAAGCATATGCAACAGTCAGTGAGTTGTTGGCAGCAAATCACATGGCTTGTGGCCTCCACTGGGATGCTACAATAGCTTTGACAGTTTCCCATGTGCCGTTTGAATGTGCAAAGCTCGCTGAGGGACTTGAGAAGCAATCATCAGGAGGAGCTACATGGCCCAAGAGATGTGGTTGCTACTGGCCACAAGCGTTGCTATGGAGATGCTGCCTCAGGCCATTGCCTCAAAGCAATCAGTTGTATTAAGGATCATTACTAGTTGTGTCACAGATCACGCTGCAAGATGCCTGCATCAAGACGCCTGCATTGTCAAAGGTTGCAGCCAAGCAGCAGAGCAGTACCGCTGTCTGCAAGGGAGCAAGCTTAGTAGGTAACCCCAGTTGATGTTGCTGCTGTCTGTCTGAAGGTTTGAAGCCGAGCGCAGCCTCCAGGTGGTCTCTGGTCATCCCTTCAGCATTGACGCGCGGCTGCAGGGGGTCAGCCCCAGGGTGTATGTGGGTAGGGGGTGGGGCCTGCTGCTCTGTCTGGCCAGCGTCCGAAGCCTCGCTGACCAGCTCTATGGAGCCCTGTCTTGTGAGGGGGTCAGGTTGAGCGTGAGGGCGACGGCCTCCGTTGCGTATGAACTCAATAAAGTCATATCTGCACAGTACACAGTGTTCTGACCACACATGAGAGTATGCTGCATATACTGACAGCACCAGTGAGTATGATAAGAACAGTGCATTTCACTTCTGAGCAACCATTCATTGTGCCTGAGGCTTAAGCAGCATGATGCCTGGTCACCAGTGGCAACGGTAGCTGCCACATGGTCAGGAAGGACAGATGAGCTGGGTGGTGACTCACCTGCTGACAATGCCGCTGCCGCTCCAGTCAAGTTCATCGATGATGTGCAGCACGTCGCTGCTGGTAGGCTCCAGTCCCAGCTCATTCAGAAAGCCGTTGATGTCAGCAGGGGTCAGGACACCCCTGCCACTCTGATCCACCTGTGAACACAGCAGCACTAGTCAGCACCAAACCACTTGAGCGAACGAGTTCAAGAAATTGATTACACACTGCTTGGACTTGTCCTTGGACTCCTTCTTTAGAAGCATCTTTTTGCTTGAGGGTCAGGTATGTACAGTCCTGAGTAGCTCCCTGCACGAGGGGTCTTTGTTTGGCTCACCACCTTCATAAAGATCAGGAGCAAAGACAGCTTCACGAAGATCAGGAGCAAAGATAGCTTCACGAAGATCAGGAGCAAAGACAGCTTCATGAGCATCAGACTTGCAGACATGCTGCACAGGCGTCACTACCCTTTGCATGTCCCAGACATACCTGTTTGACTGTTCTGTTGCTTGCCTGCAATCGCACATGCAAGCACACCCACTTGACAGCCACATTGTCTTTGCCGCTGCGCATACAAAAAGCTGGGGGTGTACCAGATGACTTGGGGAAGTCAGCATACCATTTTCATGTAGTCAGAGACCAAACCAGCTGCAACTGCTTTGCATACAAGATACTTGGGGTGTGCACCAGATGAGTGGGAACTCAACATACCTTCTGGAAGTAGTCAGTGACCAGCTGCAGCTGCTCAGGGCTGAGCATGAGGTCCTGGGGTAAGGGGGCAGCTGGTAGTGCAGGTGCCTGGTTGGTGTCTGCTGCCTGCTGCCCATTCAAAGCGATCCACTCCAGGCCTTGCTCTATCCATGCAGGGTATAAGTCCTGCAGATCCACCACTGAGCATCAGCAATGCAAGCATGGGTTGCAACAAAAGATACACCGTGTGCTTTCTTGCATCAACTGCCATGGTGTGCAGAAGCTGCTGCTGTGACTCTATAAGCAGGGGTAACGGAGACTTGGGCTGCATGAATGCATCATATGCCATGTGCTTCTTGGTGTGCAGAAGCTGCTGCAACAATGTGTGACAGGTGAGCAGTGTTGAGTGACTGCTGTGCTGGTCACAGAGCTGTGCCTTGGGGGGGGGGGGGGGGGGGGGGT
>JAABUK010009102.1_pt1 | contig 13690 bp, 9 predicted proteins | sample 5559141 | NCBI WGS metagenome assembly JAABUK01 (sample SAMN10711869, study PRJNA513367) | rock metagenome | isolation source: Antarctica rocks | place: Antarctica: Victoria Land, Pudding Butte nord | collected 2016-01-03
GATGGGGTCCAGAATGCGGGCCGCGCCATCCACGATATCAAGCGGCGGATGAAACTGCTGTTCCACAATCTTGCGCTCCGCAATCTCCACCGGATCTTCGTCCGTCACCCAGCCCGTATCCACGGCGTTCATGTGAATGCCATCGGCGTGGTAATCCGTAGCGGAGGTGCGCGTCATCATGTTAAGCGCGGCTTTGGCCATGTTGGTATGAGGGTGGCGCGTGGTCTTCCACTTGCGGTAAAACTGGCCCTCCACAGCGGAGACATTCACGATATGTTTGTCGCGCTCCGGTGTGCGCAGCATGAGCGGCTTCAGTCGCGCATTCAGAATGAAAGGCGCGATCGCGTTGATGAGTTGCACCTCAATCAGTTCGACAGAAGACACTTCGTCCAGCAGCAAGCGCCAGGAATTGCGCCCGCGAAGGTCTACCTGTTGCTGGTCTTTATCCAGGCGGTCTTTGGGGAAGAGATGCGCTTGCGCCAGCAATTCCTCAGGCAACAAAGCCAGTTGCGATAGTTCTGCGGAATCCGCCAGTTCAGAGGCGTCGTGAGCACGTGCGGGCGCGATGCCCGTCAATTTCGCCGCCCGTTCGCCCTCCATCATGTGCTGGTAAAACTCCGGCGGACGGCGCACCGTCTGGCACGCGTTATTTACAATGAAATCCAGGCGCGGGCGTGTCTGCAGCAGCACCCGGCAGAACTGTTCCACGCTGGGAGTATGGCGCAGATCGAGCCCGAAAATTTCCAGGCGGTGCGCCCATGCGTCGAAGTCCGGCTCCTCCGCATAGCGCCGTGCGGAATCACGGGGAAAGCGAGTGGTAACAATCAGTTGTGCTCCCGCTCGCAGAAGCTTCAAGCCTGCTTGAAAACCGATCTTCACGCGCCCGCCGGTCAGCAAGGCCACGCGCCCTTCAAGATTCGCGGATTGCATGCGCTTGGCGAAGTTGAACTCCGCGCAATCAGGGCACATCTGGTCGTAAAAGCTGTGAACCAAAGAATACTTCCGCTTGCAGACATAGCAATGCTGCGGCTCCTGCGTTTCGGTATGCTCGCGCTCGTCTGGAGGGAAAACGTTAGGTGTTGTAAAGACCGGCTTACGGCGCAGACTGCGGATCCCTGTCTCATCAAGCGCGGCGGTTACCTGGCGATCTCTTGCGGCCAAGCGGTCTTTCTGCTGGCGCCGGCGTGTCACTGGGTCTGGGTTGTATACCTGCGCAATAGCCTGGTGCAGGCGCTCCCGGTCGTCATCGGGCAGATGTTCCAACAGCCCGCGATCCGCCGCCACTGTTTCCAGCAAAAGCGAGGCCGCGCGCACTTCTTCCAGAAGCTTATCGTTCACTTTGTTTCTTTCAGGCGATAGCTATAGTTGGCAAAATTGAAATCGTAGGAACTGCGCTCCAGAGCCGGCTTCGCGCTGGTGGGCGGCATAAAACGCGCCAGCCGCTTTTTAGTAGCTTGATGAACCGGGTTAGCGGCCAGATTATGAAACTCGTTCTTATCCGCAGTTTCGTCAAACAGCTCTTCAGAACCATCGTTGTATCGCGTATAGCGCCAGCGTTCATCGCGAACGGAATGGTTGCCGGGCCAGTAGGTGGTCACGACCGGGTCGTGTGGCGCTGTATGGTTTTGCAATTGCGGCTTCAGGCTAATACCTTCGTTCAGCGGGTTCGCGGGCAAACCGCACAGATCCAGTAGGGTGGGGTAGAGATCAAGCAGGCTTACGGGTTGCGGGCGCGCTATGCCCTTCTGGCGAATCGGTGGCCCCGCAATAATCAGCGGTACGTGTGTCGAGCGCTGCCACAGTGTTGACTTATGAACATGCCGCTTTTCGCCCAAGTGCCAGCCATTGTCTGACCAGAAGACCACAATCGTGTTGCTTGCATATGCACTGGCATGAAGGTAATCCAAAACCTTGCCCACCATGGTGTCGGCGAACGTGATGCATGCCAGATACGCCTGCACCATATCTCGCCATTTTTCATCCTTCACGATGCGCTCGAATTCGTCGCGGCGCGCTTCCGCGAATTTCTTTCCGGTAGGCGGAACATCGTCCAGATCGTCTTCCGGAACCACCGGCAGGTTTACGCGATCCTTCGGATACATGTCGAAATACTCTTGCGGCGCAAACATGGGAATGTGCGGATGCCACAATCCCACCGCGGCGAAGAAGGGCTTGCCGTGTTGGCGCTTCAGGAACTGCCCGGCCCAATCCACCGCGCGCATATCCCCATACTCGGATTCGGTCTTGGGCAGCACACCCCAATCGAACTCTCCCGCAAAATTCTTAATTCCGTTGTAAGGATAAGCCGAGGGCGTGGGCTCTTTCTTGACCCAGGGATACCATTCGGCGCGCCGGTACCAGGGGTCGTCGAACTGCTGCAGTTGAAATTCATCCCATTGGTCGGGAGGGTTGAAACCCGCAACGTGATGAAATACTTTTCCCGCGCCTGCCACATGGTAGCCCTGCTTGCGGAAGTATTCCGGCATGGTCTGAAGGCCGGGCAGCGCGGGCCGCCAGTACTGCTCGTTATCGTAAACGCCAGTGGTAGAAGGTCGGCGTCCGGTAAACAAGGCGGTGCGCGAAGGGTTGCAAACCGGCGCGGCGCAGTGTGCATTCTGAAACAGCGCCCCCATTTTGGCCAAGCGATCGATGTTGGGCGTCCGCACGCCCGGGTAGCCGCCCAGGCACCCCACCCAATCGTTCATGTCGTCCACGCCGATCATCAGAACGTTGGGCTGTTTCGCGGAAGCAGCGGTTGCGGCGGAAGCCGTTGTGAGAAGAAATTCGCGTCTGTTCATTCGAACAAATGCACGTTATCACAGTGCGCTTGTCAGACCTGCGGCACCGGGAACGGATTGCGCTCCGCAAATTGCTTCTGGTGCCAATACGGGTAGGGCAGGTTCACTTTACTGGCAGCATCCAGCTTGGCAATCTGGTCTGGCGTAAGCTTCCAACCGACCGAACCCAGGTTGGCCTTCAACTGTTCCTCCGAGCGGGCCCCAATGATCACAGTTGAAATTGTGGGGCGGCTCAGTACCCAGGCAAGCGCAATCTGCGGGACCGTCTTCCCTGTCTCTTTCGCCACTTCGTCCAGAGCATTCACCACCTGATACAAATACTCGTCCGGCATCTGCGGACCCTGCTCGGCGGTAACATGCAACCGGCTCTTTTCCGGCAGCGGCTGGCCCCGGCGAATCTTACCCGTCAATCGGCCCCAACCGAGCGGCGACCATACCAGCGCACCGACACCTTGCTCAGCGGCAAGCGGCATCAGTTCCCATTCGTAATCGCGCCCGATCAGCGAATAATAAACCTGGTGACCCACATACCGTGCCCACCCGTAACGCTCACTCACGCTGAGCGATTTCATCAGGTGCCAGCCGGAAAAGTTCGAGGCCGCGATGTACCGCACCTTGCCCTGGCGGATCATGTGTTCCAGCGCACTCAGAGTTTCTTCAACGGGCGTAGTGGCATCAAAAGCGTGCAAGTGAAAGACATCGATGTAATGGGTGCCTAGCCGTTTCAAACTGCGTTCCACCGATTGCAGCAGATGATAGCGGCTGGAGCCCACATCGTTCGGACCCTTGCCCAAGCGGAACGTAGCTTTGGTGGAGATTAAGATGTCTTCGCGATTCAGGTGAGCGACTGCGCGGCCCAGCATCTGTTCACTGGCACCATCGGAATACATATCGGCGGTATCGAAGAAATTCAGCCCCGCTTCCATGCAGGTGTCAATCATGCGCTTTGCCTGATCGTCGGAGGTTTCACCCCATGCTTTAAAGAATTCGTTGCCCGCGCCGAAGGTGCCGGTGCCAAAACAGAGTTCGGGGACTTTCAGGCCTGAACGGCCAAGCTGTCTGTATTCCATGCGGCTTGGATGCTTATCGGACGCTAACGGCTTCGCGGGATAGCGATAATAAAGATCGATGGAAAGCCGTGCGGCCACGATGGTTCGGGAAGTGCTTGAATCCGGAAGACCGCTCACGTATATTCAGACCTCTGAGGAACAGCGCGTCGTAAGCGTTTTGCGCGAAATCGGGATGGGTCCGGTGTGGAGTTGGAGTTCGACTGACGGCTTACGGAACAGCGCGGGCGTTCCTGAGGCGAACGTCGGTAGCGCGCGCGAGGCACTTGATTTTATTGCCTCGCACGATGGCGCGGCGATCTTCCACCTGAAGGATTTCCACGAGCCCTTACGGAATTCCGCGGACGTAAGAAGGCGTATCCGCGATGTGTATTACCGGTGTTTGGGAACCCATAAGTTCGTGGTGATCAGTTCGCCGGTGCACTTTATCCCGGAGGAATTGGGGCGCAGCATCGTTTTTCTGCAGTTACGGACTCCAGATCTGCTTGAGATTACTGAGTACTTGAAAGCGGAGACACAGGGTTCCCTAAGTGAAGACATTCTGGATCAGCTTGCGCCCGCGCTGTTGGGATTAACCCTTGAAGAGGCCCATTACGCAGTGGAGCGTGCCAAGGCTGGCGGCAAGCAATTGGGCCCTGATTCCGTTCCTGCGCTGCTGCTTGAAAAGCAGCTCCTGATCAATCGCACCGGCGTTCTGGAATATGTGGCGGATGGCAAAGATCTAAATGAAATCGGTGGTCTTGAAGGCCTGAAGCAATGGCTGACGGAGCGCCGGAAGCTCTTCAATCTTCGCGAAGGGTTGAAGGCGGAAATTGTGCCGAAAGGCGTGTTGCTGATGGGCATTCCCGGTTGCGGCAAAAGCTTGTGCGTGAAGGCCATTGCTTCCAGTTTTCAATTGCCCTTGTACCGCATGGACATGATTGAGATCTTTTCCGGACGGCATGGAAAACCAGAAGGGGCCTTTGTTCAGGCGTGCCGCATGATGGAAGATATCGCGCCGGCCGTGCTGTGGTTCGATGAGATTGAGATGGGCATAACGTCCACGGAATCGAGCGGTGAACAGGGCCGGATTTTCGCGTTCTTTCTAACTTGGATGCAGGAGAAAACTAGCGGTTTATTCGTGGCCGCGACGGCCAACCGCATTGACTTGCTACCGGCCGAAATGATCCGTAAAGGCCGCTTCGATGAGGTGTTTTTTGTCGACCTGCCGCTTGATGCCGAACAGGCGGAAATATTCCGCATTCACTTAAGCCGCCGGGGAGTGGATCTTTCAGGCTTGAATATCCCTCAATTGACGAAGCTAACCAACGGATGGACCGGCGCTGAAATTGAACAGTGTGTGGTATCCGCTTTGACAAGGGCAAGGCTTGCGGACCGCGACGTGGAACAAAACGATCTGATTGATGTGGCAGCAAAGTTCGTGCCTCTCTCGCGCACCATGAAAGAACAAATAAGTAAAATTCGGAGTTGGGCATTCGAACGCGCAATCCGTGCTTCGCCTTTACCCCAGCGTTAGACCGGCAGGCTTACATCCGCATAAATTTGAGACACGGGCAGGCGGCACTCTAGAAAAGGTAATTCCAATATGGCGTCTATATCTGAGATAACGTCCACCGTCCATTGGCCAGGCGAAACTAAACAGCCGAATTCAAGCGAGACGGGCTCCTGCTCGATCAGTAGATATCCTTTCAAAGAAGTTATCTCCCGGTAGTGGGGCAACTTGAACGAACGGTCGCGCGAACGCGTTGAATGCGAAAGTATCTCTACTACGAAGACGGGGTTCACAAGCGTATCCGCAACCTGCGGAAGGAATTCAAAGGGTGGGCACGCGACCAGAACATCGGGGTAACAGATGAGGCGTTGCGACCCAATTGCCATACGGAGATCTGAACCAAACTCGCGGCAACGCCTGCCTTTCAGTTGCTCACCAAACAAACGCAGAATGTTACTGGCAATAAGATTGTGATCGAAACTGGATCCGGATAGAGCGATAATCTCGCCATTGAAGTATTCATGCTTGGTAGGGGATTCGCGTTCCCATTCCAAGTATTGTTCCGGAGTGACAAACGGAATGGGTTGCGAGGCCATGGCTCAAGTATCTCAAAACAAAAAAAGGGCGGCGAAGCTTGAAGCTTCGCCGCCCCTTCTTTTAACGCTACCTAAGCAGCGGCAGTTGCTGGTGCGGAAGAGCCGTTGATGGCACCGTTCACGCCAGTCGGGAAGAAACCGCCGGAGTTGGCATTGACCGCGCCGCCATAGACAACATTCAGCACCTGTCCAGGGGTACGGATAAGCGCCAGCGCATTCGCATCCACGGGCACAAAACGTGTTCCTGTGGGAGGAGGTGCCTGATCTAGCGCATCGACGGGTTTAGTCGGTGCCTGGTACAGGGCGGCGTGGAGGCGGAGAATACCCGCGTGATAGGCTTCAACCGCAAGGATGCGAGCGGCGGCACCTAAAATGGTGGCATTCTTGATCAACGGGGCGGCACCTGCATAAGCAGAAACGCCAACGTCTTCAAAGGAACGCGCCAAGTTGATGTATGCTTCCTGGCTCTCGAAACCGGTACCTAGGGCATTCAGGTTTATGGCAGGCTTTGCAACCGGGGTGATACCCAGGCTGGTAAGCGTGGTGCGCAGGAAAGTGACATGCTGTCGTTCATCCGCACCGATCTGATCTGTTGCGATCGCTAAAGTCGATCCCTCAATGAAGGTGACCTTCTGGCCGCCAGTTGTGGCTCCCGCGGTGCCGCTGCCAGTAATACCAACGCCCATCTGGTCAATGGTTCGACCGAGCCGCGCGACGGTATAAAATTCTGCTTCCAGGTACTCCAGATTCAGAGCAAACTGAACAATGTCGGCATCGGTAATGGTGGCCTGAGCTTGAGCTTTCGCAAGGAACGCTCCCACTCCAGCGCTAGCAAGACCTAACTGCCGGATAAAACCACGGCGGCCTTTAAACTTCTCATCGATATTTGTGAGGATGTGTTCTGCTTGAGTCATTAAATTAATGTCCTTTGAGGTAAATTATTGGAAATTCAGGGCTACCGTGTTAGCGGGAACACCATCGACAGTAAGCATGAGATTGACCGCACCTTTCCCGAGAAGGGTTTGAGGTAGCGGGCCAATGTTAACTTGATCTAAACCAGGGAACTGGTTTTGCGCACCTGCATACAGGACCGGAACGCGAATCCCGCCTACGGTGGCAATCACCGGGTTGAAGGAGTGACGCCGAATACCAGTTCCGTACAGCATAAGGTACACCCGGTCACCTGACGCAGTAAGATTAATGGGGGCCGCGGTAAAGGACCCGGTTGTGCCCATGAAGGTGTTCTGCAAAGATGTGACTCCCGCACTGGTGACGCGAAGCACCTGAGCGGCCGGCACTCCTTTTCCATCGGAACTGGCAGTTGCGAAAGCAGGGGCGATATTCGAAATCAGCAGAGTCCCGGTAGACATCCCGGCTGCTGTTGTAACGGTGACGGTTGCCTTTCCAATAGCGGCAGCGGCTGGGATCAGGTAATTGATCTGGCCAGGCGATACCAGGTACAGCGGAGCGGCAAACCGAGTACCCGCGCTATCCACAATGGAAACCGACGAACCGGCGAGTGTGGTCTGAAGTGGCACCGAGCCTGCATTGTTCCCGACTCCAAGATTCGTTCCAAAACCTGAAACGATCGAGTCAGGAGAAACCAGAGGTCCGAAACTAGCCATGGACATACTGGTGAATGTTCCCGTCTGCGAGAATGCATACGGGACGAAAGCGCTGGTTAAGAGCAAAGCGCTTAAAACGTGGCGTTTTATTTGAAACATAGATGTGCCTTAGTAAACTCCTCCAACGAGGTACGGCACTCCTATCACCAACGGATGTTTACTTTCGTGTTATTTGTCCCATAAAGTTAACCTTCGTCAAAATACAAGTCGAAGCGACATTTGGCCGACGCGTCCGATATCGTTTGCCTGGCCTGTGATCTTGCCGAAGTTGCTGCTTGTGGGGTTCGTATCGGGTGAGTTGAATTCCGGGTGATTCCAGACATTAAAGAACTCGACGCGGAACTGGAGGCGGAGGCTCTCGCGAATTTTGGTGTTCTTGAGAAGCGAGGCGTCCATTGTGTTCGAACCGTCCTGCCGGATGTTGTTAAAGCGGGTGGGGAAAACACGGATCTCATTATTTAACTGCTGACTGCTAACGGTGTTGAACTGAGATCTGTCAAAAGTGCGATCGGCGTTGTGAGAATTGAACTGGAGAGGGCCGCCGGAGTAGATGACGTCGTTATTGAAGGCAACAGGCGCGCCGGATTGGAAGGTGTAGACTCCGGCCAGTATCCAGCCGCCGACTACGCGACTGACAAAACCGGAGGGGCTGCCGAGGAACGGTTTACCGGGGCCGAACGGCAGTTCGTAATTGAAGTTGGTGACGAAGCGGTTGGGGCGGTCGTCCGGGCTTACGCGTTTTTCGAGGAAGGGGTCGGTTTCGTTGAGGCGGCTGCGGCGTTCCATCAGGCGGGAGTGCAGATAGTTGGCGGAAAACTGTAGACCGTAGCCGAAGCGCTTTTCAAGGCGCACCTGCACCATGTGGAAGTAAGAACTGCCGATGCTGGCGCCCTGCATCGTGATGTTGGTGAACTCAGGGAAGGGCCGGAGCAACTGGTTAACCCCGACCGTGGAGCCGTTGAGATTGGTGCCGGGAATGAGTCCGGCAAACGGATTCGGGACGACAGCAGTGTTGCGGTCGATCACTGCCTGGTCGCGTGTGAGGGATGTGCTCAGATACCGGCGCGGGAGCGAATTGATCGGAGTATCGACAGGCAGGTGAACAGCATGGTTACCGATGTAGCCGACTTCGAGTACGGTGTCTTTCGTGAGCTGCCGCTGTAGGCCGATAGTCCAACGAATGGAGTAGGGATTGAGCGGACTCGGGTTGTAGAAGCTGATGTCTTTTCCGAGAAAAGTGGCGGCGCCGAGCGAAGAGCCGGAGGGTGGCTGGATGCTATTCGGGAACGGATTGCTGAGCGTGACATTCGGGGTGAGGTAGCTGTCGAGGGTGGAAACAACACTCGTGGTCTGGCTGAAGCCGGGCTGGTTAATACCGGTAGTGATGATAGGGAAATAGAACTGGCTGAAGCCGCCGCGGATGACGGTTTTGCCGCCGACGCCGGCGGGGGTCCAGGCGAAGCCGAAGCGCGGGCTGAAGTAGTGGGAGGGCGTGGTGTAGATTTTGGGATTGGCGTTGGAAGCGAAGGTGAGTCCGCCGCCGACGTGGAATTGGGAAGCAGGTAGCAGCGCCACAGATTTGGCGGCATAGGCGGCTTGCGCAGCTGAGCCTACGGGATTGGCGGCGGCTATGTTGAAGCCGTCCACGGAGCGGTTGTACCGCTCCGTCGTGCCGAGGTCTTTATCCCAGCGGATTCCAAGATTGAGGGTGAGGTTGGGGCGAACACGGTAATCGTCCTGGAAGAAGACCGCGTTGTAGCCGGCCTGGTTGGTGCGCGCAGCGTTAACATCGAAACCGCCGCTCGAAGGGAGGCCGAGGAGAAAGGCGGCGAGGTCCTGCCCGAGCGGGGCGCCGGCGGAGTTATCGAGCGGTCCGCGGGTGAAATCCGTGCGGAAGACGTAATTGCCGGAGGAGTTACCGTAACCGATGTTGCTTTCGCGATAGAGGCGGATATCGATGCCGGCCTTTAGACTATGCGCGCCGATCACTTTATTTAAGCTGGCGAAGACGGAGAAGATGTCGAAGGGAGTGGTGTTGCCGCCGTTATCGCCAAGGTTCTGGAAGCCATTGATGTCGACCAGAGGAAGGACCACTTGGGTGGACTGCCGGACGAGCGAAGCGGGGAAGCCGAGCTTCGAGAAATCGAACCCCGAAGAGGGCTTGGCGTTGCCTTCGACGAAGCGGTTCCAGGCGATGCGGGTATTAAGCAGCGTGGTAGGGCTGAGCGTGTACACATCGTCGATGGTGGCACCGGCGTTGTCGCGTGAGAGGAAGTTACCGGTGCCGATGTTGAAGAAGCGGTTGCCGCGATTTTCGACGCGGGCGTTGGTGTGGACGGCGCCGAAGATCTTGTGGCGGTCACTGATGTTGTAATCGAGGCGGCCGAATTCGCTATCGAACGTATCGCTGCGGATAGAGTTGGCGACGTAATTATTGGCGCCATCAAGGAGGCCGGGGGCGTTCGGTAAGGGATAGTAATTCAGGTATGCGAGCGCGATGGAATTAAGCAAGTTGGTGGGGATCACGTTGCCCGCGAAGGGCTGGCGCGAGATGCGCGAACCCTGCGTGACGCCTGTGAACGGGTTGTAGATTTGGTACCGAGCGCCCGCGTTAAGGAGTTGCGAGAAATCGCCCTTGCGTTCGAGTGCTGTAGGGACGGTAAGAGTGAGGGTCTCGGGGTAAGAGTCCTTGATACCTTCGAAGGCAAAGAAGAAGAACAGTCTGTTACGACCGTCGAAAAGCTTGGGGATGTAGACGGGGCCGCCGAAAGTGCCGCCGTATTGGTTAAATCGGCCAACCGGCAACTTCTGGCCGGAGCGGCTGAGGAAAAAATTGCGCGATTCGAGGGCAGAGGTCTGATTGAATTCGTAAAGAGTGCCGTGGGCGCTGTTCGTACCGCTCTTAGTAATCTGATTGACCGTGCCGCCTCCGGTATGGCCGGCTGCCGCGTCGGCCTGGAATATCTCAACTTTCACTTGTTGAACGACATCAACGGGCGGGTTGTAGGATACGCGGTCGTTTGAGGTGACATCGGGCGCCCCATCGAGCAGGATCTCATTGGTCTGCGCGGGGGCTCCGCCGATCGAGAAGCCGGAGGGCCCGCCGTTGTCGAAAGGCCGGTTGAAGCGCGGATCGGAATTGGGGATCACGCCGAAGGAGAGTTGGGCGAGTGTGAGCGGGGTGCGCCCGTTGAGGGGAATGTTTTCAATCTGCCGGGACGTGATTACCTGGCCGGTGGAGGCGCTGGAAGTTTCGATGATTGAGGCATCGGCGGAGATTTCGACCGTATCGGTAGCTGAGCCTAGCTCAAGCTGAATATCAAGTGGGACGCGCTCGTTGGCGGAGACCTGAATGCCGGTGCGTAGAAATTTCTTGAAGCCGGGTGCTGAGACTTCAACGCGATAAAGACCCGGTGGAACGAAGGGCAGAGTGTACTGGCCGTCTTCCGCGGTGACGGTGCGGAAGTTTGCGCCCGTATCGATTTGCACCGCGAGTACGGCAATGCTGGGCAGCACCGCGCCTTGTTGATCCGTGACGGCACCGCCGATGGTGCTGCGGAATTCCTGGGCCGAAAGCGAAAGCACGCAAACAAATGCGAGCGCCTCTATTTTTCTACCGAACATCATCTCAAAACTCCCCTTTACGAAGCTTGGTGAACTGTATCACCGAAAAATTCCGAATGCAATTCCGGTATAAGATCTGTGCATGCGGAGACGGCAGTTTCTTCTGTATTCGGGTACTGTTTTAGCTCGGGCGGCTTCGCGGTTGCCTGCCAATAAGAATGTGAAGTGGGCCGTGAGCGCGAATTTGTGGAACTCATTTCCGCGCGGACCCATCACGGATGTTCTGGATGTGATGCGCGATACCGGCTTTGTGGGAATCCGTTTAACGCAGTTCCCCGGCATTTTGAAAAGCTACGACATTAGTGCCGCTGTTTTGGAAAAAGAGATGAGCCGACGCAATTTGCAGGTTGCCACGATTTCATTCAACGGCCCGGCTCACGATGCAACGCAGCATGCGAAATACTTGGCGTCCGCTAAAGAGGCCATGGAGTTCCTCCGCACCTTTGGTGCGCGGCACCTGGTAATCTTCTCACCGCCGCGTCCTATTTTGACTGTACCCGGCGGAAAGGCGGTTCCCGTTCCCGATGCCCAGTTCCGTACTATGTGCGATGGATTCAACAAGGTGGGCGAATTAGCAAAGACCATGGGATTTCGCGCCGGTCTGCACAACCATATGGACCAGATGGTGGAGACGCCAGAGGAAGTGGACCAATGCATGAAGATGACGGACCCGGCGCTGTTCTGGTTCTCGCCTGATTCGGCACACTTGCATCTGGGCGGGTCCAATGTGCCGCTTGTGATGGAACGGCATAAAGCACGGCTGATGTTTGCGGATTATAAGGACGCGCGATGGACGGAGCCGAAGGACGACTTTGTGCAAGGCAACGGGAAGGTAGTGGCGAAGGGCTCGCGGTCTGCGCGGTTTCTATCGAGCATCTATGATTTGGGGGACGGTGAGATCGATTTTCCGGCTTGCCACCGTGTGCTGAAGAGTATCGATTACAAGGGCTGGATTTGCGTGGATCTGGATTCAGCACGGAAGGGTCCACGTGCGAGTTATGAACGATGCGGTGAGTATGTAGTGAATAAGCTGGAGCCAATCTACTCATGATGGGCCGCCGCGAATTTCTGATTGCGACAGGAGCTTCCATGACAGCCGCACCGTTGCCGTACCGGATACTGGACCCGCATGTTCATGTGTTCCAGCGTGACCCCCAGTTTCCATTTGTAAAAGGTGCCACTGTACCGGAGGACCGGACGCCGGAGATGCTGCTGGCCCTAATGAGAGCGAATGGCGTTTCGAAGACCGTCATCATTCAGGTGCGGCATTACATGTTCGATAACCGGTTCCTAGCGAGCGTGCTGAAACGGTATCCGGGCACATTTCAAGGGGTGGCCCGCGTGGATCCGGAGAAGGCCGGAGCACCCGACGATCTTTCGGCATTGACGGCGCAAGGCTTTCGCGGCGTTCGATTGAGCCCGGCGGGCGATGCCTCGGGTGATTGGATTGAAGGGCCGCTAATGGGCCCGTTATGGAAGCGTTGCGAAGAACTGAAAGTTCCGATGACGGTACTGGCGCCGATAGGGCGCATGCCGGCGGTGGGCAAGCTGGCGGACCGGTTTCCGAATCTAACGGTGGTGATCGACCACATGGCGGATTGCCCGGTGGACCAACCAGCGGAGCTTGAGAAGCTGATTGCGCTGAAGCGGAACCCTAGAATGTTTGTCAAGGTTTCTCACACATGGCAGCTTTCAAAGCAGGCTTACCCGTGGCGCGATGCGCAGGAACACGTGAAGCGGTTACACGCAGCGTTTGGGCCGGAGCGTTTGATGTGGGCAACCGACTGGCCGGTGAGCCTGCCGCATGCGATCTATGAGCAGACGCTTCGGGTGGTGCGGGACGATATGCCTTTTCTGAATGCGGAAGACAAGCACTGGATGTTAAGCAAGACGATTGAACGCGTTTGGCCGTTCGGAGGCTAGATGTCGTAATCCAGGTCTTCATAAAGGCTTGCAATCAGGACTTTGCACTCGATAGAGGCTAGATCGAGAACAACGTTGGGATCCGTTATGAGATCAACCTGCCATTTATCGCTTGAAACCCGATGTCCGTATTCAACAGATACTTTGTATTGATCGATGAATAGGTAACCCGCAAGCGAGGAAATTTCACGGTAGAGCGGGAGCTTGTAGCCCCGATCATGTGCCCGGGTAGACCTGGAGAGAACCTCGATCAGGAAGGTGGGGTTGACGAGAGTGTCAGTCATTCCGGGAATCAGATCGAAAGGTGGACAGGCGATAGTCATATCCGGGTAGCAGAAAAGGCGATGCGATGGAATCGCGACCCGGAGGTCTGAACCGAATTCGCTGCACTTCGTTTTTCTTACCTGGTCTACCAAAACACGGACGAGATTTCTGGTGATTAAGTTATGTCTGAACGACGTGCCAGCCATAGCAACGATTTCGCCATCCAGGTATTCATGCTTGATTGCGGATTCGTGTTCGAACTCCAGGTATTCTGCGGGAGTGGTCATGTCTTCTCTACTTT
>JAABUK010009104.1_pt1 | contig 13687 bp, 27 predicted proteins | sample 5559141 | NCBI WGS metagenome assembly JAABUK01 (sample SAMN10711869, study PRJNA513367) | rock metagenome | isolation source: Antarctica rocks | place: Antarctica: Victoria Land, Pudding Butte nord | collected 2016-01-03
TCTTCATTGCTTCCTGTTATCATGTGATGGCATGTCATCATGCATGGCTGCTGCAAAGCGCATCTCACTAGCTGCTCAAATAGCCGGCAACTCCTTGCTAGTGACAGCTGGTGACATATCTTGGGATCCGTAGAAAACCCTTTGTCAGACTTTGTTTGTGGCAGACCTAATTGTTGCTTGACCATGGTGCAGGTGTACACAGATGTGAAACAACTGCGGTATGGCCACCTGATGATCATGACAGACCAGGACCACGATGGGTCCCACATCAAGGGCCTCATCATGAACTACTTCCACACCTTCTACCCCTCCCTCATGAAGCTGCCCGGCTTCCTCATTGAGTTCATCACCCCTGTCATCAAGGTCGGCCACCTACCTGCTTACAACTCATGTTGATACTGCTGTCAGCAGCATTGATCAGTCTGCAGCTGACACTGTTGTTGAGTTTCATGCAGCTGCCACTAGCGTGACTTGGGCCAGGCTTGCTGTCACCACAATTGATGCTATGCAAGTTATGTTAGTTACTGAATTTTGATCAAAGCTGCTATCGAGCATTGATGCCATGTGCCCAGAGCTCTCTTTTTATATAGATTCAATGACATAGAAATCTGGTGTGCAGCTTCACAACAGTCATGGTCATGAACCATTGTGCTGCAGGCTCGTAAGGGCAGGCAGACCCTGGCTTTCTACACCATGCCTGAATATGAGATGTGGAAGGAGGAAACCAACACCTCAGGCTGGGACATCAAGTATTACAAAGGATTAGGAACTTCCACCCGGGAGGAGGCCAAGGAGTACTTTGCTGACATTGAGGAGCACCGCAAAACCTTTGTGTGGGCAGGTCAGCTCTCTCAACCCTGAAACAGGCACCTGTTGACCAGCATACCATGCGATGTCTGTGTTGAGCATCAGAAAGCCTAACACTGTCACATCACACAAGTCATGGAGCAATGGAGCATATATACCCAGCTGTGAGGCTGCCAAAAGCAGCAGCTTATTGTGATTATTGTGCTTGCAGGTGGTGAAGATGGCACTGCACTCGAAATGGCTTTCAGCCGCAAGAAGATTGAGGAGCGGAAGGCCTGGCTCCGCAGCTTTGTGCCCGGCACCTATCTGGACCACACAGCAAGTGACATCACCTATACAGACTTTGTCAACAAGGTGTGATACTGACAGATGGTGCTGTGTGCTGTGAGTAGCATTGCTCAAGGCAGCGTGTCATGCCATCTTGCAGCGCACCAAATCCTGGTGTGTCAGAGTGATACACACAGTTTTTCATCTTTGGTCAGTTTTACATGCCTTCCCTTCTTGGTCAGTTTTACATTCCAGCTGACATCTGTTTTTGCCAGCAATTCTGAACTGCAGCAAACCACAAATCATGGTGCAGTTGGACCTGCTGTAGCTTGCAGGCATGATCCAGCTATGCCAAATTGCTGCAGGAGCTGATCTTGTTTTCAAGGGCTGACCTTGAGCGCTCCATCCCCTCCATGCTGGATGGCCTCAAGCCGGGCCAGAGGAAGATCCTGTTTGGCTGCTTCAAGAGGAACCTCAGCAAGGATATCAAGGTGGTATTTTGCTTCACAACATAGCACCACATGCATGATGACTGCAGTAGACAACCTGAATGAACATGCTGTACATTGTGTGCACCACATTGTGATCATTGGCCACGTGCAATTGCTGTTATCGCGTGATATGCATATGAGCATGCAGTTTGCTGTCCAGATGGCTTTGGCACTCTAGTGTATAAATGTACAGCTGTGTACTGTTTGCTGTGATGCAGGTGAGTCAGTTGGCAGGTTATGTGTCGGAGCACTCAGCATACCACCATGGAGATGTCAGCCTGACCTCCACCATAGTAGGCATGGCACAGAACTTTGTTGGCAGCAACAACATCAACTTGCTGTACCCTTCAGGTCTGCGTCTAAATTCTCAATGTTCCAATCCTTTTTCTCTCCATTTCTATTGCTTGTTGCCAACTGCATGATACAGCACACAGGTTGGCTCCAGCATTGTGCAGAACCAGCTAAGGCAGTACGCATGCTTCAGCTGCTGTCCCACCTGTCATGTCCACAGTGCTGCCTGTACCACTCAAGTAGCTGTATGATTCATTGACCATACAGATCCTAACAGTGTTCACGCACCGGTTGGTTCTCTACCTACAGTGCAAGTGCTGACAGGGGTGTGCAAGTGCAGGTCAATTCGGAACCCGGCTGCAGGGAGGCAAGGACAGTGCCAGTGCCAGGTACATCTTCACGCGCATGACCAAGCTCACTCGCCACCTCTTCAATGGCTTTGATGACCGCCTGCTGAGTTACCTCAGTGAGGAGGGCCAGCAGATTGAGCCAGAATGGTATGTGTGTATCCAAGGCATCATTTGCCTCTGCTATGACAACATCGCTGCCCTATTTACAAAAGTACTGGAGATGTTGCAGTGTTGGCCCTGCTGCACTGAAGTCAACAGGCAGCCTGTTGTCTTGCATGGCTTGTCACATCCTGAAGGCAAGAAAGCTCAGCAGATGTTGCATGACTACAATTTGCCACTCATCAAACAGCATGTTGCTGAAGCTGCTGGGGCTGGACGAGCCAACAGGGATGAAAGTCACTTCTGGCCTGCGCATACCCATGTTGATGCAGGTACATGCCAATCCTGCCACTAGTGCTAATCAATGGAGCAGAGGGCATCGGCACAGGCTGGAGCACCTCTATCCCCAACTACAACCCCCGGGATCTGGTAGACAACATGAAGAGGCTGCTGAACGGGCAGGAGGCGGTAGAGATGCAGCCCTGGTACCGGAGCTTTAGCGGGCAGATCATGGAGGTGCCTTCCAAGACTGCCGGCAAGTCCTACAACCTGAATGGAGTGGTGTCACAGGTATGCCCTTGATGTCAGCTTAGGACCCGTATTCTCAATTGGCGCACCATTACAAATCCTGCATTTGGAGCCTCTTTATACAATTCAAGCTTGACATGCTCTCAGACATGCTGCAAGGAAGACCCCAGCTCTTGTGACCTGAACTGCCTCAACGTGGGTATGCGCAGGCCATCAGATAATGGATGAGCATCACATACCTGTGGTCTGGTCTGCCTGCTTGTGTGCAGTCGTCACATGCAGCTGAACACTCCAGGTTGTGTTGATCATGACATGCAACAATACATCTTATGTGCAGCGTGATGCAACAACTCTGGAGGTGACGGAGCTGCCCATTCGCAAGTGGACTCAAGACTACAAGGAGTTCCTGGAAACCCTCATCAAGCCAGAGGATAAAAGTGCGCCTGCACTGCTCGAGGTGAACAGCTGTGCTCTCACTGGCAGCCTACTTGCATACCGCTAATACCTCTTGGCAAGTACTGATTGCAGCTTGCTTTGCTGCCACCGTTTCTTGCTGCTTGAAGGCGCAGCAAACATATTGTACATCATTGGCGTTGTGAAGTTTGTTGATGTACCAGACATGTTGAGCCAAGCGTGCAGCCTGCTTTTGTAGGAAATGCAGTGATTGTCTGGCTGCCCTCTGTTGTGCAGGAGTACAAGGAATACCACACAGACACTGAGGTGCATTTCCAGCTCTTCTTCACTGCAGCCAAGCTGCAGGAGGTGCTGTCTGGTGGTGGGCCGCACCAGAAGCTCAAGCTCATTGGCAAGGCCTCCATTGGTGAGTCAGCAAACAAACTGGCTGTTTGCCTGCACCCAGCATGGCTAACAGTATAGTCAACACCAGTGAGCACTCTGGCCTTGTGTGTCTGCTTGCTGTGCTTTGGGAAGTTCAAGAGCTGCACTATAAGCTTGCCTGCACTAGGCCAGCGTATGTGAACAAACCTTGTGGTGTGTAGGCAACATGATGCTGTTTGGTCCTGACGGCCTCATCAAGCGCTATGAGACGCCCCAGGACATCCTGCTGGAGTTCTTCCATGTCAGAATGCAGTTCTATCACAAGCGCCGTGCTTTCCTCATCCAGGTGAATACAACAGCCTCTCACATGATTACAGTCAATTGCATACCAAGGCTTCTCTCCTGCATGGTCACACGTGCTTGTCAGGCTGCTGCTTCACAGCAAGTCTCACACTTGCTCTTCATTGTTTATAATCGATGAACCTCAGAGAGCACCAGTGCCATCGCTCCTTTCACCATGAAATGCTGTCAGTGCCAGTCTGTTCAACCATGTTTGTCTGTGTACAGGCTGCTGGGGTCGAGCAGATGAGGTGTAACAACAAGACACGCTTCATTTTGGCTGTAGTAGCCAGCAAGCTGAAAATCAGCAACCGCAAGAGGGCGGATATTGAAGAACAGCTGGTCAGTGATGGTTTTGACAAGATGCCCAACCGAGGAGCCACGGTGAGCCTTCCTTGACCTAAAAGCAGTCACTGTATCCTGCAGTGCTGTGGTTCATATCTCCTGTTGTACAGTTTTGGCTGCAAAACCAGCTCCTGCCAATGGTCTGGTGCCATATCACATTACAGCAGCAGTGGGCTCTCAGCACAACAGTAAGGCTCAAGGTGCATGCTTGACAAGACAGTCAGCTGCTGCAATGATGCATTCAGAGTCTCACAAGACATTGCTTTGCTTTGTAGTGCAGTGTTGATGTAGGTGCATACTGATTGCAGGCATTGACTGGACCGCCAACTCAGGACAGCATAGAGGACACCTCAGGCTGCTCCTATGACTATCTGCTTAGCATGCCCATTCAAAACCTCACCATAGAGAAGGTATGTACATGCACAGACTGAGATAACGTTTAGTAAATCCTTGCATCCCAGCCTGCTCAATTCTATGGTACACACAAGCATAGCTTTCCATGCCGGTTCAGTCACTTAGGCTACATCCCTGGTTCTGTGCTTGCCTCATAGAAACCATGCAACCATGATTTGGCTCAGCAAAGCGACAAGGTCTACATGCAGAATGCTGATGAAGCTGTATCAATGTGACTCAGGTAGAGAAGTTGAAGGCAGAGGCAGCCAGTCAGGAGGCAGAGGTGGCGCGCCTACATGGCACTACAGTGCAGCAGCTGTACTTGCAGGACCTGGATGCCTTCTCAGAGGCCTATGAAGCCTGGGAGGCTGACGAGGCTGCCAACTCAGGTCTGCCAGCCTGCTGTGACCATTGCATCTACTGCTAATGTTGAAGCTGCAGCCATCACAATGGCAACATGCTTAGGATTGCCACCTCTGCCCAATGACGCTCTGCTCAGTGCATCTGCATCCAGCTTGGTGCACAGCCTTACTGGTGATTTAAGCAGTACCAAGCTCAAATTGCCCAATAAACCTTTTGGTGTGTGCCTACCTCCATCAGCTCTGGATTGCCTTAGAAATTTGCAACAGCTGGTCCACTTGCTTGGTCCCTGCCTGGCTGCATGTTTGAACAGGGAGATTGGCACATGCTGTTGTGATGTCCTGCAGCAAAGCTGAGCGAGCAGCAGCGGAGGGCGCTGCTGAAGAATGGCAAGAAGCCGGGCAAGGTACTTGTAAGCACATGTGCATCTAGAACCTTCCTAGCTAGGTCATCGTTCAGCTAGCTGTGCATATGGCACTGAAGAGACAGCTGTCAATCAAATGATGCCCAGCTCACTGCTGATACAGCTGAAATGTTGTCCTTGTGCTGCATGCATTTGGCCAAACTCAGCTGCTGAGACTCTGTGTGTGGGCAACAGGCAGGCAAAGCAGCCAAGAAGGTGAAAGCAGAGTCAGATAGTGAGGATATGTCAGGCAGTGAAGAAGAGTTCAGGGTCAAGCCAAAGGTATACAAGCTGAAGACTTTGCACTGATCCCATACATACACTTGTTGTGACATGATATGTTTCTGATCTCCCAGCAAATGCAGCAGGCTGTGCAAGCATAGATTATCCAACACCACATCATCGGCTGCAAGATCATTGCTTGACTGAAAGCATTTGGGTCAGCAGTTTTGAACAATTTGCTTGCAGGGGTCCAAGGGCAAGAAGGCCTTAGCAGCAGCTTGCCCTCCCCCAAAGCCCAGCACTAATGTCATTGCTCCCCCAGCACCAAGGTGAGAACAGCCAAACCAGGCTTGCATACTGACAGTTGAGTTTCTTTGGGCCGTGTGCTACTCCTGGGTCACTGCTGGCACATGTCAGTTTGCCACGTGTGTGAAGAATAGAATGCTGGCAAGATCAGTGTTTGTTGTGCGGACGCACCTTTTGTGATCAATTGCACTTAGGCTGATCGACACATCTTATTTGCAAGCCCTGTCAATACAGGAAAGAGTGTTCCACAAGAGTTGAGCAATCTGCAGCTGTTTGCGACCTATTGCACATGCTGGCTCTGTCATTCTCACATGCCTTGGAACCCAACAGTTGTAAGAATCTGGTTGATCTGTCCTCTTTGTATGCCTGCTGGCATTGTCACCCTCAAATGCTGACAACAGCATGATTCTGGCCTGCAGTCTGGTGGTGCCAGCAGCCTCGAGCTCTCAGGGACGCGGCCGCGCAAAGAAGGGCCAGACAGCAGTCAAGTCAGAAGAAGAGGACATGCAAGCAGGCCCATCCAGCAGTCAGCCTGATGCTGCCAGCCAGCAAGAGGCTGAGAGGGCAGTTGCTGCAGTTCTGACTGCTGGGGTGGACTTAACAGAGGATGCAGATGAGACTGCTGTACCTCTGTTGGACCGGCTTGCAGGTATGCTGATGCACATGATTCTGCAGAGTCATGTTGCAGAGAGACAGGACTGCACCATCATCTGTATACATCTCCCCAGGTATATGAAAGCACCCAGGTTCATGCTCTATCATACCCCTCTTCAGATTCTCACCAACTGGTGAGAATATCAGCACTGCAATCAAGCTGATGACAGCACAATTTGGGCTTCTTGAAGTGTGTGTCTCAACCGAGCACTGGACTGTATTGCTAATTGGCAATTTGTCCATTGCAGGGCAGATGGATGCACTGAAGGTGGAGTCCAGCAAGTCACAGAGCAGCAAAGCCCACAGTGCTGTGCGTTCAACTGCAGCTGCAGTCAAGACTGCCAAGCCAGCACGTGCAGCCGCCAAAAAGGCAGCCAGCTATGTAGACCTGCTTGACAGGTCCGCTTAAACATTGTCAATGCCGCATGACACGCGCTGCATTGCCATGGTTGTTGGGCACTGTTCTGTTGGCCTTCATGTACTGAACATTTTTCCCAGCAGGCTAGATGTGCAAAGCATTTGGGGAGGCTCGCTGGTGTGTTTACTTGTGCACTGCTAGCTTATGTTGCGCACTTTCCTGTAGTAGTGCACCAACACACACATTTCGGCAGTGCTGCTATGGCTTAGAAATCAGCTTGCAATGGTGTCTGCCTGCAACAGTATTGTGCAATCAGCTGGCATGTTTGCAGTGATGATGAGAACATGGTGAGTGATGGAGATGTCAACTCACCTGCTCCAGCAGCAGTCAAACCAGGCAAGGCCTCCAGGCCACGGGCTCCACCAGCCAACCAGCCCAAAGCCAAGCCTCCTGTTGCACCTGCTGCTGGTACAACATCATTTGGCACAGCTCTCATGTCATGTCAGTGTCCATGGCTGTTCCCAGCTGAGCTACAGTGTCTGCCCCTCAGTGCTACTGTCACAGCATTGCAAGGCAGCCATACTGCTGAATGTGGTTTGTCAAGCAGTGCAGCATATCAGCAAACAGATGAAACACCGTCAGCTAAAGCCAACTTTGCCAGCCCTCACAATGTGCATTGGCATGCAATGTGTCTCTTGTTATGCCAATGTGTCGCATTTTCTGACAGGAGATGGGGCTAAGGCAGTGGCCAAGCGAAAGCTGCAACAAACCAAGCTGCCTGTTAGCAAGCAAGTAGGGAAGCAGGGTGCAGAGGCCCAAGCAGAGGTCAGTGGCAGCAATGAGCCTGAGGCTGCCTCTCCTGTGGTGCTCCCCAAGGTCTGCTTCTATTTGGCATGCAGGCCCCTTGCAACCCAGTGCGGAATCACATGTCTACATGCAGTACCAGCTGTTGTTGGACAACTGCAGCTCGCACTGCTGTTGTGCCATGCATCTGCACAGTTGCTGGTTGTACTGTCACCATCTATCACCTCATCTTCTGTCTCACTTGCCCGCAGCCCAAATTTGTGTACTGTACAGAAGGCTGTGGATCTGGCTTGGGGCTATTAAAAGCCTTCTGTCTGCAAAACTGCACAAGCATACATCTCAGTGGCCAGGCGGAAAGGTTGAGATTTTTGATTGTGCAAGTAGCTCATCATAGCTGGATTCAATCCTGTGTGTGTAGGGTAAGGTGAGGCGCATGCGCCCGTCCCCCTTCAACAAAGCCTCTGGAGCCAGCAAGAGCCGCCTGGCTGCCCCTCCTGCAGCCTCCCACATGGCTTCCCAGTCCTCCAGACTGTCAGACTCTGAGGTCAGCCTGTACTTTGCTCTGTCCTCCACAGCTGCCAACCTGTTGCCTGCAGGTGTTCTCTGGCCTAGTGTTGCCAGTGACTGCCATGACTTTTGAGTGCCTTCTACTCATTGCATTATTTGGGAGAGTTCACATGCATACAGTTGCTTTTGCAATGACCAGTTTGTGCAGCATCCAGGACCACAGTGTGCTGCAAGGACAGGGATGGGTGTGTGCACAGTATTGTGAAGTGCAGGAGGAGGATGAGAATGTGGAGGTTGCGCCAAGGGCCAGGGCAGCACCTAGGCGAGCAGCAGTGGCCAGCAAGACATACATAGACATAGATGAGAGTGACAGTGATGTCATCAGTCTAAAGGATGGAAGCGAGGGTTCTGATTTTGAGCTGTGATCTTCACAGCTTGGCGCTTGTGGCAGACAAAGCAGAAAAGCAGCCCTACAGGCTCAGGCCGTAAATACTGCCTGCATATGAGGTCACATATATAGCTCTGCTTGCCGGTGATGATATGCTGTGTTGATCACACTTGACAGCAGCGTCATCACGCGGCTTTCAGGTCTTAGCCTGCCTGCTATGCAGCTCAAAATTGTAGGAATTGTGACTCCACAGCAAGAGGCAGCTGCAGACCCCTAAAGTCTAGCCAGGCATGCTGCTGTGTTGAGCTGGTGTAAGCTCAGTGTGCACAGGAACCCATTGCAGTGTGTACACCCTGAGGGATTTGTTGCTCAGCTGATCCAAGCATCCCTCTTTAAGCAATCAACTTACATAGCTGTGTAGTTATACAATCGAATCACAGGAGAACATGACGAATACAGTGTGCATGGTAGGCTTTAGGCCCTACAAAGCCACATCGGGCATGGAGCCACATAGGACTTGTCAGACTCTGAGCCGGGAAGCACAGGTTTGCATGGACTTCAAAAAAAGAATCCTGCTTCTGGAAGAGCTTATGATCTGACTTCCAGAATGCACAGAAGTAAACGCCTCAAACGATACTGTTCACTGGCAAGTGCATAGAGCATTGGTAATGCACAGGAGGGTCCAGGGAGGTTTGGGTCTTAGCCAGCAGTCCGAGTGATAGCTTGATAGCGTTAGTGAATGCACTCATCTACTTCATAAATGAGTCCACATGGCTTATTGCTGACCACACTCGTATACAGACATAAGTGCTGCTTTCATGGACCACACATACGACTCACGGCTCGAGCTTAAACAAATGATCAAACAGCAAACCCGCCTGCAACTTGCCCCAACTGGAAAGCCTCAATGAAATTGATGAAACAAAATTTTGTAACATCCGTAGCAAGGTACATGCAGCCATTGGCTTAGTAAATGTCTATAAAGGTACGTAGGCGCCAAGTCCTTTATAACTCCACACCCCTGGCAAAGATCTCAACAAGGCCTTTGTGAACTTGGCATGTAACATGGTTGTTCTCCAGCAGCTCGCCATCTACATTCCAAGAACTTTCTTTCCCTACAGGCTCCACACGCATTGCTGTGACATCGAGAGCTTCAACATAGGAGAACTGGCCTGGTTCTACGCCTGCAGAAAACAAACGCCAGTCGGTATGTGCGCAAACAACCTCAGGCTTAGCACTACTGTCTGGCCTGCCATTGGGAAACCCAATGGGAGGTTTTACACAGATATTGACCAACTTTCAATCAAAGGCGCCAGTCAAAATCGATGCCATGATCCTATACCCTTAATCAAAGAACACAATCTATTCGCAAACGCCAATGATGCCCTCGGTTTCCCAAGGGCAGGCGTGGCCGTCCTGGCAGTCGTTTCCCTCATTTAGCAATGCATATAAGTCCCTTCATGCTGTGTGCACAGGGCTGGCATGAGTGTGCCAAAACCAAATGTTGCACAGACAGGCCAGAAAGCACAACAGTGAACAATTCCTCTGAAAACTCTAAACATTAGCACTATGTCTCGACGACACACCAACAAAAGGACAGACAGCAGACAACTTGCTGTGCATGCATGCATTGCCCAACGGCCATCTCTCATTCCAAACTTGATGTAGCTTGACATATTTGATCACAATGTCAATCACAAGCCAACCATCAGCCCAGCTTGAATGCGGTTTGCCTACATATGGCATGACGCAGCACAAGCAGGAACATGGTGGTGGTGGTATGAGGGCTCACCCCCCCGAGGTATAGCAGCCAGGAAGCGCAAGTACTGCAGCACAGAGCACTTATGCACCAGAACCATTTGTATTCGGCCATCTGAGAGGTGGCCATAGGGGGAGAGGCCCAGTGCGCTCTGGTCACTGCGGCAGGGCGTCACTATGGCCATCACACTCTTGAAGTCCCCTTCTACATGCTGCCAACTCCCCTGCACCATGCAAACCCACTTCTGACAAGACCAAACAAAGCCACCCGCACAGGCCTAAAGACATGCTTGTTTCTGTTAGACTAATATGCTAGCAGACATGATGCAACAGGTGTGATGCAAGTCTATATGTTATTACCTGACATTGCCCACGTGGCAACTGTTGCCAGAGACAGAGTCAAGACTAGACTGGCCAAGATGCTGCCAATCAGTCGCAAAGGGGTACAGAGGGTGAATTGCCATGAGGATGCAGCGATGTGTGAACCAGATAACCAGTTGCATGCAAGGGAGATGACATGGGACAGACGGCATGTTGTGCGGTGCAGCCATGCCATCCACAGTGCACGCATTACCGCTTCGAGGGACTTCTGGCTAGGCTGATTGAAGGCAGTAGAGGTGTGGGTATGGTTTGGGTCTCCACTCCCACACACAGTGCAGTTTGCTCCACAAACAGAACGCGCTCTCCCCCTGCATCCGCACACATGTGACATGATTAGGTTTCACATGCTGGGCAAAAAAATGACAGCTGGCAGCAGGTGAAGACAGCTCAGGGTGATCTGAGCTGCCTTGTTGGTTGACCACCCTGTTCACTGCCTCGGCTCCAAATGATTGGTTTCTAATTGGCAACCTTGCATTTGCGAGGCAATAATTTCAGCATGCACAAGAAGGTTGACAATTAAACTTGCACCATAGTGCTATAGCAGGGAGCAATCATGACACAATTTGCACTAAAAGCCAGCTGGAACTTGGCTTAGTAAGGCAACCTGTAAATGCGTTTTCCATTGGAGTACTGACTTTCTGTATGTTGGCAGTCTTGGCAATGCTGACAGGTGCAACACAGTGACTCACGGCAGAGGAGCTGGCAGCCAGGAGACGTGTGCTGTGTAGGCCCTGCCCCTGAAGAGGGTGATGGCCCCCTGTATGTTGTACCGGGCGGGGCCCATCCAGCGCAGCTTCTCACTATCCTTCATCAGGTCCCCCATGTAGCCGTATGAGGCCACACACACTGCAAAGCGGTGCTGCATGTCCTCTGTGTCAACTCTCAGCACGTCCAGGGGCATCCTGCAGACCAACCATTGTCAGCAGCCTCTTCACGAGGCCACCATGGAAGCAGTCGTACGCCAGTTGTGTTGCGTGGCCTTGCTTTTCAGGCAGTTGCAGGCAAAGCAGAGGTGTAAATTGTCCAGCGGGCAACAAACATGCAGGTAGCTGCACTTCAGATCAAGCCACTCATTGATTGATTGCAAAGACACTGCTGTGGACACAAGTGCTGTGAGCACACCTGCTTTAATGACAGTAGATGTCATGTCAGTGTGAAGGCAGGCACTTTCAATGATGGTGTCTGCTGACCTGTCGCCCAGGGCTATATGCAGGGCTGCTGTGAGCTGTGAGCGGGTGCCATTGATGCTGTAGGCTACTGCATCAGTGGAGCCAGCAGGTATGTGGCCCAGCCGCATGCAAGCTGCTGCAGCAGCCATGTCACCACCTTGTGCTCGCAAATCCAGTAAGCCATTCATAATCTCCTGGAACAAGCCATCCCCACCCACCTGCACATATCAGTGAATACACATGAAGCACAAGCACTTGCCTCAGAAAGCACTGTATCCACCAGCACATACATGACACGAGGCAGGGCTTGGGTCAGGGACGCAAAGGGGGGGGGGGTTGCGGGGGGGCAGCAGATGCCAGCAAGCTTTGGATTGTGAAGCATGAAATGAAAGCTCACGGCAGCATCAAATGAGACATGTACCACAGTCCCCAATGAAGCTCTCCTGCACCTGGTGGGTGCTACTGCAAGACAGCATGCAATGCAATGCTATTATCAAACAGCAGGCAGCATGATTACCGCAACAATGCCATCGTAGCTGTTCATCTCATGGAGTGTGAGCTCTGATACCAGCTGGCGGGCATGCCACGCTCGCTCGGTTTCTATGTTCATGCATCTCACACCTGTGAAAAACAGCAACTTGAGCATGCACAACCTCTGGTCCATCATATCTGGATGCACAGCTTTTGAGTATGCACGACAGCAAAAGTGCAGTCACACATTGCCGCCAACGATGCATGTAAACAAACTAGTGGTTGACTCATCAGCTTGGCTTGTGAAAATGCATACAGCTACTACTCATGCCCACAGGTGTTAAACAACACATACAACAGCTATGGGAGAGGCATCAACAGGCTTGCAACCCTGATTTTATGGTGAAGACTTTACATGCCTGCCAGGTTGAACACGGGCATAGCTATATCCCTCCAGACCTCCTTGGCTTTCCTGGTGCCCCCAAAGGGATTCAACAGCACTAGCAAGTCTCGAGGTCGATGGCTGCTCTGTCTAATAGCACTGTTTATTCTCATTGCCCACTCTTCAACTACATCTGCGCTCTGCAAGCCAACTTGGCAGTATGAGCAACACTGCAGAGAGTGTATTGTCCATCATACCCCAATCTAAAGCTACTGAAAAGACCAGAATTGCAGCTGACCAACAACATGTAGCTGCACTTACATATGCAACCTTGTCACGCATACAGAGAAGGGGAGCAACAGATCAGGCAGCAGCTTACAGATGAGCCCAAGATGAGCTGCTGAGGGCGCCACAAGCAGCGCCGCCTCCTAGACCGTTTGAAGGTATGAATGAACAGCTGGTGGGTCTGCACAAAATTCCATGTCACTTGGTAAGTGACATGACCATCAGGTGAAGGGGAACAGATCAAGGAGCAACATCGAGCAACTCACCTGACCACTGCAGAAGGTTGTCCATATCCAGGATGTATTCTGCAAATGGCTTGCTGATAAAATGTCATCATATGACACTGCAGTGCAGTGCAGCGCCGCAGTCAGTACATATATGGTCTAGGCTGTAGACTCCCCCATGCCATTTGATGTAGTGACGGGAAGGGCAGCGATGTCACAGACCAAAAGGGTGAGGCTGCTTGACAGAGCATGTCAGACAAGAGCTGCAGCAGACCTGCAAGTGGGATGTGCCTGGTCCCAAAACATGGGAAGGTGCAGCCTAGTCTGG
>JAABUK010009106.1_pt1 | contig 13685 bp, 20 predicted proteins | sample 5559141 | NCBI WGS metagenome assembly JAABUK01 (sample SAMN10711869, study PRJNA513367) | rock metagenome | isolation source: Antarctica rocks | place: Antarctica: Victoria Land, Pudding Butte nord | collected 2016-01-03
GCATGCTGCCAAACTCTCCGGGGGGCACCACCCCCTTGTACACCTCCAGGAACTCCGAAGCATTCACGGCATCCAGGCTGAACATCTGCAGGGCTGTGATCACATATGCCTGCATGCACACACGTACGGCTCATGGCAGCACAATTGCATACATCACTTACTCACTCACACATGCAATTGTTCGTTCATCCATTTCTGCGTTCATTCAACCAAAACTTGTCTCGCAGGTACCTAGCTCATCATGAGCTGAAAAGCGAATTTATCATTGTTTGTTATGATTATTCATCCATTGACTTGTTAATCCATTCACGGGTCCATTCACTCTAAAAATGCAAGGGAACATGTGACCATCCATTCATTCATTTGTCCCCAAGGGTCAGGTACGTACAATCCTGCGCAGCTCCCTATGCAGGGTCCTGCTCTGGCTCATTGTCAGCAGCTGCCACAATGCTTGAAACACAACAAGCATAGTTGTTTGCATTGTGTAGCATGTTCCTGACAGGAAATGCGGGGTCATGGCTGGACCCTTTTGTGGAGGGGGGTGCACTCTATGTTGCCCTCTTGTTCTGTGTTTGTCTCCCGTCAAAGTTCAGTCTGACACTGACAAAGTTCAGATCTGAAGCAAATGTAACACGTATGACATAGAGGCGAATAGCAACATGCTGGGACAAAACACACAACACGCTCAGTGGACACACTGGACGGCTGCTTTGGCAATCATGTTGCTGTAGCATTCCTGCATTGCAGATACACCACAGTGATACTGCATCTGACATACAGTATGGGAAGGAGGCTATCAGGAAAGTGACACGGGGCCCTTTGACACAATGATTGCATTCATGACATTGTGTGCATCTTGAAACTACTGGTGGGTCAATCATGATTGTTTATGCTGAACTGCAGAGGGAGCGACATGCCAAAACAAGCCCTCATATAGGGAGCCTGCCTCAGGACTGCAGTGCCTGACTCTAGGGGAGGACACATATCTAAACAATGAAGAGGTAGAAGTTTCACATGCATAGCCAACATGCACCAGATGCGTGCGTGTATCGTGCATGCAGGCATGGATGAACGAATGAAGAAAAGAACAACTGAACCCACGAACGAGTGAGCGAGTGAGCGAGTGAGTGAGTGAATGAGTGAGTGAGTGAGTGAGTGAGTGAGTGAGTGAGTGAGTGAGTGAGTGAGTGAGTGAGTGAGTGAGTGAGTGAGTGAGTGAGTGAGTGAGTGAGTATGTGAGTGAGCAAGCGAGCGAATGAGTAAATGGATGAGTGAGCTGCATGTTCAGTGCAATGTGAGAATGTGCTGGTGGTGGTAGCATGGACAGTATTGGAGCTGGGAGCTTGCGCTGGCACAGGCAAAAGGGGCATGTGAAAGGCAAATCCGAATTTGAAAGGCAGGTCTGAGAAGGGGCCAGGGCAGATTTGAAAGGGAGTTATGGAGAAACAGACAGCAACAGCTGTCTGACAGCAGGTGACAAATTGTGATGCACAACCTACAGAAGCTCTAGGCATATGCCTACAATGTGACATGAGCCTTATGGTACTGAAATTGACATGTAGTTGCTCAGTCACATTTGCAGCCAATTGAGCGCTTCTGCTCAAGTGAGATCTGCAGTTTATATTCAGTTGTGTCTTCAGTAAATGTGTTTTGAACCTCTACAACGCATGACAGGCAAGCCCAGTGTGAGCTCAGACAGTGATGCTTTGGCACACTTTAACTTATTTTCATTTTTCCAGTTCTGTTTAGGAATATAGTACACTGCAATCACACATTGCAATTGAAGTCAGCAAGATTTGTATGACGATTAATCGACCAAATATTCTGGCTACAATTTCCAAGTTTGACCTAATACCTAATTGGGCAAAACCTACCTGCTGGATTTTGGTGATGATCCGTCCAGCGAGGCCAGATTTGACAGCATGGGGCTTCACCAAACACAGGGTGGTGTTGGACCCCAAATCACACTTGCCCACCCCCGGCTGCTCAAAGAAGAAGCTCAACTCGGCAGCAGCAGTCTCAGGTGCGTCTGAGCCATGGCATGCGTTCTGAGAGCCATCTGTCCCAAACTGAGCTCTGAGGGACTGAGGTGCCTCGGCGCGAGCCTTGTTTGAGTCTGTTGGGCCAATGAGTGCCCTCCAGTTTGCTATGGCCCCTGTACGTAAGAAGAAAACATTTGTATGTTATGATACCATATAGTGTAACATGTACATACTGCTTCACTGAACAGCTGCACAGCCGTTAGTACTGTTACAGCCATTCAAGTCAAACTGAGCTCTGAGGAACTGAGGCGCCTGAAAAGGAGCCTTGTTAGAGTTAAAGCCAATTGACGCCCCTCACTCAGCCTTGTAACTATTACCCTGGGTGTGATCAAAGGCGAGTGAACAGAACAAAGGCAACCATAGACGTTCTGCTTCTCAACAGCGCCAAACCTTACTACAAGAGAGCTGCCTGTATTAAGCTGAAATGTAACAAAGGCGTTAGCCTGTTCCTTATACAAGGGGCCACTCAGGGCCCTTCACTTGGTTGGAGCAACTCCTCCAGTGCCCATGTGTGATGGTACTCATCACTCACAGTAGGCCAGGGTGTTAGTAGGATGCATGTTGTTTGCTTGGCAGCTGATGATGCAGCTGCCCTTGCTGCGCCAACAGTGATACGCAAGCTACCAAGGGCATAGCTCAAGCAGGGACAACCTCCTGTAGAACTGTCAGCACTGTGTACGGCATGTTGGTACATCAAAAATCATGAGATTTAAAGACATGTTCTGACATAGGCACATTATGCCCGTGTGTTGTGATCAAGCTGTGAGGAACTCAGAAACATCTTCTGCATATGGCACAGCTGTCCCAGCGCAGCTTAAATGTTCTACATAATGCCAGGGGTAACATATGGCCTGGACCTGCACGATCTAGACAAGCTGATCGGCCTATGTAAGCTTACCTTAGTGCCTCAAACAGCCAATTATGTCCCAACAGACACACAGACAGGCAGGGAAGCCAGATGAACAGACAGATGGACAGCCTGAGACAGACAGACAGACAGACAGACAGACAGACAGACAGACAGACAGACAGACAGACAGACAGACAGGCAGGCAGGCAGTTCTGACAGATAGACAGGCAAATGTGAAAGTCAAGGAGAGGAGCAGGCCAGCTTACCATCTCGCACCAGCTCCATAGCAACAATGCGGCCAGCAGACATGAAGTGGGTGAGCTTGTCATAGAAGGGCTTGCCCTGGTGGACAGCGTAAAACTGCTGTGCCTCCCCAAGAGACAGCTTGTACATCTTCATTTTGCTGCAGGGCAATCAATCAATTCAATTAAGTTACATTTCATGTCTTTGGACTCATCAGGGGAGTCAACGGACAACTGGGAAAACAAAATGCACTAAGCACCAAATGGCCTCTTGTTGATGATCAGTATAATAATGCAACCGCGGGCTTAGCCAGCAGGCATCATGATCATGTAATGCAAGTCAGTTCTGCTGATGAATTGACGGCTAAGTTTCAGAAGAGGCAGCCATGCAATGCAGGGCAAACTTCATCCTTGCGCTTTTTGCATGCTTGCAATGACTGAGGTGCATGGTCAAGCAGCTCTCCATCTGGCTGCAGACATGTCGGTTGTGCTGAATGGTTTTGGTTGAAGACATGTGTGATGGACAGCACACAGATACAGGAATGTTTGGTTTGTTCTCGCGCAAGCCTGACATGTTTTGTATGTTTTGAGACAATGATGAGCTCTGCTCAGCATACAGCAATGCTAGAACAAATCTAGCACTGCATAGAAGCTAAAACAGCAACAGCACTCCCAGCAGCATGTAGAATACTAGCAGGCTCAATGCCTCGGATGCCAGGCAATGCCTATGAGAGCAAGCTCACCTCAAAATGAAGCCTGATTGCAAGACGGCATCCACAATCTGGCCAAGGTGTTGGACAGCATCAGGCTTGATCATGGCCAGAGTTCTGCAAAACAAGCTCTATTTAAATATGCCAGTAGCATGGTGCACTGGCCAATAAACAGGGCACACAAAGGATGATTGCCAAGGAAATTCCTGATGTGACTTTCAAAACAGGCAGGCGCCTACAGCGCGTTTTGCAAGCACCGCTTTTGGTCCAGTCTGATGCACAGGTGTTTGAGCAGAATGTGGGAATATCATGCAGCTGAACATGATTTGGTTGCTCTCCAGATGCAGACTTGGCACACTGTAGCCTCACACCCTGTTACCTTTCTTGTCTGTTGCTAAGGCACTTTCTGGTGAACTCATCAGCGTAGTCTACAAGCTTCAGCTGCCTGCTGTAGACAGTGATCACAGCCCCAATGTACAGCATCTCAGCAGTTATATTGTCATACCGGCAGCGCTTCAGGAAGGTCTTGCGATTCTTGATGTCATACTGCAAGGCATAGAATATTCTGCACGCCCTTGTCGGCAACTGGAACAGGAGCAAGTGCGCTTGCTTCAGCAGTGATCATTCACCATTTCAATCTCCTTGCTCTCAGGAAAATGCAGCAGCTGATATTTCCACGTGATGCCGGAATTTGCGTCCAGCCATTCCACCACAAAGGCATATCGCTCCGCAAAGACGCCCACCTGTGCACAAAACATAGGCCTTATTGGTGAGCACTGCCGGACGATGCTTTCCCAAGAAGCGCGATTGCAAGTGTACCATCTTTGATAGTGTCTGGATTTGCTGCCCAGCCGGCAGTAACGGCTTCTTGATTGTGGTTGAGTGCGGTCAGGTCAACTGTGCTTTCCACACTGATCGACTCTAACAGCCGTCTGCTAGACGCTTTGGGTGATGTTCTTCAGCAGATCACGACTATGAGACAACAAGCAGGATCTCCAACATGACTGTGATAACTTGCGCGCACGTCGCACATGGCGAGCTCGGTACAGGCAAGGTCTGAGGCAAGGTTTGACCTGCGAACTTCAGCAGAGGTCCTCGCAGGGTAATACTCCTCGAGCCCCTGTACCCCCCCGATACAAGGGCTGCCCCCAGCTTTGCCCCCAGCGAGGCTCTGAAATCTATAATTAGCAGGCAAAACCCTTGTGCAAAGGCAGTGAAGCATGGGCAATCCAGCAAGCTCTGCATGGCAAGTACGTTGTTGAACGCAAACACAAAGCACTTGTCAGCCTGTAAAGGACTGCTGCGCATGATCATATCAAGGACCAACGTTGTTAACATCTATGCATCACAGATGTATGCAGAAAGCAATGCTCTCATTCGTGCCATAGCATCATAAAAACTAGCACCAAATAAAGACAAACAAGCAAACAGATATTCAGTTCTTGTCCCTCCTGGACCAGCCACCAGCAAACATCACCACATCAAGATACACAAGCAATCAGACACTCAGTTCTTGTCCTTCCAGCTGCCAGCAAACATGTGCTTCACATACACTTGACTATACACTGCCGTGGATAGGTTTGGGGACGCAAGAGCAAACTTGGGGAACACACCGACATCACCAACAATCTCAGCATGATGGCCAGTAGCAACATCCAAAGAGTACTCGTCAAACAGAGCCAAATAGTGCTCCACTGCCCTAGACAATGCTCCAGGGCCTGTCTTGTACACAATATGATCACGGCGTCGAGCTTCAAGACTATTTTCGTCCCGATTTGCCACGGCATGGAAATCCAAAATGACATCAATGACATGTTCAAACAATGGATGTCCTGGCGTGCTTGCCATAGCCCAGTTTGTGTACTGCACTGGACAGCAAAAGCCAAGGTGATTCCTATTACTGCCTGGGTTTATGCTTTCAATGCCAATGATGGCCTTTGCTTGATGAAGGAAGGCGTCATCCCAGGCAGTAAATGGCTTCAGGCAGTTGATGTCACTGTCTATGTAGTACCCCCCCTGGGACCACAGCACCAGATACCTCCAGAAGTCTGATCGTTCTACACCTTGCAGTTGGTCGAAGATCGGCAGCAAGGTTGGCGCCTTCTGTCTTACAAACTTTTGGATGTCAGTATCATCCATGACGTGGAAAGTAAAGCCTGGATTGAGCTGCTTGCAGTTTGCTATACTCTGGCTGACAATGAAATCCCGTTGTATCACGGAAACATATACATGCTGGGGAATATTTTGACTGCTGTTGCTTGTTTCAGTGCTTATGTTGAGCTCTGTGTTGCTGGCCCAAGGCTCGTTATGTACATGACCAGCAAGCTGAGCTCTCAAAGTGCTGGTCATTGGCATTGGTAATTGGTCTGCTCTGCTTGCAATTCTGGCAGATATGTCAGTTGCAGCAGCAAGGTTGCTTCTCAATCGCAACACACTCATAGGGACGATAGCATGCTGAGAGCCTGCTAGGTACAGCGCCAATGTGATTGCTAGCACCAGCAGCATGCCACAGCACGCCAAGCATCGCTTCTGCTCACTGCCTGACATCAGAAATGACTAACATCCCAGGCTGCGCCCTGTCGCCTGGCTATCACTGCTTATATGAGCAGCTGGTGACAGATGGATTTGTGAGTCATCAAGCTACACACAGAATGACCTGAATCACAGTGAAAAGGCAAACTGTCACTTTCTTGACAAGACAAAGCATAGCAGCACAGCTCACAAGCACAACAACATGTTGATTTATAGGGTGTGGCCACTCGATAATACATGCATTGCACGTACTCTGCTCCATCCAGGAAGCCGTGCTTGGTGCGCGCTGCACTGCTCAGGGTGACATCTTACTGGTATATGCATGCAAGCACCTGACAGCTATATGACTGGTTCCAACCACAAATGTCCTGGTTACGCACAAGATCGTACCATCAAAGACATCTCGAACGATTCGTGCAATGTGCAAAACATTTGCTGGACACACAGGACAGCATCGCTCGTCGGAGCGAAGTCAGCAGCTGCACGCACCGCTTGTACGGCGTAGTTAGTAAGCGCTGTAGCTATAGTCATGCTAGCTATAGTCATGCTGGCTAGTCCCCTTGGTAAATTGCGCTGTGGTCGCGCTCGTCACAAGTGATAACCGACAAATTTACTCCCTTTTCTATCCACAAAGGATGTGACGTTGTAAAGCATAGCGGAAACTGTCTGCACTCGTATGCAGGCTGCGCGCAGGCTGTTTGATCAAGTCAACGATAACCGTGCAGGACGACAGTCAGGGCTGTGCTTCGTTGCTGTTGTTGGTCTGCTGTTGCTTGTTGGTGCCCTGCGATATCATGGTGACGCTGCGGGTCACAGCGGTGCACAGCAGCAACGCAAGTTTTTGGACCAAAACAAAAGCTTTTGCCCTGGACCAGCAACAGAACCCGTAAAACGACCGGACTCCTGGTGGGAGCCATTCTCGCAGGAACTGGCGGCTGAAGTGGCTGCATCGGATGCGCATCAGGTAGTGTGATTTTTGAGCAAGTCGATCAGCCACTTTATCCTTGGAGTGGAGTTGTGATCTCTGTTTGTCTTTTCAGGGCTCTCGCTTGGTCTTCTATGGTGATAGTATAACAGAAACCTGGCGGGGCACTGATGGTGGACACCCTTGTTCCAGGTGTGCAGGCGTGCCTGAAGTATTTCAAGAATATTTTAGCAGCCAATACTCAACAGCTGTACTAGCAGTAGGGGGTGAGGTGCACACTCGTGCCATTGATAGCAGGTCATGCAAGCAGACAACCTTGCCTCACCAGAAGTTGATGGTCTCATGTGCTATTGCTGTGGCTGCACGCTGGCAGCAACAGCCAACAGCAGTGACAATCTGGCGAAAAATCAGGGTTCGTCTGAGCAACACCACTTTGCACAGAAGCAATCTGATTTCCAGCATGCTATGGGCACTTTGATCCCTGTCTTGCTGGCTTTTTTGGACCCTCTTTGCTGGTTCGGACAAGAAGGGAGCCACACCACTCTTTGTGTGCCACGGTTCTCATCAGTCAGTGCCTCATGACCTTGCAGATGCATTACAAATGCAGTCAGTCTGTCTGTAGCACTGTGCTAGTCTTACACTAACTGTCTTACATGTGCAGGTGACCAGTCAATGCACCAGCTGTGGAGGATGCAACATGGGGAAATCTTTCAGAAGCATCAGCCACACCTTGCCATTGTCATGTTAGGCACAAATGACCTGGGTGCTGCAAGCTGCTTAGGTACAGGGGAAGCACCTATTCTGCAAGCAGCTGCAGGCACTGCTGACAGGTGCAACTATGAACAAACTTTTTCCTTTGAGACTGGACACTCAGCTGCTTGGCAAACATAGCAGCTGCTGCTGACGGCTGTGCTGCAGTTGTGCATGCAAATGATTCATCAATCAATCTGCATGTCTCATTTTTGGGGCTGAACATGGGAGTCAACAGACAATGCAATGTCTACAAATCTTGCCCCATCAAATGCTGTTCCGGAACACTCCATTGATGATAGCTCACCACGACACATGCAAGCTTCAAGTGAGAGTTTCTGAAGCAAACTCTAGCACAGTGACATATTCATCTTCTCTTACTAAATATCAGTGATTCAGTCTGATGTTATTTGCTAATCAATGCAAAATTGCGTTAATGTACAAATGACTGTAGGCCGCGCTCTGCAGGGTCAGAGAAGTGATTGACTTCCTACACCAGCAGAATCCATTAACCCATGTGCTCATACTAGGGCTGCTGCCAAGGGGCTCAAGCCCTGAGGACCGGTTCAAGCTGCCCAGCGATTACAGCCGAGGGATTGCTGCCGTAAACGACCAACTGGAGCGATATGCGTTTGGCAACAAGAAGCTGCACTTTGCAGATTGTGCACTACCTTTCACTGTCGGAGGCAAGGTGATGCACAAAGCCGCTACATGTGTGTTTGACATTTGCTATCTGCCTGCTGGCCTGCTGCCATGCAACTCACCATTCATTCATTCATTCATTCATTCATCATTCATTCATTCATTCATTCATTCATTCATTCATTCATTCATCCATGCATTCATTCATTCATTCATTCATTCGTTCATTCATGATGTGTCTTCCCCTTGGGCCAGGTAGTTTCTGTCCTGAGTAGCAATGCAACACACAAATTGCAGCATTCCATGGTCAGCAGTCTGCAAACAAATGCAGCGGGACTCTAGGCGCTTTGTCATAGGTGGCACTGCTGTTGTTGCCTGAGATGCATGTCCAGATCTGTATGTTTACATGCACGCCTGCTTGTCTATGCCTGTGTGACCAAGCAATTGCTGCTGCAGCAGTTGCAATTCATGCTGACCTGCATGCCGTCTGACATGCACACACACAGCCTGTATCATGTACTACATGAAATTGCAATCAGGCTGTTGCTGTGTATGATCTGTGCTAAATGGGAGCTGGTGTGCCTGATGCTGTTACGATGGCTCTCTCTTAGCGCCTGGCTGATGTTATCCAGTTACATGTGATGGCATTGGTCACTTCCTTCACATGGCATGACACAGCAGAAGTCACTCCTCTTCACCGCCAGCATTGCCTCAAGTAACTGTTCCGGTGCTGCTGACAAGCTTGACAAGCTCTTAAGACTCACGTGTCGTGTGCTGTGCAGCTGTCACAAGACCTGATGCCAGATGCCCTGCACCCCAACGCAGCTGGCATGCGTTTGTTGGCAGAGTGCATACTGCCCTTTCTGAAGCTGTACGTGCCGGTAAAGAAGCAAGCAGGGCTGCCTGAAATGCCCCATTGATGAAATGCCCCGTTGATGAAATGCCCCGTTGATGACAGCATCAAATTGCAAGCGTTGCTGACTGGTGCATCACTGGTCTGTTTGGACTGAACCTTGAGCCAGGACGCCAAAGGCCATATGTTTGACTGCCAGGAGGCTTGCTTTCACAGCACATTAGCAGTGGCTCTATTAGCTGACTTCCCCCCTCGACATCAATACCTATGTCGCATGGCCACTCAGCACAATGAGGACCATTCCACAATACTGACTCCACCAGGATGTCTGATGAGTCACTACTGGCTCCACACCCCAGACTGTAAGTTATAAAATGAAATGAATGACTCAAAACACAGTCGCGACCACAGGCCGCAACAATGAGCGGCAGACAGCGAAAGAGTCAGAGAAAGCACCGGACGGTGCGTGCTATTGTTACGAGTAAACAACTGCTCTCCTAGGTGGCGCGTCTATGTGTGGACAACAATTGTCTGCCGTTCATGCGGGGAGCACCAAGAGTCAATGGAGCAGCAACAGCAGCGTGGCAAAGCTACCGATACAAAGGAAACAAACTCAACTGAAGAGAAGCCCTTCCAGGAAAATGACCAGAAAGTATCAGAAAAGCACACTATGCATCCACAAGACCATACAGTAGGCCAGCAGCGTGTCATCAAAAGCATTGTGTTCAGTGACGACTTGTTTGACAAGTGGCCACCTCCAGCAGACATGGAAGGGCGCCTGGACGCAGAAGAAATTGAGCAAATCAAGGCTGAGATGCGTGGACGGCCAATGCAGGGACCACGGCCAACTGCAGAAGATCTGAAGGAGTGGGGTTTGACATGTGTTGAGCAGTACCATATCTATGACATATACTGTGTATGGTAGACTAGCTGCTCTGCGGCACAAATGACTATTGGGTGTAAAGTCATGGTGGAAGGCACAATGCGTCAGTGCTGTGCAGAAACAATGCTTGAGTGTCCATCTAAGCTGATCTAAGCTGTCAAAGTCTCATTAGGACTTCTACTATCAATGACTTTACAGCGCTGCGCTTTTGCATGTAATCAGAACAGTGTTTCGAGTATTGATTACTCATTCACTTATCAATATCAATCAATATATACTTAATATCCGGGGGGGCAACTGGGCCCCTACCGGGAGCCAACAGACAAGAAGTCCAATTGAGTGATTTCACACAGACAAGATTTGCTGCCTACATGCAAAGCATTCCCTAAGGTAACCACCACATGTGTTTGGTTCACACGTGTACCAGTGCTCTGGCAATGCATCACATGCTCGTACACTCAACGAGCGATGATAGTGAGACAGAAGGATTCTATAATGCATGTGGCATTCCCAGACTTCTCTGACGGTATCGCCATGTCCTGTGCTTGAGTCTGTGTACATCAATTTTCTTCAGTAATGTGCTTGATGAAGCAAGCATTATAATGACTTCTCAGTCATTTCCATTGGCACGGGTTGCCACTGGCACATTGCCTGACAGTCAGGTTGTTTGCAATGCTTCTGTGAGCAGCAAGGAAAAAGCACAGCACCTGCTGTCTGTCGCTACATTGGTCATAAGGCTATTGATTGTGTCAGAAAGCTAACTAGTCGTTCAGGGTCTCATAGATTTTGAAACCGTCACTGCTTGGTAGTTGGAGGCTTGCGATGCCTCTGCACTGACTTTGCTGATTACGCATGTAGCACTAAACATTATCCTAGATGCAATTGAGAGTTGACCTGCAGCAGAACAATGGCACCGGTATGCACACAACTGACACATTACAGGGCAAACGGCAACTACACATGATCACTAGCAGTACTCACGGAACACGTTGTGAACAGTCTGTTCCAAGCATAGACATGGATGTCTGTCAATCTTCTGCTTCTCTTACATCTGCCACATCTTTCCCCTCAAGCACCTTTTGCAAGGCTATATTGCAAATAATAGCAAACCAGTAAATGTGCAGAACCACCAGCATCAGAAGCAGTCCATTGAATAGCATGTACATGTCAGGCTTGAAGCCCAGTACATGCTCCACCTCAAAACTGCAGCACAGCATTCAGCTTCAGCTAACAAGGGCCATTTCCCTGGTGAGCTGCTACATCTATCAAAACCCCAAGCAGCTTGAGTACTAGTCATAACCAGCCTGCTAGTATGCGTAAAATGCACCACAGCAAGCCGTACAGCAGTCAGGATTTCATTGAACAGCCCCCGACATGTGACATCACTGTGCGCCAGCAGCAGCAGTCAGACAACTACAAGACCCCATGTGGCAAAGAGGTAGTGCAACATGTGACACTGCAGCATTGGCCACCCACCTTGTGCTCCACACAATCCAGAACGGAAAGTATACCAGGCGAGTCAGGAACCAGGATGCCATGAAGACTGCAAACATGACAGTGGAGGTTTGCTCCCATTCTGCATAATTCAGCATCTTGGTAACTTCAAGGATGATGTCGCTGGGGTCATGAAAAATCATGATCATTGATCCAACCCTCAGAAACCTGCATCACATGCCCTGCTGTCTTTATAAGTATGACTGCATCTTGATCAGGTCCACATTTGATCAATAGCAGAACAGCAATCAGGCTCTATGCTGCGCCGTGAGCTCCTCTGCTACACTTCCAACTAGTGAGTGCTGCACTGTACTGATACACTAGCGTAATCAGTGCCATCAGAGAGACAGAATGGGTGCACTACCCTGCCAGAGCAAGTGTCTGCTTCATAACGCCACTATGTACCTCAATAGGTCATATACCACCCAGTGCTGAGCGCTCAAACCAGCAAGCAGTGTAGGCAGCTTGAGACACACACAAAATGTTGCGCTATGTTGACACTAGCAACATGACAACTCTTGCTGTGTGCACATAGGTCACGAACAGGCAGCATTCACACTGCATATCTTACCCTGAGTAATATGACAGGGCCACAAGGCAAACAGTAGCAACATGGTGCATCAGCATTGCCCAGAAGTCGCTGCGATGGGTGTCCCAGAAGACCAACATCAGGAGGCCAGATGCATACGACGCAAAGTAGGCTTTGTACAGGAACAGCAGCTTCTGCCTGCAAAGAAAGACTTTGCATTCGTCTTGCACATAATCATACTCTCAACATCTGATCGTCATTTTACAGGTGCACTCTCTGTGCTGTAATCTGAGATACAAACAGCTGCCATGATAACGTGCAGGCATACGCCACAGTGCAGGCATTTTCAAGGGCACAAAGGTGTACTTTGCCCTACAGGAGATGTAGGTGTCTATGCAGGGCTGTAGATTGGAAGAGCAAATGATGTGCTGTCACATAGTCTGTTGAGACAATAACATCAAGCTTGAGGGCTAAAAGGAGTCTTGCCAAAGCATGGAAGAGGAGGGTACATGGAAGGCAGTGCTGTGAGGCATTTGCAGAAAGCACAGGCAACGCAAAAAGGCAGTACTGGAAGGGAATGCAAGCTAGCTTACGAGAAGTGCTGATGTGGCCAATCTCTCCAGAAGAAGCTTGTGTCTGTAAGCCAGGGCTCATCATACACAGCATAGATCCCAATCAAAAATGTTGTGCCATACACCAATCCCTGAAGTGGGTAATAGGTCCATGAAAAATGCAATCTTTCCCTGACAAGAGCTTGTTCACAGGTCAAATTGATGTGATGAAGTCAAAAAAGAATCAATATCAGATGCTGTTGGTGTTATGGAACAAACGTACCTTCCATAGTGATTCGCAAAACTTGGACTCCAACTGCTGACGATTTGATAGTTTCTGCCCTTGATGCACTGGGACTGGTGCCAAGCACCTCTTTGCAAAGCGCTGTAGAGTCAAATGAGACCTTTTCAGGCACAAAACAAAAACAGTAGGCATCAAAGAGGTGTAAGAGTACACCATTTTGATCATCCAGGTGCTGCTCTGCACAATCAACAGTGCAGCATCCAGACGAAAGGAAGCACTGACCTTCAACACAGCTCTTTGTAGTGACAGCCGAGCCAGTGGCAAGAACAGAGCAAGACCTGCGCATCACTGTAGCATCCTCTGCTAAGCTTACGCACATGTGGGCCAGTGGCAGTCACGCAAGGCTCAACACATACCAAGCCAGCTAGCATACTGGTA
>JAABUK010009107.1_pt1 | contig 13682 bp, 11 predicted proteins | sample 5559141 | NCBI WGS metagenome assembly JAABUK01 (sample SAMN10711869, study PRJNA513367) | rock metagenome | isolation source: Antarctica rocks | place: Antarctica: Victoria Land, Pudding Butte nord | collected 2016-01-03
GCGGACCAAGCGGTTGCTGCACAGTAGACTGCGGATCTTTGGCCATGCCAATCTGTACCAGCTAAAAAGTATTGGGCAAATGAAGACAGCCTTGATTTTGCTCGTCGATGTTAGATTTGCGCACGCCACCCTTATCCCTCACCTCACATGGAAGCTGCCGTGGCAGGTCGAGCCGCCCTGCTCGCGCAAACCAGCTAACTATGTCTGCGATACCTGCTCTGTTGCTCTGAACACTGAGGGAGCTACCCGTCCTTCTATGCAGACAGTAGTATGACCATGACAGTTTATCGCAGAGCAAAGTCTGTCTCACAAAAGTTTCCCAACTGGCAAGTCCGTCAATCGCTTGGGCAAAGCTTTCCAGGTTTCAAACAACGTTGCCGCTGTGCGTCCAAAGACGGTGCAACATTCAAATATGTAGGGTTGGCAATTGGCTCATTTGAAGGCTGGTAAGTAAAATGGATAATGCAGGTGCTGCTCAGGAACATCGTGCTCCTAGGCGTGACGATCAACTGATCTGTCATGTGCTAAAATGTACGCAGCGAAGCTTTGGAGCAAAATGGTCTGTGCATTTCATGCAACCATTCATGCTTGCAGTGCTCTGAGCATACCGTATACTTCCATAAATAGATCAAAAAGTCACGACATGAAACAACAGCAGGCGTCGTATGCGCATGCAGCCACTCATGCAGTCACCAGGCGCGAAAAGCTAATTTAAGTGCTGAGCAACTTTCCCGTCAGCGATTCGACTTACCATAGCTGTAAGTGTTGTATGAGTCTGAAATGCACTTCAAACGCATCGCGCAGCCTAACACATCCGTACATGATTGAATACTTTGCCACAACTTCCATGCCCCAGTTTCTCACCTATCATGCAACGCTAATTTGTTTAATTTGAGACGGAATTAGAAAACCCTACCACGAGGAATGAAAGTGCACAGAAGTCTCGAGTGTCTGCCAACTTTCCCAGCGCAGCAAAACTGTGCTCTCAACATTGTCCTGATTGATCGACATCATGGTAAGGTTACATTTGCGGCGACATGTAGTCTCGTACACCCTTTTGCGGCCTTGTGAGATCATTGCTGCTTGTCAGCACTGATCTGGCTTGATTGCAACAGTTTTGCTGAATTGCAGGCTTTGCCAGGTCAGACAACACCTGAGGGCGTTCCATCGTTCAAGCTTGTGCTGGTCGGAGATGGCGGAACAGGTGCGACATAAAGCACAGTTCTTATTGTCCTCGGGACCACGAGTTGGCGGCGAGCCCGAGCCGACGTGTTAGGTCGACTTATTCTGACAGACTTTCTTCTGCTGATTGTAGGTAAGACAACCTTTGTGAAGAGGCACCTGACCGGAGAATTTGAAAAGAAATATGAACGTAAGTATCTGGCATGCTTCTAGAAACTTTTTTAGCAAGCCCTGTTTACCGTGCTCTGTGCTACGTGTGAAAGTCTAATTTTATGCCGTGCAACCGCAGCCACTATTGGGGTTGAGGTGCACCCACTGGACTTCACAACAAACCGTGGCAAGCTACGCTTCTACTGCTGGGACACAGCTGGGCAAGAGAAATTTGGTGGACTGCGTGACGGATACTACATCCATGGTCAATGTGCCATCATCATGTTTGATGTGACGTCAAGGCTCACATACAAAAATGTGCCAACATGGCATAGAGACCTATGTCGGTGAGCATGACTTTGTCGCTCACTCTCTATGCATCACGACCTTGCACAGAGCTGATATACCCTTCCAATGCAGGGTGTGTGAAAATATCCCCATTGTTCTCTGTGGCAACAAGGTTGATGTCAAGAACAGGCAGGTGAAGCCAAAGCAGGTCACTTTCCACAGAAAGAAGAATCTTCAGTATCATGAGATCTCTGCAAAGAGCAACTACAACTACGAGAAGCCTTTTCTGTATCTTGCTCGCAAGCTTGTTGGGTAAGCCAACTTTGGTGTTTGTCTCAACTGTATGCATCTGCAAGTCTGTCTGCACTACTGTCACACACGAATGCATGCTGCCTGGCAGGTACTTGCAAATGAGTACTGCACTGTCAGACAGCTCTGTTGCACGTGTTTGCATTGGCCATGTCTATTCATCACGGCACTTCTTCTCTGCAGTGACCCCAACCTACACTTTGTTGAGCAAGTGGCCCTGGCTCCTCCTGAGGTGCAGATAGACCAGGAGCAGCAGGCAGAGTATGAGAAGCAGCTGCATGATGCAGCAGCTATGCCTCTGCCTGATGCAGATGATGATGACATCGCCGAGTAGATGCCTTGTTGCTTCTGAGCAGATGGGCAGCAAAGGCACACCTCAGACACTTGGTCAGCATCAGCTAATGAAATCATGGCTCCTTCTGGCTGCTTAGCTGCCAAGCTGTTATTGCAGTAAATCGGCAGCTTCTGGTTGCCCAATTGCCTGACGTAGAGTAGATTTATGTTTTGTGTTAGCAGCTGTTTAGCAGACGCCCTCCCTCCCATCATTGACACGATTGCAAATGCTGACATGAATTTGCTTATTCTCATCTCTCTTTTCACTGTGTGATGTTGTCTGGTCTGTAAGCCAAAGTAAAGTATGGCATCAGTGCTGATGTGACAGTTTGCATGGCAATTGGCCTGCACTGTACGGTAAAGGCTTATGTTCCTTTTGCACCTTTTGCACAAAGTGCTGATGCTGTCCGGACATAGAGTGCTGGCGTTTGGCTTGCTTGCAAGTTGATCTCTGGTAGTCGCAAGAGCCTGTTATGGAACTGAACCTTTGTGCGTACGCTGCTGCACCGTCTTGTGTGCTGACGGTGTGAGTCATAGCCAATCATGACACCTCTCGAGCTACTCTGCCTACTGTGCTTGTTTGTCTGATCAGCATTGTCACAACATGTAGGCTGGATATCCGTTGTCATAACATGGAAGCTGGATGGCCATTGTCGAGATGCATTTCAATGCATTGCGCACTTTAAGGCAATCATGACTGCACACTGTGCCACAATATCTCCATGATCCAGGCATGTAAGCAAGCTCTGCAGATCAGTGCATGAGTATCTGAGATTCAGTTACTAAAGATCCATTTTCATAAAATGAAAGCTGGATACCCACTCAACGCACAATCAAAACAGCCAGCACGGTTTACACCATGTGTTTCACTCACCAGGTCTAAAGAGATTTGTCAAGTCATGAAAGTCGACATATCGCAATACCATGAAATAGATGAATAATAAAGAGAGACATCATGCAAGTAGCACATGACTGCACAGTCCTTTGCTGCGGCCTACGTGAAACAGCCAAGTTGCAGTCCCCAAAAATTTCTCTTGTCTGGCCTCACATAGCCTGCTATTCATGCCTGACAATGCACTTATGACTTGCCAAACGGCTTCTTCAGCTTACTCAAGAAGCCCGACTTGTGCTTTCTGGGAGGAGCCTCCTCTGCCTTCTGCTGTGCATCACTACCCATCCTGATGTTTGACCCACCGGCATGCTCATTTGCCTTCACAGCCTCATGTGGAGTCTTGTGGTTGCTGGCAGGCTTGGCAGTAGCTGGAGCTGCATCCTGCTTACTGTCTGATTGTGCATTGCCGTGAGGGTCTGCAGGGCTTCCCCCAACCACACCCCCCACCATGCCACCACCACCACCTGGGCCCAGGTTTGAGCCAGCAGTGGGAGCTTTGGTGGCCTGCTCTGGGGCTGCTGGTGTCTGCACAGCAGCAAACACACATTCATGTGAAAGCCAGGAATGCTTTTGTCAACCTTTGTAAAGTGGTTAGCCAAAGTCTTTTTGCAGTTGCCCATCACAGCTTGAGCACTGTTTGGCACATCCATGTCAAGTACAGTCCAGCCAGAAAAAGAGCAGCAGCAGCAGGGAGCAAAGGTCTTCTGCTTGCCATATCACATGGATTTGAAGCTATAACATGTGCTGACCCAATTCTGCTGTACTCTTGCTATGCACCTGAACATAGTAGCAGATCAACTGTAAGATCTGCATACTGACCGTGACAGCCTGAGCCTTGGGGATCGCTTTCTCCTGCATCTTGTTGTCCAAGTCTTCGTTGGCTTGGGTCCTCTTCTTCTCCTGATGTTGCTCCTTCTTAGCGCCCAGCTTGCCCTTCATCTTGGCTCTGAAACCCTTCTTGCCAGGTGTGCCACTACCAGTCCCCTCATAGTCATCGTCGTCCCCAAACGTGGCCGGGCCTCGCTGGTTGGCACCTGCAGCTGGTTGCGCAGGCCCCTGGCGAGGCTTCACGGGGCCGAATGTGTCGTCAGGGTCATTGCTGGTGTCGACCTTGGGCGGGCCACTCTGATTGACATAGGGCTGTTTGTAGCTGGACGTGTAAGCACTGCCCGCAGGCTGTTGGTTGTAGCCTGTGTCAGCAGGCAGCTGCGTGTAGCTTGTATTTGTTGATGTAAAAGACACTGACTCCAGGTCTTCAGGTGCGTCCACAAAGATGTCATCATCGTCTCCATCCAAGAAATCCTCTCTGCTTGTGGGGCCCAGGACCCCAGCATTGATGCCCTGAGATGCCAAACCTGTGCTGGATGGAGTCTCCTCATAGTCATGATGATCCTGCACAGCCAAAACGTTGATTGGCTGTTGCCACTGCTGCACTAAGTCGTCAACATGCAGCTTGTGAAGGGAACAATATATGAACTGCCTTTGAGACAAAGAAGGCATACCGTAGGGGTGGACGCAGCGGGCCCCAGGCCCACAAGCTGCTTGACTTTGTCAACAATGCCATGAGGTGCCTCATCTTCTGTCGCCGTTGAGTATGGCATAGGGCCAACATCAGGACCCAAGATAGGGCGGTTGCTCAGCCTGACACCGCCAATTTGAGGATCAACTTCCTGCAACAGCAGGTCACTACAGTCATCAGTGCCATACAAAATTCCTGAGGCACAGCAGCACAGCCTGCAGCAGCTGAACTTGCTGTGGAACGCACAAGGCACCAAAACCAAAAAGTTGCAGCAGCGCTCAGACACAAATAACTACGACAAAATGATATTAAGACCTCGAGACTATGTAGGCAGATCACACCACACAATACAAAAAAGTGCAATGGAAATCATCTCATAGGATTAGAACCATACACAGCATACCCTGGTGTGCGAGGCGTTGGAGCCAGCATAGTTTGAGCCCGCGTAGCCACCAGTGGTTGATCCAGTATAATTTGAGGCAGCATACCCCCCAGTGGTAGACCCAGTGTAGCCGGTAGTAGTAGACCCAGAGCCAGCATAACCTGCTCCTGAGGCTGTGGACTCAGTCTCAACTCCGGTCAGTTGGTGAGGAAGGTACTCCTTGGCCTTCTCAACCAGCTCCTCCACTAAGCCTTTGTGAGGGGCACCAGCACCGGCACCAGTGTCAGCCTGGATTGAAATGGAAAATAAATCAGCTCATGCATGAGCACAGTCTGTCAGTACTGGAAAATGTTAAGACTCATGCCGACAGGTCACTGCTGACAATACTTGTGCCCAAGTTTGCCTGTATAAAGCTGTACTTTGCTCAGCAGCAGTACTACCATTCATGATTTTTCGGCACCGGTGAAGCAATTTGGTACCAGATTTGTAAAAAGACAAAAGCAGCTGTGATGAAAACAGCAAGTCCATGACTCAATGCAAGACAGTGAGGACATAATGAAGCTAAGCCCAAGCTGACTTGTAAGCCACAGCCAGCGCAGCAGCACAGTCAGACTTGCTGCTAGCCTTGGTACACAAGCCTTCTTGGTCACTGTAGATGAGCAGGATGTGCATTGTCGGAAAATTGCTGAACAATTGCTCATGGCTTCAAAATCATACAAAGGCAAACAAAGCTTAAATGCCTGCAATAAACAGACTACACTGGCTGGCGTCCAAAGTATGCAATACTGCATTAGCCAAACAGCCCCTACATACATACTTGAACCAGCCACCAGGCTGCAAATTCAATCATTAGAGTCTGAGATGGGAGATGCACACACACGCTAGGGGTTGGGTCAGCTGGAGTGACAAGCAGTGACCATAACGCAGATGCTTTACTTATCACGCCATCAACTTGAGCAAGTGATGTCTGTGCATACTCACGACAGCACAATGCTTGGGAATGTGGCAAAGAACTTACGTCAATGCCAGCAGTGGTGGTGCCAGGTGCTCCCATGGCAGGCATGTAAATCTTGGCCTTTTCTAGCAGGCTTTCATGGTGGGAGCTCTCAGGCTCAAACCCAGTGTCTCCCTCAGGGATCTCCTGGTACAACTTATCATCCTGCTGCATGCGTGCTTCTGTAGCAGGGTCAAACTCTGTGGCACTGCCCAGCACAGGGATGTAAGCCTTGGCCTTGTCTAGCAGGCTTGGCTGCGCCTCTGTGTGCTGAGTGTTAGTGAAGGTCGAGGTGGGGGTGTACCGAGCCTGCTGGGAGGTGGTGAGGGGCTCCCCTGTCTGGTGGCTGGGGTCACTGCTGTGCAGGGAAGGCACATATGCCTTGGCTCGGTCAAAGAAGCCTGGCTGCTGTGAGTACTGCTCTTGCTGCATAGATCACAGGAAACACAATCAAAAAATTTGGTTCAGACACGTGAAAGCAGGAATGCATACCACAGCTCTCCTTTTCAAAAGCTGGCCAAATCAGTCAAAGCAGCATGACATCAACTCTGCACAATGTTGACTACAAAAAGGAACTTTACTTTGACACAGATGTGTGGATTTAGCATGGGAAAATACAACAGATGCTGCACGAGCCCCAGGCACTTCAGCACTGCTCTATGCCTGAAGGGTCCTGCAACTTGGCAAGTCTGCCTCCTGTGGCTGCCAAGGCATGATTCAAGACTCCAAAAGCATTCAGCATGTATTGCATGGTTGTATGGTGATCATGGCAGGCAAAGGTGATCTGAGCAGAGTGTTCACCTCAACAGCGCCAGTCTGCTGCTGGCCAGGCATGTACTCCATGATGCTCTCAACAAGACCCTTGCCCTCCTGAGCCGGCACCTCTGTCAGAGGCTGTAGTGCATCCTTGGCGTGCACTGCATCTGCCTCCTGGTCACTGTTCCCAGCTGGAATCTGAGTGAGCGGCTGCAGTGCCTGCTTGGCATTCACATCCTCAACATCGCTGCTGGTGCCCCATGATGTGACGTCAGTGAGAGGCTGAAGGGCCTCCTTTGCATGGACACCGCCTGTGTCACTGCTGTGACTCTGATTGCCTGACTGAGGACCTGGGTGGCCGCCCTCTGTGATGACGGTCCTATCATAGGAGGGTGTCTCTGAGGTGATGTAGCTGGGAGGGTGGAAGACAGGGGGAATGCCAGTGGACGGGAGCCGGGTGACAGGCTCATAGGCGGCAACCCCCTGCCCTTCACTGGACCCCCCAGCCTGATTGTAGCCTTGCTGCTGACCAGAGGTTGCACTGAACGCGCTAGTCTGACCATACCCCTTCTGGGCAGAGTTGCTGCCAGAACCACCAGACTGGCGGTCAAATCTGCCTGATTGCCTGGGCTCCTGCTGACCAAAAGCACTGGTCTGGCTGTACCTTGGTGTACCAGAAGTGCTGCTGCCAGCACCAGACTGGCTGTGAGCCTGCTGCCCAACGTTGCTGCCAAAGGTGCTGGTCTGACTGTACCTGGGTGTACCAGAGTTGCTACCAAGATCACCAGACTGGCTGTGAGCCTGCTGCCCAACATTGCTGCCAAAGGTGCTGGTCTGACTGTACCTGGGTGTACCAGAGTTGCTGCCAAGATCACCAGACTGAGTGTGGCCATGCTTACCAGCATCACCATTAACACTGCTAGCATAGCCGGAGGCCTGCTGACCAGAGCTGCCTCCAAAGGTACTGACCGAGCTGTATCTCGGCTGACTAGAGTACTCGCTGCGACCACCAGCAGTCTGACCATAGCCCTGGTGAGCTGAGTTGTTGTCGAGGTCAGAGCTGCGCGCACCACTGCCTCTGGCAGTACTTGCAGCATGGTTGACGCTGGAGGGTGACTTTTGCTGATCAGTCACTCTGGCTTTGTTGCCTTGCTGGTTAGTCATTGAGTCAAAGTTGCTAGCAGTCTCCAGGCTGTGGTTGTTGGCCAAGCCTGCTGTGTTGCTCTGCTTCTCAATGCGGTCAGGGGAGTAGTTGGCATCTGTGTCAGTGTGCCAGGCTGAGGCTGTTCCAAGGACCACTGGCTCAGCTCCTGGGCGGCTGTAGGTACCAGCTTGCTTTGGGCCCTGCAGCCACAACTGAGAGAGGTTTAGGTCTGTCAAAACCCTAAGAACTGCATATTGTGTTGTGTTGCTACTAAATGACAGATCTCCGAAACACATGCAGCATATATTGACACAGTGAGTTTGCAGTTTGTCTTTACTGAGGCTCTGTTGTGTCACTTGGCACAGTGTAAATACATGCTAACAATAGAGCTTCACGCAGGTGCAAAAGCAAACCTCGGTTGCTCACATCTTACACAATCACGGTAATGATGACTCGTGGAAGCTAGCATGCATGGACAGCATGGCGGAGCATATGCTATCTTACCACAGAGATGTCGTGAATCCCATCCCGCTCCTGCTCTTGGTTGATACCACCCTGCCGTGTAGACTCAGAACTATTCACCCCAGGCAAGTACTCCTTGGCCTTGTCAAGCAGGCTCTGGTGTGAGCCATCCTTGGTATCATTCTGGGTACCATACTGTGCTGTGGAATCTGTCTGAGCCGTGCCCTGACCAGGTAGGTACTCCTTTGCTTTCTGCAGTAGGCTCTGACCAGTTGACCCTGCTGACTCATTGGCAGCATAGTTCTTGCCTATGCCAGTGGATTGGCTGGAGCCCCAACCAGCAGCAGGGGATGCTGTGGACCATCCTGCGCTGGGGGGACCTGGTGAATAGCTTGCCCGGTGCAAACCTGATCCTTGAGAGGCCGCAGCGGGTGGGCTTTTCTCAGACTTATGTTTCTGAGAACCACTGTATCCGCCCTATAATTAACAAGCAAGTACTCAGGCAAGGGCCAACAAATACAGCAGATAGACATATTGCCTGAGTCGTAGCATGGACACTGGCAAGGCACCAGTGAGCCAGGTGCAGACTGTTTCTGAGTCTTGCCTGCTCAACCAGGGGTTCCTCCTTCTCAACTTTGACGTTACGTGTCTCTGGCCCTGTTGGGCCTTCAACGGACTGGACAGCCAAGCCATCTCTCTGTGCGTTCATGTTCGGAGACTGCGGGTCATACAGAAGGTTGCAGGGTCAAAATCAAGCGGACATGGACCCTGGTCGAGTCAGTGCTGCCAAGGCAGACGCACCTGTCGGTCGTATGTGCTCCTGTTGCCGTTTTCGCTGTTGCCTGTCTGTTGCTACATTCAGCACATGATATCTGAGAAATCTACTCGGGTCTACAAAAGGATGTGACAGGTACGGACAGGTACCGACCTGATAGCTTTGCGCAGCATCGCCGCCGAAGAGCGGCTTATTTGAATATTGCATGTTAGAGTTCGATTCGATCTAGGCTACAGCAGAACAATGGATCTGGCTCGCAACCTTTCCGAAATAATTACCTTCGCGTCAGCCTTCGCGACAGATGATGCGATTCCGTAGCTGGGATGTGGGCAATTCTTGGGATTTCATGTGTCAGAGCGGGGACAACCAATTCCAAATGGCAGGTCCATTGGACTCGAAGTCCCAAAGCTTCTGACCGAGTTGATGAATATTTGCGCGCTTGATTTAGCACAAGGTCGGAGGAGATGTACAAAGGCTTGCAGGCATGAGTTCTGACCACGATGAGGACTTTCTGCGACTGAAGTGTCCTAAGCTTGCAAGTAGCGACCTGAACAACTGCTGCCAATACAATGCTTGCTAATAAGATCCAACATTACATGTCAAAAAAGAACATGAGCAGTCTGGAACCTCAGCTGGTGATACATGGCAAGACACAAGCTTGACGGTAAGGCCTGTGCCTGTACTGTATCTTAAGATCTTGTTATGTCTTCAGAGAGGCGAATTCTTTCTCTAGCTCAGGCAAAATTGTGAACAGATTACCGACTAGACCATAGTCTGCAACCTGCAAACAAGCAGTGCATGCAATCAGCAAGTTGCATTTGAGTTTGGCTGCCACCCTTGAAACCACTCTTTTGAAAGCTGAGGGCATCCATTTACTTGCATGCAGCCTGCTGCCTAAATCAGCAAGCTAACGTCAGACGCATGTACAAAGTGGGTTGCTTTCAGCCAAAAGCATGGCACTACAGCTGCACTTGATGCGGTAATCCTGCTTGCTTTGCTTGTTTACCTTGTACAGTAGGAAACCTTTGAGCATCTCGAGGGGTTAGGCTGTGAGCACAAGCTTGAGTACCATGCCTAATTTGACATGCAGAGGAATGGTTTGTGATGCAATGTTAGCGTGTGTCTGCACCCAATGGCCTTGATGAACAGTCTGACTGGCAGAAGTCACCTGGAAGATGGGTGCATCTGGATCTGAGTTGATTGCCACAATACACTTGGAGTCCTTCATGCCTGCCAGGTGTTGAATGGCACCTGAGATTCCCAAAGCAATGTACAGCTCCGGAGCAACAACTTTGCCAGTTTGCCCCACCTGAGCAAGCAACACCAGCAAACTGAATGAGCATGACTTGTCGGTGAAAGATCATCATGCAGTCAGCCGCCCAGAAGCCAGGTTTGTGCTATATCTGTTGAGACAGATGCCAGATATGCCAATTCATGCATGAGACATCAGTGCAAGCTACCAGCTTCTTGGCTAAAGACGCTTTCTTTTAGATACTGGGCGGACAACAACTCATCGAATCTTTTGATAACACCTCCAGATTACAGAAAGTGCAAGCGTGAGCAGGGGATCAGCGCGCACCCTGAGGAGATGCTGATGGCAGCTTCTTGCTGAAGACAGTGGATACTCGCGTTTGCAATAACAAAGTTAGGCATTACACAAAAGGTGCTACCTGCATGTCATTGGGGCACAGACCGGCATCAACTGCAGCCCTAGAAGCGCCCACAGCTCCCCCAACCTGGTCAGCCAAGCTCTCCAGCAACTGGAAGTTCTCTTTTGTCTTCAATGCTCGGCCACCTGATGCAATAGTACCTGCTACTAAAGAATTGGGCTGGTCCTGACTGCAACTGTATGGGCTTCCTGTCAGGAGCGATGACAGCTGGTGCGTCCCAGGTCAAGGTCAACGTCAAGACAGCTGACTGTTCCATCTCTCATGGTGTATGCAACAGGCTAACATCAAGCACTTGCACTAGCCCCCCTGCATCCAGAGGTGTACAATGGCAAGTGACAGTCAGAGACATTGCAGGCTCTCGCGCTGGCTTTGCATGCATCCTGACTGCCATGGTGCAGCCAGGGATATCAAGCTGTGTGGACCACCTGATATCACAACTCTTGCTGCTCCAAGCTCTGGCCGCTCGCTCTTCTGCACAGTCTCGTCCTCCCAGCGTGTGTCAATGGAGGTGGACTGCACAACACATTGTCAAGCTTCTGAAGGTGCACTCATGTGCTGAACGCTGATCAGCTGTGCCCCTATACATGCAGGGATGGTGCAAGCCCATGCAATGCGTACATACACATCGTCTAAGCATGCCATGTGTGAATTGTGCGCTACAGACATTTGAACAGCCGGCCAATATTTTGACAGCCGGACAGCCGGCCTTCGGCTGTGTTTGCTGCCTGGTGGAACTAAGAAGAGAGGTGACTACCTGTGCTGCTGTCAGGTCTTCACTGCTGACAGGCTCCACTGCTGCTGAGGCAGACTTGCTGGTGGTCGCCTTCTCAAAGGCAGTCGTGCGCACACTGAACATCTGCAGTGAATCCGCTGAGCACTGGACTGTCTCCAAGGCATTGCCAGCATAGATGGGCCTGCAAAAACCCAAATTGCATGTTGCTGGGACTGACACAAAGCAGCATAGTCCATCCTGTTGGATGCAATACATCTGCGGTCCACGCCTAGGTTGACTTTCAGGGAGAGAGACAACCAGAACTGAGCAATGCAGTACCAAGCACAAAAGGGTTTACTCTTGACATTGATGACTGCTGCCTCCAGAGGCAGTGTTATACAAGTTGCAACAGCAAATGAGATTATGTGAGCAGCACCTTACATATGTGCTGGCATCAAGAACCTCAGTGACATCGCTGACAGGTTGACAGTCAAGCAGAGCTGCTGCACGCGGCAGCAGGTTGCGGCCAAAGGTGCTTGAGGGAGCCAGGATATGGGAGAATTTGTGCCTGCATAGACAAGTGGCAGTCAAGCTGTGTTCAAAACAGTCTGCAGCAGTGCAGAGGTACAAAGCTCCTTGCAAAGTTATGCCTCACTTTGTATGCAGAGCTACCACAAGTTCTGAAAGTGGCTCTGCTACATGATGACTGAGAGTCTCATGATCTGCCACCAGGACCTTGTTAACCCCAGAAATATTCTGGACTGCTTTACTGACAGGCTCTACAGATGATCCAGCAACCAAAACTGACACATCACCCTGGCCGAGGGCACAGGCAGCCGCGATGGTGTGTAGAGTGCTTGCTGCTAGTCTGGAGTCTTTGTGCTCCGCTATGACCAGCGTGTGTAACTACAGTATGCATAGCTCAAGTATGACTTGGCGCCTGAGAAGCACAAAGCATGACAAAAGATCAAATCAGATCTGACGTGTCTCACCTGTGAAAGAGCAAAGTGCAGGAAATTACAGGTATTTGGTCGAGCCCGCTATCTTTGCATCAAGCAGCCAAACATTGCTGATCAGTGACGCACACTCGCCCACCAACAAGGCAAGCAGCGCGACAAGCTTCACATGGCCCTGACTATCTCTGCATGATATCTCCCACGCCAATAACTTGTCTGAGCGGGACACAACGGAAAAAGACGTGCGCACGGATTCTCGGGAGTTAGTACGTGCAGAGGCACAGTCCCTCGATACACTGCAGAGGTTTTAAATTTGACTTTCCGACATTGCTTAGTCAGACTGTCGGCAGGGCTCTGCAGAGCATGCGCCGTGCTCCATAGAGCCGCGCAGCATCTTTATTTTACTTAGGGAAGTTGGGGATCATTGTATACGCTGCGATCTTCGATTCCAACCTTCAAACTGCCCCTGTAGCCTGCAGAGCGTCGATCTCTGCAGGGAAACAACCAGAATGCAGCTATGCCTGCAGCACGATACTGGTCTACTCTCTGGTGACAGGTCTGCAATCAGCAGAAAACCCCTTGTGAAGTTCTCAAAGATCCGGAAAAGGCAGAACACGGCCAGCCCTTGCAGCAGACTTGCCATTAGGTGACTGCAGTGACCTGTGTACGTGTCGCACAGAATGCGCATGTCGCCAAAGTCAAGCAGGGAGTACCATCTTGTGTATGCAGATCTGGCTTGAAGCCTGAGACCCAGCGGCAATCTCAGAGCATATCTGCGCCCCCTGTCAGAGCGCCACCCCCACCCCCACCTCCCCCACCACCGCAAGACAATGTAAAGACCACCTGCATGTGCTGAAGACTGTTTATATGCTAAGCAGCACATGTCATGCATAGTGGTGATGCTTACAGGAGACAACAGGCCCTTCACGGCGCACCTTGTTTGGAATTTTGCTGGGTGGCAGTCTCCTGTCATATGCAGCTCGAAAAAGTAGGTTTTTGATCCCAAGCACACACGCTTCTGCTCTTATTTTCATAAGCATATGCAACATGGCATTTACAAGATGTGAACTTGTGAGCTGTCGGGTGATGCAAGCATACTTCACCTGCTGCGCAATTACACAGCTGGCCAAGCTTTGTCAACATATATTGCATGCACTT